>Ga0247837_1004856_pt1 | contig 21054 bp, 18 predicted proteins | sample LaCtaG_2_FD_187115 | JGI IMG/M metagenome (GOLD analysis project Ga0247837, IMG submission 187115) | Freshwater microbial communities from meromictic Lake La Cruz, Castile-La Mancha, Spain - LaCruzMarch2015_14.5m | ecosystem: Environmental > Aquatic > Freshwater > Lake | place: Spain: Castile-La...
TAAAGCTATCCCTGCTGTACTGCAGAAACCTTGAAAAGAACTCGGATTATCAGGGTTAATTGAGAATTTCCCTATCAAAATCTCGGACAAATACCCTAAATTCGTCCCTATATTTGCCTTATCACTCGTTGGATTCCACATCAATTCCAGCGTATAGCGGAAGCCTTGCTGTAATTGGTCTTCTGGAAACAGTCTCATAAGACTTCCATATATAGCGGCGTTAGAGGCGGGCTGTTCCACTGTTATTTCCATTAGTCGGTAGAGGACTGCGCGCAGGGAGTGGGCTTGCGCGGGGCCGAAACAGCGCATTTCCACGTATTCCTCGGGGAAAAGGCCGGAGGGCGTGCGGATGCGATCGCCGTAGCGCATTTTTGTTATCTACAGAAGTCTAATAGAGCTCAAAGGACTGCGGAATGGACTGACTGCTCCGATAGGACGATTAGGCAGGAGTTTGCCAAGAATGGCGATATTAGGGATTCGCTGATGTGGGAAACAATGAATTAGCCTAAGTCTGGTGCCGGTACAGCAATTCAGCAGGCGCTTGACAGGCTCTACAGAACAGCAGGCTCTTCTGATGAGTTCCACACACAGTATGCCCACACTTTAGTACTTTCCCTTCAGTATATTCAAAGGAACAGCAAGCGGAATGAGGGTCTCGCTCCCTTACTGTCTTGTAATACTGGGTATCGATGGGAAATACTGTTTTCGGGTGAAGTCGACATTTCCCCTTTATCGTTGGAATGACCCATAACTCCCTTTCGTCACTGAGAACGACACATTTGATGCAAATAGAGCAGGTAGTATGCGGAGCCATTTCCGCCTTATCCACTGCAATCCCACAGACATGGCATCTCTTCCGCCCCATATTCGCCGCTCTCAGCACCTCCTGTTGAAAAGGATTTTGACAGAACCGACACTTGCCGGAAGAAAATGCATCCACTAGTGCCTCAACTGCACAGCGCCTACAGCGGCAGGCTCCAGGGCAGAAGTACGCCTCGTCTTCCCTGCTATATTGCGCTTGGCAGGTCATACATTTGCTGGGTTTCCCATGACGCCCGGGCTGACTTACTGCAGACTCTGGGTCTTTGGGTATATCAACTTTCACCCTTCCCTTAGTATCGCTTTCAGTCCTCTTTTTCCTTTCCTCAGATCCGTCCGTCCTTTTCACTCTATGGGAACTCTCGTCAAACCAGTTCCCTTCTCTTCTGTCTGGTCCCCTAAGGCTGACTGCCTGTTGTTCCTGTGTGCTGTTTGCTCTGCTAACGGCAGGATAATCTTCCTGGAAACTGCTGCCAGTCCAATTTAAAGCAGTATCTGCTGTAGACGGCTTTCCTGGAAAAGCTAATTGTCTGCTTCGGACTCTATCCGCCGCTACTGCAGGCTTTTCTCCCTGTGTCGTAATTCCCAATTTCTGCATATTTTGACATATATCGCATTTGGTGTCTGCAGGACTAGTAAGCGGGTTTTTAAGACAAACCGGACATAGTGGTTGTCTCTGTCTAGGCTTTGGATTGGCCAGAATTCTGCACTTCTCACAGATATCCTGAAACTTGTCGAACACATATTCCTCCTTGCAAGCCGCACAAATTACTACAAACTGCTTGAAAAAGGCCACTCTTTTGTCGTGTTTTACCATTTCTAGCATCGGCAGATACTCTGAAAACTGCCTTTCCATTGCGTTTCTGAACACAAACAGGTCGGAATCAGACCTTTGCGTCTGACAACAGCGATTAACGTCGAAAGTGGCAGTTGTATAGTTCTTTATAGCGCATATTGGGCATATACTGTGGTTTGGACATAATCCCGGCAGCTTTACCTCATATTTACACGTGCAAAAGTCACATATTGCCGTATAATTGCCTGTAAAGCCCCTAGGAAGAGGCAGTTCTCCTGCACAACTCCTGGCAATAGCCTCACTGACGTCACTTTGGCAGCACCAGCAGAGAATGTTCATAGCCCTGAAGTCCCCGTAGGAAGCCGCTCTGCTCCCGAGTTGACCCTGTAATAGCCGGTAATACTCGTATTTCAGGGCAAAGTGGCCGCAGGGGAAGTCCACAAAGCTATCAGTCGTAAAATGGGTATAGAGAAGGAAGAGAACGCCCTGTTTTTGCTGCAAAACGATAGTTTCAAAGGGACATTTCGGACCCAAATCCAAGCCAAATAGGCTTAAACTGAACTCTCCCGCTGCACAAAGGCCTGCAAACGACATTTGATTACCCGGAACTACCTGAAATCGCTGAATTAAGACATTTCCCAGGTAGTCCAATCTCTCCCATATCGCAAATTTCCCCTCAAATTGAGCCTTTTTGACCATTTCCACTGTTTCATACAGGACTTTTTGCTCTAAATTCGCAGAAAACAGCTTTACTAGGCTGTTAAAAGCCGCCGATTTCCTAGTCATATAGTCTTGTTCGGCTGCTAGTTCCAGAAGGCGGTAAAGCAGGGCTTGCAGAGTGTGCGCACAGCTGCCGAAGCAGCGCATTTCCAGGTATTCGGGGAGGAAGAGACTGGGCGGAGTGCGGATTCGGTCGCCGAAGCTCATATTTTTGCGGTCTACATTAGGAAAGCGAGGGAAATCTGGCGATTCAGCAGGAAATATTGCTTAGATAAGCGAGTGAGTCCTCTGAAAGGCGATTTGACTCGAAGAAACAGCACAAAGGAGGAAGAAGTCTCCAATAAGTAAATAATTGAGTGTATCTTTCAGTGCGTATAGCGGTAATGGTCCTTAGAGACTCTTATGAGCCAGTTCACACAATAAGCCTAATCTCTATATTCCCCTACCAGATATCATCAGCGCCTACAGCTCTAATGACCTAATGCTAAGAAGTCTTATTTGCAGCGTGGCAGTTGCGGCAAGATTTCAAATGTTCTTGGTGAGTGGCGCACACGTAATGCCTGCAGTCCAGGCGTGTGTCTCTAGCAGTAGCGAAGGAACAGCAGGCTGACGTGGAGAACTTCAACTTTAGTCGAAACTCTCTATAGTATCCAGAATCCACATCAAAGATATTGCTGGTGTGAGTTGGACATTGTCCTTTTTCCTTCCTCAGATACTTCTCGGGGATAGTTTTTACGCATTGGTAGCAGATAGTGCAAGGTGAGTTTATCTCTATTTCTTCCGTTCCCACCACTATTCCGCATACATGACACCTCCCTTTATCTCGGATTATCATCTCCCAGGCTTCCTGTGACACTGCCTTGTTGCAATGCTTACAAATTCTCGTTTTATGCCCAAACAGTCCCTCAACTACACAGCGGCGACATCGACAGGCCTGAGGACAAAAGTAGGGAATGTCCTCCGATGTATACTTAGCCTGGCATACCATACAATTAGTATTTTGTGGTAAGGGTCCCCCAATTGGCTCCTCATTCATAGGTATTTGAGCAATCGCAGGCCTCTTTCTGCCTTTTCCTCCCTTCGGAGAACCTTTGGACGGTTCAACTTTGCTTTCCTCATCTACTTCCATATCAGATTCACGGTCAGCACCATGTGGTTTCTGCACAATTTGGTCCGCTTCCATGTCGTCATAGTCTTGTGGAAGAAGTACAGGCTGCGCTCTCCCCGTACCTCCCTGCATTCGTCTATTCGGTGCCCCGTCCTCCTGAGTTTCCGCCGTTTCCACGTCATGCTGATCATATCTTCCAATTGGAGGTTTATGTTTACCCGGACCTTCCTGTGCAAGTGGACTCTCATGCGGGCTATCCAAGACTGATGGGTCTTTTGGTTCCGGCTTTTTGCCTGGAAAGCCAAGTCTCGCAACTACCTCTTTGGTGTAAGGTTTCGGCTGTTTAAGGTGGTGCTCAGATTGAGATTGCAGAACTCCGCTTGGATTTTGAAGGATCGCCCTGGGTACTTGCGTCGGCGCCCTGGGCTCCGGCCTTTCCTCTTCTTTCTGTCTGCATTCCCTGCATATGCCTTCCACTATATCCAATTTAGCAGACCTTTGGCAGCGAGAACACATCTTCCAAGCCGCAGGGGCGGCATATTCATCTACAAGAGGCGGAAATTGCCCTGCTTTCCTGAACTGCTGCTCAAATAAAGATTCTGTGGCTTGTCCGCTCCCCACTTGCTTCTCTTCTTCAGGATATGTCTGTTTGCGTCCCTGCACTATAGGGTTTTCAGGCACATCTACCTCTCCAGGTGCACTTCTGGACAAACTCCCCTGGTCCACCCCATACCCCTGGGCAGGGTTTCGTCCCTGTACATTAGACCCTTTGACACCCGGACTTACTGCTTGTAAATGCAATTTACCCTGCCTTAATCCGCCTTTATCCGAGGGAGGCGGATGAGGAAGCGACGCTGGTATGATTGGCTTCACTGTTTCGATTTTCCTCAAACAATTCCCACACTTTTCGTTAAATATATCCGAAATCACATTTCTTTGGCACTTCGGACACACCCTTTGTGCAGCAGGAGCGGGAGAAACGTGTCTAATCCCTGTAGCTAAGGAGGGTCTAGGGATAGTATATTGCCTGTTCTCCCTGCATTCTTTACATATCTCCTGGATATGAGGGAGAGTATAGTTCTTTTCGCATATTTTGCAGGGTTTAACCAATTCCACAAAAATCCTCACTTTTTTGTCGTGTTTCACCAGCGCTAGCCAGGACATTACCCACGCGTACTCCGTTTCTACGGCTTTTCGGAATAAAGCCAGGTCTAAATCGCTCTGTTTTTGCCCGCAGCAGGGAGCGTGCTCGTAATCAACCGTCATATAGTGCTTAATTGCACATATATCACATGTACTGTGAGAAGAACAGGCTTTCGGAAGCAGATTTTTGCTTTCTCGGTCACAAATTCCGCAAAAATTCCCTCTTCTGAACCCTTTTTGCTCCGTTTTAGCGGGAAAAGTCTCCTTTTCACACGTACTCTGATATATCGCCTCCCCAATATCCTCCCCACAGTTGCATTTGAGTCCCATCCCCCCCATTTCCTCCCTAGAAACCGCCCTCCCGCCCAGCATCTGCTGCAAATAGCGGTAATAGTCGTACTTTATGCAGAAATGTCCACAGGGGTAGTCCAAAAAGCTGTCCTTCGAGAAGGCGGAATAGAGCAAAAAGAGCACTCTTTGGTGCTGGTAGAGGGTTACTTCCAGAGTGGGGAGCTTGGAGGTGAGGCGAGTTCCGATGATATTGAGGGCGAAATCGCCTGTTTGGCATAGAGGATCGAAGGAAAAGGGGGAATGAGGGTTGAGTTTGGCAAAAAGACTGCAATTCCTGGCTAATTTCCATACATTCCCCCAGATTTCTTCCTTCTTTTCCGGCGTTTCGGTCATAATTGCCACCGTTTCCCCTGCAATTTGCCTCATTTCCGCGTCACTGCAGAGCTTGAGCAAACTTTCAAAGGCGGTGGAGCCCGCCTGACTCCACATTTGCTGCTCTACGGTGGCTTCTAGCAGGCGGAAGAAGACTACGGGCACGCAGTTGGCTTCGTAGCTGCCGAAGCAGCGCATTTCCACGAATTCCTCGGGGAAAATGCCGGGGGGCTTGCGGATGCGATCGCCGTAAAGCATATTTTTTGTTGTCTACAATAAGGACATGGGACTTAAGCGGGGAAACGACCTGGAAAGGAGATTAGGAAGGGATGGAGGAGGCTGGAATAGGAGAAATTTGGAGATGTATGAGAAAAGACAAGGTTTGGGCGTGAATTGAGTGGTTTTGGAGGCATTAACGGAGCTAGTTACGGTCTTTATGAGTTTCAGAAGGAAAAATTGCCTATCCTCCCCTGAAACATAGTCCTTTAGTCTCGCAGAACAGTAGAAAACTCCACTTTCTCAAGTGAAAGGCATGCTAAAGTCTGTATTCCAAAGACGCCACTAAACTACGCTTAGCTAGTAGATTGATGTGAGTGAATTAGCGGTTTCGTGGCAAATCCTGCAGTGCTTCAGCGCTTCTCTATGCGTCCCACACACAAAATGTCCGCATGTCAATTTGTGCTCCCGCTCAGTTCTTTTCCCACAGCAAGCACTCACTCTCGTAAGAGTTTTTTGATCCCTGTAAAACGTCCCGTCTATATCGAAAGTGTGTTCGGGGTTACACAGCCGACAAGTGCCCTTTGTGGACGAAAATAAGCCTAAAAAGCTGCTGCTTTCTGTGACTGTGACACAATTTCGGCAGAGCTTGCAAGGAGCTAAAAACTCAATTTCATTGATATCAATTGCAATTCCGCAAACATGACACTGCCTGTAGCCTCGAATCGCTAAGTTTTTCGCTTCTGCTCGATACGAATCACCACATATATCGCAATTGGCCTTATCTCCCGGTCCAACCAGTGCTTGAATTATGCAGTGTTGGCATTGGCAAGCCTTTGAGCACTGATAAAGTTTGTCCTCAGCCGTATATCTTTGCTCACAAGTGCGACAAATGGTTGGTTTTTCAATGACTTTCGGCTCTTCATCAGTAGGGACATCCGACCCTTTGTCCCTTGCTAGTGGGGCAGATTTCCCACCCATTGAGAACTGAGTATTGTCGTAAGGTGGCTTTTTCTCCGCTTCCCGGGCTTCTTTATTTTCCTCTTCACTGAGCTGCGCTATATGCAACGCTTTCAGATGATTTGCCATTATACTGCCAGGTACCGGGCCATTCTGTTTCAAAAAGTCAACTTCTATTGGCCTTTCATCTGCTACAACTTCACTATCAGAGTCTGGGTCTCCGTTAATAGGAGTTGTTTGTGGTGGATTAGGCAAGTCACTAGCCTCAGAGTCTTTCCCTGTATTACCGGGACTAGGCAGGGACTCAGGAGGGACAGGAGCAGTAGCGGGTACATCGGGCTTTATCAAACGCGCATATTTCCCGTTCAAGAAAAAGTCATGCTTCAAACCCGTCATAACAGGCTCCAAATCAGCCTTTTGCGTCCTAAGCCACTCCCTCAACTCCCACAGCGCCCCCTCCTCTATCTCCCTACGACAGCACGGCATCCACCGATACCTCCCTGTGAAGTAGTTCTTCCCATAGCACTGCCAGCAGCACTGGTGGTCCCCGCACACCCCCGCTGCGCTGCAGGGCTTTTTACAGGAACTGCAGAAAACGTCTGTATCCGCGGTACTGGGAATGGCGGATTGGCCGTCGAAACAGCTGAAATAGAGCAATTCGCCCATGTTTTTACTGCACGGACAAAGCAAATTCGCATCCGAAAAGGCTTCTTGCGCTACCGCTTGCGATTGAAACCGCTCCTGCAGGAGCCTATAGTAGTGGTATTTGAGGTGATAGCGTCCACAGGAGCAGTCTAAAAAGCTGGAAAAGGTGTAATTCGGGTAGAGTAGGAAGAGCATGCCGTGTGGCGTCACCCCCAGGTCGATTTCCACTGGGGACTTGGGGTTTCCTACTCGGCCGAAGTAGGAAGAGTAGATACTGATGCCTGCGGAGAGACAGGGGGCCTCGAAGGAGCTGGGGTTGTTGGGTTGTAGGCCGATTGAGGGTCCATATGTCCGGACCATTTGATCCAAAACTCCGCCTATTTCCGCCTTGTTCAGTGGCTGTTTCTGTAAAATCCCTACAGCATGATTAGCGGCTTCATTGTTGGAAGATAGGAGGAAAAGGAGGCTGTTGAAGGCGGGGTTGTCTGGTAAATGAGCCTGCTCAAGGGACAATTCCAACAGACGGAAGAGAATTGCTGGGAGAATTGAGGCTTCGTAGGGGCCGAAAAGCCGCATTTCGACGTATTCTTGGGGGAAAAGACGGTCTGGAGTCTTGATTCTGTCCCCAAACTGCATATTTTTGCTTATCTGGCGTTAATTTCAGCGCAAGCGATAGTCCGCCGTAGTACTAAACGACCCAGAGCTTAGAGACAGCGATTTTGGTTGGTTGATTAGGACTAAGAGTAAGGAAGTCTACAAATTCGTAGTCTAGAAAGGACAAAATAGGCTAATTTTGGCACTTTTTCATGCCTGTTTTCTGCTGTCTAACCATGACTTCTGGCCTAAAATATATAAATCGGCTGTGATTGACTATATTTTGGATATTTAACTAAAACCAATGTAGTTAAACAGGCTTATGTCGTGGTGTTTAGTAATAAAAAAAGTTTTATATCCGCATCTTCGACCAATATTGCGGCTTTAAGCAGTTTTTGCCTAAATATTTAGACAGAAACCAGCGATTAAGGCATTTTTATGATAGTTTTCTTACTATTATAGTTTTCCGCTGTTATTTATTAACATTCGTCGCCTGATCATGTATTACTTCAATATATGCATGCAGAACTAACGATTTGCAAAATCCCAACTACTTCCTTCAATTAGCCTGAAGAATAACAGTCCCTATAGAGAAAAAGAGTAAAATAATTGAAATGGGACTAGGAATAGAGGAACACTGGCCGAGTTGACTGTCTGAAGAGCTGATAACAGTATTAGTCGAAATTTGCTGCTTCTATTACTAGGAAAAGGCAGGGAAGTAGTTGCGGAGAGTCTTGTATCGGGGCTTGTCCTTCAGTTGGTAGGCGCAGATACGGCAAGAGTAGAGCGTAGGCAAACATCTGCTGTGGACTTGGTGTGTGCAGGGGAGTCGCTCATCATATTCGCCTTGGCCTGCACAGTAGCAGCCTAGGCTGAAGGACTGCTGGCGAGCACTGACCTCGTCCGCATTCACATTGTCTATTGGTACCAAACAGTTTCTGCAAAGCGCTCTATTGGACTGGTCTACCTGTACACATAGGAAACACAGCACACAGTTATTGGGACAAACTCCGCAAATCTGTAAAGATACTGTGGTTGTTAACTTCCGCAGACATCCACTACACTCCACTCCCCTGGGCAATAAAGAAGAACTCAATCCCGCTATTCGCTGGTTGCAGCTAGGGCATTCAGAACTACCCCGGAGAAGCAGATTTCGGAAGAGACATTGAAAGCAGCGACATTTCTGAGAGCAGTGAGGCTCTCTCAGTATAATTTGGTTGCCGCAAGGACATGTAGGAGTAGTGGATGGCTTAGGGGCAGCTCTAATATCGGTTAGAACCTTCTCTAGAAACCTTCGATCATGCTCATTATAGAAAGTAAGGCAAAGAATACAACGAGGAGCCACACCATTTTTGCCCAAACACTGGTCACAAATTGCACATTCGTGATGCAGTTTGGAGCATTTCCGCATATCAAATTGTGGTTTCTTTGCCATACATTTCAGGCATTGGCTAGTAGCCATCATTTCTGCCTTTAGTTTATTTGTGGTCTCGGCCTGGATAACAGAGTTGCATACCTCAGGGGTGAAGTCTGTCTTGCATTCAGGGCATTTCATAGACCAGGCTGAGGACTTTTGACAAGCCAGCAAGCAATCTTCACATATCTGACACTTATGCTTGCACTTCCTAACCAGGGCAAACTTCTCCTTCGCCTGGACTCGCTCACATACTACGCACATAGAGAACTCTTCCAAAGGCTGGAAGGTCAGTTGAATTGCAGCCGTATCATTGTAACTGTAGTGGCTTAGGCAGTGCAGACAAAGTGAAGGCAGACTGTCTCCGCACACTTTCTCGAAGCACAAGTCGCAGACTTTGCAGGTCCACCAGTGAGACAGTCGCTGAGAGACACTGTAGTAGTCAATGCTGCGCTTCTTTTGGCAGGCAAAGCAGTAAATAGCAGGCGTAGTTTTCTGTGCAACTATCAATGTGATTTCGTCACAAATTGATATAGAGTAATGAAACCTAGTGCAGAGCTGGCAGTAGTCTCCTATAGCTGAAACTAACCGTTTTTTATAGCACTCATCGCATATAAGGCAGGTATGGGTCCCGAATAGGTAATACCGAAACGCAGATATTTCCTTTTTTTGCGAACATTGCTTACAAGGGATGCCATCGATATTGCTTATTTTAGTCTCTTCAGGCGGGCAATTATCACGTATTGCAGACATGCTCAAGTCCTTACTGCTGCTAGAATACTCCATGTCATCATATTCGATCAAGTTCGGTACTGCTCTCAATTGAGAACTACTATCTTCTTGGGAAAACTCGAGAACTGCTACCTGCGGCACTGGTGGACACTCCTCCCCAATTGGGTATACTTCCTTTGGATACCCTTCCCAGTTCCCTGCAAATAGCGGCATGCCTAGCACCAGTGGGTCGATTCTTAACCCCACTACAGCCTTGAGCGTATCTCTCGACACTTCATTTACTCTGATATCGAACAAATGTACTTCACCAATAGCTCCCATCCCCACACTGTCGAATATAGCCTTCACTACCGGGTTCGCCGAGGAAAAGGCTGAGTCAATGGCATGCTCACATACCTCTTGAATCGCAGCTGTGACGATTGCTGTCGTCCTTGCAATTGTGCGAAATACTCATTCTGTAGACTTGCCAGTTCTTCGTGTATGCTAGCGAAGATGCCTTCTATTTGTCCTTGAAATGTATTGAAGGCTTCAAGACTATTCATGAGGTTTTGCAGGACTACACCCACCCCGACCAAGTAGCTGTGCCACTGCAGCCAATTCCCTTGTCCAATGGTCCCAATTGCAGCTAATGGCAATGCGAAGTGGCTGCCAGATGAGTTCTTGTGCTTGGTGTCGCAGGGGATGCATAGCTTCGGTAGTGGGAAGCGACAAATGCAGGCGGAGGCTGCAGCGTCCATTCGGCAGAGGTCACAGACCAAGTTAGTCCCTTCCATTGCTATTATAAAGGCAAGACTCTGCCTTATTTACACGTTCTCTCAGAGAACTCCGCCTCTATCCTAAGCCTGTGCAATTCACTATTTCCGGCAAAACGCCTTCCACTGCCAAACTACACTTCAAACAGACTATTGGTGAATACATAGTTCTTAAGCACACATAGGGAGCAGAGACAGACTTTTGTAATCCTGGGCAGACTTTGCTGAATTGGCTTTCCGCAGTCGTGACACATACGGAGGGCTTGGGACTGGATGGAGAGAAAAGGCTTGGAGTGGATGGGGAGGCGGGAGAGGAGGGCTTGGTCTTTTGGGATGTAGAGCTGGGAGCAGGCGGGACAGAGAGGAGAGCTTCTGGGGGTTAAAAGACGGGGTCGCAGACTTGGCAGGGATGAGATAATTGCTCGCATATCAGCCTTTTAGTCCACTTCATTGGATTAATGAGGAAATCACATTTCCCTTCGAGGCTTTCCCAAAGCATAGACCGAACATCTCTTAACCCCATTCAATTCCGCTCGAGTATTACTCCCATTGTGCACCAGTGCTACCTTGGTAGACATAAGCCCGAACTCTCTACGACAACATCGCAAGCCGGGCAAGCAGGCAGCCAGCCATCGTCGAAAAAGATAGAAACACAGTTGTCGCAGACTTTACAGGAGTGATTTAAGGCTTTCATTAGGGAGTACTCTGAAGACTCCTTTCTGCATATAGAGCATTTCCCCCCCACTACGGATAAGGTTGCGTCTTTGCAGTGAGGACACTTGAGTAAAGGTTGCGAAGTCTTCCTGGGAATACAGACTTTCACATAAGACACAAGTGGCCGGATTCCTGATAGTGTAGCCCGACGCAATTATCGCAAATCCGACATTTCCACCAGTGAGACAGCCGGGCCCCTACCGCGAAGTTCCGCTTATCGTGTAATCACACAGCGCAGTAAATCTCCAGTATCTTTGCAGCGCTGATAGCAGCCTTAGCAGCCTGCTTCTTACGGTCAGTGAAAGCCAGTGGACATTTCGGACATTGAGTCTGCTCACTGTCTGCGAGGAGCAGAAGGGAGTAGCAGGGGTCACAGATAAAGCAGGAGTGCCGGCCTGACAAGTAGCACTTGAAGTAGTGTATTCTTCGTGATATACCGCACTTCATACATAGTCCAAGCCGCTTCTTAGACTTTGCCCTGAGTAATTCTGCCTTATCGGGCAAAGCCTCTATTTCCAGGCCTTTTCCCTCCTGTATGATGGGAGACACAGGGGAGTCTTCAAGTAGTGCAAGTTTGTCCTTCTCCTCATACTTCGCCCAGCAGACAGGGCAGACTTTAGCCAGCTCTTGTGATCTAATAGCTGGGAAATGGCGGGCTTATTTGCGGCTATTGGTTGGACACAGAGACTGCATTTGGCCTCAAAGAGGGCAGATTGAGGCTGTTTCTGGACGAAATACTGGAAATCACCAGACGGAAAGGGCTCATTATGAATGATATCTTGAAAAATCTCCATTTCGCCATTACTTGATACTAAAGCCGCTTCCAAGGCCGCTTTTGCCTCAATTTGCGGTCTATATTCCTCGCCAATATCCCAATAATGCGGAAATCCAAGCCTTAAAGTCTCCACTTTTAGTCCAATAAAACTCTTCAAGGTCTCTTTTGATAGCTGATTCGTTGAAATAGCGAAGCAATTCCCCTCTTCGATCATTCCCGATTCAGCCGCTTCGAGTATAAACTTGGCAACCAGATCGGCCGTAGTGTATTTATCGTCTAATAAGTGTTCATTTACCTCCCTAGTCGCCACACCTATTAGCGCCTCCGAAAGAGCCTTCAATTCCCTCAATCGATGTATAAATTCCACCCTCAATTCCGCAATTAGTCTTTGAATTTGTATAAACCACTCCTCTACTTCCCCTTCCAAATCCTCGCAATTGCCCCCATTCCGCCTCAACTGCTCCTCCGCAGTCTTGACCCTTGCCAGATAGCTATGCCTTTGCAGCAGTTGCCCTGCCCCACAGTCTCAGCCACTCGAAAAGACACAGGGAAGTGGGTTCCTGTGGACAGGCTATGCTTGGAATTGCAGGCGGAACAGAGTGTTGGCAGTGGAAAGCGGCAAATGCAGGCGAAGGCAGAGGGTTCATTTCACAAAGGTCGCAGACTAAATTGGCCCTCCATTGTTAGAGTTTCTAGGCTATTGGAGGTACCAGGCGAGAGTCAGTGTGTAGTCACGAGGCTGGTGGGAGAACCAGCAGAGTCTACAGTTGTATATAGTGGAAATGCACTGGGTATGCACAGGATGGCCGCATTTTAGTGTAGAATCGGGCACTACTGGACTCGCACATACACATGCACAGGGAAAAGCACGCTGGGAAGCCTCCACTTCTCTCCATTCCAGAGCAGATATTGCCTCTCTGCATAGGGGACAACTGCCTAGCGCTCCATCACTCGGCAAGCGCACGCAGTAGCAGCACAAAATGCAGCCCCGCGGACACACGTCAAAAACACTGCTATGAAAATCTGGAGCTACGACCTGCAAGGGACGGAAACAGCCAGAACACTGCACACTTTCAGGCAAATTTCCCTCTACTGCAACATTACACTTAGGACAGAGCCGGATTTTGTCCTTTACATAGTGACGTAGGAGACACATTGCGCAGTAGCAGTTCATAGAGCAGTAGATTCTTTGCGGGGTGATTATATTCCCACATATACACTTCTTGGCAGGAACTACAGGCGGTAATACCACTGCCGAGCTTTGCATCGCATCGATAATCATTTGATCTTTATCAATGTAGGCTTTATTGCATACCGGACAGTGAGACTTCTCCCTCACTCGGCAACTATCACACACCAAACAGCTGTCGTTTAAGCGCAAGCAGGTCCCAGTATCCCCTCTAGACAGGCTATTTCTGCATACACAGCACTTCCTGCTGCTTTCTTCTGGCCTATATGAGCCGTCGCTACTCCGAGAGAGGGACATTGCAGCGGTTTCTGGGCTTTCGCGGTCTTGAAAGAGAGTGATTATATCGTTTGGGATGTATGCGGCGTCACAAGCTGGGCAGTAGCCATTGGAATGACCTGTATTTATGTCGAAAAGTAGACAATTGTCGCATAATAAGCACACATGTTTCAGTTTTAGGGATATGAACTCGCTTAAAAAGGGCATTTTTTGGTCACATTTAGTGCAGGAAATGCTAAAATTGCCCCTAACGCCCTTCATTTCCCTCACATACAACCAAAGATCCTTTATAAAATTTCGCTTCACAGGCTTTCCACAGCACTTTGACATGATATCCCCACTAACCAGCACTCCGCTGACCACACACATCCAGCAAACCTCATGTTTGCACTCATAGTAGTCCGTTTTCCCCTGCTTATGTGCACAATCACAGGCTGGCTTGGACGCAGTGCTGTCCTGGAGGCGGAGATAAGCCGTGCGGTATTGGGAAAGGTCGTAGCTTTGGTTGTCAGTTTCGGCGAGGGTGAAAATAGTGGAGATTAGGTTTTCTGTACAGTCGGTAGAGCAGGGAATAGTGAGGGAATGCGAGGCTTCTAAGAGGTTTAGTGGGACTCCGTTGGAGTGCTCGCGGAAGGCTCGGAATAGAGCGGATTTCAGATGGACGTGTCCACAGACAGAAACAGCCACACTTTCCATCGAATAGACTCTGTACCCCAATACTACTTCCCCTCCCACGTGAGCTATCTCCAGTACTGGTATATCTCTACGACAGTCCCTAACACCCTCCCCAGTCCCATCCCCGTCCACTTTCAGTGTGCACTTCACATAATAGGCCAGCTGAATTGGGAAAACCTCCTCATCCAGCAAAGTCAACCCGGTCAGGCCTTTGCGCAGACGAGTGTAGAGCTCTTGGTCGTAGTTCCAGGCTTGCAGGAGGGTGCTGGGGGGGCAGGCGAGGGTCTGCTTCAGCAGGGACTTCAGCTCTCTGGAGGCGCAGAGGCGGAGGAAGTTCTTGCGGACTGAGGAGAAGCGGGCGGAATTCACACATTCAGTGAGTCCGAACAAAAGCGCCGCAGATACAGAGGCTGCGCCGAAGCGGAAATAGCGTATTTCCACGAATTCCTGCATATCTGCAGGCGCAGCTACTCGCGGAGTCACCTGCATATTGTCTATATTCCCAAACACTGGGAAATCTACTCTATTTGGGGTAAACAGGCACTTAGAAATGCTATTTGTTAGATTTAGCGATGAATTTGCTTAGAATTAGCTGCTTAGGACTATAAAATCGCCAATTTCCTAAAGACATCCTTATCGCTTTCGCGCCAATTCAATGCACAAAAGCGGCAATGTTTCAATTCCTCAGGCCTCTGCTGGCCTTTCGCCCAGCAAAAGTCGCACATTTTACACCGCCACCAATGTGACAGCTGCGAACTAATCGAGAAACTGCCTCTGGACACACCTTCTCTACACTCCTGGCAGTAGTAGATAGACTGGCAGCAGTCCCCTCTATGTATCTGAATTGCAATAGTCCGGTCTTTGAAGGAGAAATCAACCCCGCAATATGGACATTTCAAGACCCGTCGGTCAGCTGTAAGTCCTTTGCACACACAGAAATCGCATAGAAAGCAGGGGTGGGAGACTGAGAAATAGCACTGGAAGTGTCTTTCCCCGCTATTTGTATTGCACATAGCGCAGGACTGCCACGGACTTCGCATTTCCGCAGTCCTGACAGCCTTCCAAGCCTCCAAATCCTCCACATCCTGCTTTCCAAAGGCCTCCAAGCAGGACCCACACTGTCTCCACTCCCGCGTTTCACACCACTTCCCCAAACAACCATTACAAACCCAGCACTTGTGCATCAATTGCTGGACTTTGGAGAAGTCGGAAAGGCTCTGTTCATGTCTGCAGCTCCCACAGTCTATTAGGACTTCTGTGCTCGGCTGGGGTAAAGACTGCAGGGCTCTGGCTTGCAGGATGGTGTTGAAATAGTCGGATTTGAAGCGGAAGCCGCAGATTGGACAGCGGAATTTGAGGTTGGAATAGGTGGAAATGACTGCGCAGGAGAGACAGAGCGAGCAGCCGCCCAAACAATAGTGCAAGCCCATACTTTGTAGGCAATTAGCACATGTGTCTGAACCCTTTAGGGTGTTAATTGGGTAAATCTCAGCAAATCGGTCATTTCCTCCCATTAATCGGAGGATTTGTGGCTCATTGGCGAGTCCTTGACCAGCCTTGGAACCCATTTCGAAGACTTCATGGCTGAAATCAGTCTCGCAGCCATAGACCTGGCAGGACAAATACACATTTCCCTCCATTTCTTCCCTAGTCAAGGGCCGATTCATAGCCTTTCTGGCTCTTTGGTAGAGTGCATGCTTGAGGTGGATATGGTGGCAGAGTGGAAGGGCTGTAAAGCTGTGAATTGAGTAGGATTTATACAGAATTCGGGTTTCGGAAGGCAGGCAATCGACCACTATTTGCACTTTTCCCTGCACAAGTGGCCTTTCCTGTCCGTATAAGTCCACCTGAATGCCGAACCGGTCCTCAAAATCACTGCGAAACTGACCTCTTAGTTCGTCAAAATAGTGCAGGAAGCACCTCTTCGCCTCATTCGCAACATCCAGAGTGGCTGAGTTCCAGGCCAAGAGCTGGTCTTCAGGGCGGATTTTGGTGTCCAGACAGAAGTCAATGGTCCGCTTGGTGTGGGGGCCAGCGGACGCCGCTTCCTGCAGAATGACTCTGCGAAGCGCCGCGAAGTGCGGCAAAGATGCGATTTCCAGCAGCGCGAACAGGACTGAAGCCGACGACGAAAAGGCCGCACAGCGGAAGTACCGCATTTCCACGTACTCAGTACTAGACGCGTACTTCCCATGCAGGGGAAGTCTAGGAGTCACTTTCATTTTCTTCACATCTACATACCCCTTCCTATTAGCTGCGACTTAACTAGATAGTCTACCCGGCTAAATCATAGACTGTGCGCATTGTTGGCCGGGCGGAAGAGTCTGGTATCAGCGCTCCACAGATCCTGCAGCCATACAGTCCAGGCTTGCACGATGTATGAACTAAATGGCCACAAGGCAGTTGTTCTTGTTTCTTTGCGACCTTATAGTCACAGAAGCAAGCCAGAGACAGGGTCTGTTGCGCTTTTCTGATCTCTGCAATGCCTTGTCCTCGCACTTCTAAGAAACACACAGGACAGGTAAGTCTGTCTTCAGCGATTATCACACAATGCTGGCAGAGAATATGGCCATTGGCACAGAATCCCGCTATAGTAATTTTCCCTTCTCCATTGGTAAGAGTGGACTTCATACAACTATTACAGTCAATGTGTGTGGAGAGTTTGCCTTTACAGGGAGAGTTACACTTGGGACATTGGCTTGAGTGGGCAAATAGCATACGTTTGAAGTGACATACTGAGCAATAGCATTTTCCTTTGCAGGAAAAACGCCCTTTCGATATGATATTTCCACAGGGACAGTATTTGCCTTCATCAGTTATTGGAGGAATTGCTTCAAAGTATCATTTGTCACACTTTTGATAATGAAAAGGGCCCTTTTGCCAGCATTGGAACTCGGATTCAGCCTTGTATGTTTGGCATTGCACGCAAACCAGCAAAATTTTGGCGGGTATTCCCATTTCTGCCGCTTTTATCGCACCAGGAGCAGTTTGGGCTAATTGATCGTTTTGCCAGTTTTTGATCGATTTCAGCTGCTTTTTAGAAAATTCATCCCCACAATATTCACATTTCCTTGGTTTTCCTTCTATCTCCATCGCAAGTAGACAAACATCACATATCCAGCAGTCATGCTCCAGCTCCTTCAATACTGTAAAGCCCAGCAAATCCTTATAAACTTTGCAATTCCGACAGTGAATTAGTGCAGTTTGGCTCCCTTTTAGGCCTATTATAGTCCATTTCCTGGCCAATATGTCTTTCAATCTTTTGTTTTTCACCCTTAGTCCACATGTCGGACAACAAAAAGCGTATTTAGAGAAGGAAATAATGATAGTGCATTGAATACATATGAAGTGGTTATTTGCGCATAGTTTTTTAGCCCCATCGCTACTGCATATTTGGCAGCGGGACTTACGGGAAGCAATTTCTCCCTGTAAATAGTTCAAATTAGCCCCTGTTTCCAAGTAATTTGCTACATATATCCGCTGTTCGTCATAAATTCTAGCCTCCTGTGCGCCTTTGAGGAAGGCGAAACGGTGTAAATTGACCCCGCAGTTAAGTCCTTCACAAAGGATATTGACCCTGGCTATTTCCCCTTCAGTCATTGGCTGTCTCATTGCCTCTCTAGTCTGTCTGTATAGCTCTGATTTCACGTATATGTGCTGGCACTCAGTCACTAGGAAGCTTTCCACAGCGTAATGGCGATACAGTAGTACTGCGCTATCACTAGTGTAGTCCCAGTAGAGCGGATGCAGGCCTGGCTTTTCCCTCTCCCCGCTGCCATAGCGCAGTACCTGCACCTGATATTTCGCTTCCCAGTCTATCTGTAGTGTTTCCATATCGAACGGATGGAGAGCGAACCCTTGGATTGCCTCGAAAACTGCGAGATTAGCGTAATTCCAAGCCAGGCAGATGTTGCTAGGCTTCACAGTGAGGTCCAGACTGAGACTCATTAGTCGCTTTGCTTGGGGACTGCATTGTCTCCAGTGGACTTGAGAAGGGACTGGAGGGCGGAGTGGTGCGGGTGGCAGGAGCACTCGAAGAGAGCGAAGAGGAGGGCGGCGGGGAGGGAGATGTAGTCGAAGCGGAGGTAGCGCATTTCCACGAAGGGGGAGGAGCTGTAGGCGCCGTGGACTGGAAGCCTTGGCGTCACTTTCATCTTTCTATCATCTCGAGAAGCTGTCTCAAGGCAACAACTGATATGTAAAGGGTTGGAAAATAAGAGCCGACTTAAAGAAGATATGCTAAAGAAACTATCTATTTAGCGTACTTCCAAATAGTGACTTCTTTTGGCTTTGCCCGATAGTAGTCTATATCGCTTCCGCAAAATCTGCAATATTGGAGTTTATTCCTGCAATGCGGATGTATCATATGCTCACATGTCAACTCTGCCAAATCCAGATCTCCCACTTCTTCGCAGTAGCAAGCAAGAAGCAGCTTCCTTTGTGCCTCTCTCAGCTCAGAAGCTGGCTTACCTTGAACTACAGTGTGACATACAGGGCAACTCAGGTGGTCTGTATCGACCTCCACACAGTGTTGGCAGAGAATATGGCCCTTTGTACAGACACCTGACACATACACTTTCGTAGTACCTGTGGTGAATATACTCCTCAAACAACGACTACACTGCACACTTGCAGGCATACGCCCGATACATTCAGAGGCACAACCTAGACATACTTTGGTACGGCTGATTAACATGTTAGCAAGATGGCAGGCAGAGCAGAAACACTTCTGGGTGCAGCTGAATTCCCCTTTATATATCAAATTGCCACAAGGGCAACACTTTCCTTCGCCAAGATGAGATTTAGCAACGATCACTTCTAAGTCCTTATCAGAGAAAGACTGCAGACATACTGAACAGGCTCTCATATTGGAGAGTACGCAGCTGTTACAGAGTTTGCAGGGGTGCTGTAAATACATAAATAACTGAAAATCTGCAGCCTTTTTATCTTCAAAACACTTCAAACACCGTACATCAATCATCGAATATCTTGAGGAAAGAACTTCTAAACAGAAAAGACATTTTCCCAATGGCTTTACTTTATTCACAAAGCATTTATCGCAGATACAACAAGTCCCATTTCTGTGATTGCTGACTATATAGTCCGTTTCCGTCTTTTGAACTAAGCAAAGCTGACAGCACAGTTTCCTTTCCTCTCCCTGTTCTTCTTTTCCCTCCTCTATTGCGCTAGCTTTCTGTCTCTGCTGCAACTGAATAATAGCCTGTCTATCGTCGTAGTAAAGTTCTGACTCACAGGAGCCACAGATTTGTGAGTGTTTGTGAGGATCAACTTGTAGTGCCAATAAGCACTGATCACAGAGCATGCACTTATGGGTAGAGTCTTTGAGCGTAGTAAACTGTGTCAAAGGCTTGTAGTGTAGGCATTGGCTGCATCGAGCCATTTCCTCTATCTGATGCACTCCAACTATCTTTTTTCTTGCTTGGGTGATCTGTGCTGTGTTTCTTTTCGGATGCCTTGCACCACATATTGGACAGGAAAAGCCACATTTGGTGTAAGAGGCAATAGCCGCACAAGCCACACAAAATTTGTGGTATTCAGCACATTCGAACTCGGGTTTAACGCAACCACATCTCAGGCATTTAGCTTCATAGCTAATCCTTCCCACGGGCAAACTGTGGGACATAGTGCCAGCGTACCGATCACTACCAATATATGCATCCTTTCGAGCTATCTCGAAAATAGCCTCGTTGAGGTTAGTTCTGCAGTCCAGATACTCACATCTCACCTCTACAGTTGCCATTTCTTGGATAGATCGAGGCAGCTGCATGGCCTCTCGAGCTTTGCGATATAGCGCAGCTTTGAAATATATATGCTTGCACTTCTCAAGTACTACGAAGCTGTCAAATGCGTATTCCTTATAGAGTACAACGATACTCCCATCAGTGCACTGATCCAAATATATCGTCTCAATACCTGTCCTTTCCTCCCTTTCATAGCCACACTGTATTACCTGCAGCCCATATCTCCTTTCCCACATCTGTGGTATTTGAATGGAAGGCACATTGCATAGACCGAAGAATTGAACGAGTTCCGCCACTGGTGAAGTCTGAGCATTCCAGGCTGTAAGGATCTGATTAGTTGTCGAGTCTTTGTTCATACTTAAAGTCATCAAGTCCTTTCCGACGCATCCATTTAGCTCTGATTGAATTTGATCTTTGAGTGCTGAGAACTGAGGCAGGGAGCAGGTCTCCGCGAGGCTAAAGAGCAGGGCAGAAGGAAGGGACAAGACGTCAAAGCGGAAATAGCGCATTTCGACGTAAGGAGATAGAAGGTAGACGCCGTGGACCGGAAGGCGTGGAGTCACCCTCATATTTCTTAGTCCCTAGGAAGGTACTTCTATAAATTAGCGTTTTGAAGGCCGGGTGTTCTATCAGCTAGTCACCAAATACTCGTACTGCATCGGCGATATTGTACAATTTTGCTTATTAGCGAAATATAGGGAACTTATGAGATTTAGAGTATTCCCGGGTGATTTCTTCGGTCTATCACGAAGCGCTCTATTCAACTTGCCACGTATTCGATAATCACAGCAAGCGCTTGATTATAGTGCAACTGATATGTAGATATACTTCGGTTTCATGAGTTTTGTTTCCGAGTTCAGGTGAATTGCGGCAATCTAACTCAAAAGTGTGAATATGAAATATAGATAGAGTGTAACATCGACCAAATCGATATACTTAAGCTATTTAGCGTACTTCCAAATATAGACTTCTTTTGGCTTTTCCCGATAGGGGTTTAGCAAGTCGCTTCCACAGACTCTGCAATAATGAAGGTTATATTTGCAACGCGGATGTAAGATATGCCCACATGTCAACTCTGCCAAATCCACATCTCCCACTTCA
>Ga0247837_1004857_pt1 | contig 21053 bp, 21 predicted proteins | sample LaCtaG_2_FD_187115 | JGI IMG/M metagenome (GOLD analysis project Ga0247837, IMG submission 187115) | Freshwater microbial communities from meromictic Lake La Cruz, Castile-La Mancha, Spain - LaCruzMarch2015_14.5m | ecosystem: Environmental > Aquatic > Freshwater > Lake | place: Spain: Castile-La...
TTATTTTATTTAAATTTTTTAAAAAAAAAAAATAATTTAGTTATTATTCATAAAAATGTATATTTTAACTTTTTTTTTTTTAAATTTTTGCTATATTATTATTATATAATTTTATTTTTTAAATATTTTTTTTCTTTACAAAAAAATTATTTTATTTTAAAAAATTATTTTTTTAGTAAAATATCATATCGTTACCATTTTTTTGAATTATTTTGGACATTATTTGCAATTGTTCCTACTCATTTATCAAAACTTGTTTTAAAATTAGATGTAACCAAATTTGGAAAAAAAAAACGTAATTTTAAGTGGTTTTCTTATTTATTTAATGTTAGTTCTAATATTGATACATTTTTTAATATTCAAAAAGAGAATTCATTTTTAATTTTAGCAAAAAAAATTTTTGTAAAAAAAATAAATAAAACGTTTAAACCATTTAATTATAAGATAAGACGTTTTAGACGGGAAGTTATATCTAATTTTCTTAAAAACTTAAGAAAAATTCCTGTACGAAAATTAAAATGAAGAAGATTTGCCTGATATTATAAATTAAGAAGAAAAAAAAAATTTATTAAAATGCCTAAACGTTTAAAATATTTTTATATAGGTAATTATTGTATTAAAAAAATACGATTTAAATTTTTAAAATATAAAGAATATAAAAAAAAACGAAAATATAAGATTTTAAAATTATTAAAAATAAAGTTTGCTGAAAAAAGTTATGATTTATTACAAAAAAAAGGGTATTATAAATTAGATTTACACGTATCATTAAATTTTAGTATTTTACGTAAAGTGTTAGTTTTTTTAAGTAGTTCATCTTTTTCGCAATCTATAACAAAAGTTCGTATTCCTTATTCGTTATTTTCTAATTTTAGATTAATATACACTATATTTAGTGATGGTAATTTTATTAAAAATTTATTGTATGTTAATAGAATTAAAAGATATCAAATTTTGTTTAATTATTTAAAAAGTAGATTTTTAAGAAAAAATATTAATAAATCTTTATATAGTTTTATGTTTAATTCGAATGTAATATATTATTTTTTTATTCCAAAAATTTGTAGACGTTTATTATTAAAAATTTATATTAGAAAAAAATTACTTGGATTTAGTTGAATTTTTTTTACACAATTAAATAATTTATTTTCAAAATTATTCTCATCAAATTTATTTTTAAATTTAAATTTTGCAGTTAGTGAAGGTTTAAATAGATCTTATTTAAATAACATGTTTAGTGAATTTTTACAATTTAATCCCCCTAAAAGCAAATATCAGTTTTTAAAAGAACTTTGTGATATTTATTTATTAACTGGTATTACAAAAGATTCAAATTTATTACATGCTTGAATAATTAAAAATTTATCAATTATTTTTTTTAGACGTCATTGACAATTTTTAGGTTTTTTAAAAATGACTTTAATATATGTTTTTAAAATTTTAAAACAAAGTTTTAGTATAAAGGGAATCTTTATTACATTTCGAGGTAAAATTGGTCAAGTTGGAAGTGTACGTAAAAAAGCATATTTTTTACGTCAGGGAGTTCATACATTATCTAATTTAAGTTTAAAAGCTAGTTTTAATACTTCTATCACTAAAACAGACACCGGAGCAATAGGTGTTTCTGTATATTTATTTTATTAAAATAACATGTTTTTTTTCAAAAATTATTATAGTAATACATTAAAAACTTATTTTTTTAGAGAATTTAGTAATATTAAAAGAAAAATTAATGTTCATAAATTTTCTCAAATAGAGACTCAAGATATGCATAATACTGTTAAGAATTTAAATTTATTTAATTTAAATTCTCGTATTTTATTTTATTTATTTTTTTCCATGATTATTGAAAAAAAATATATTCAATTATTTTATTTTAGTAATTTTTTTTTTCAGCATTCTATAATCATATGTTATAATATCAAATTAATAAATTATTTAGTATTAAAATTACAAAGTGAAATAGAATTATCTTTATTTATTATTAAACATGGCTTTTTAAATAATTCTTCAAGATTAATAAATTCAAAAAAAAAATTTTTTCACAAAAATAACAACTTTACAGATATAAATTATTTACATCTTATACTTAATAATTCGTCTGATAATTTATTAAAATTAGTTAATAATAATGCTGAAATATATAAAAGTTTAGAAATTTTTAAAAAAGATGAGATGAATTGTTATATTAATTGTTATTTAAAGTTTTTATTTTATCAAGATGTAAAAAGTTTATATTTTAATTCTAATTATACAGGCTTTTCTTCTGTTTTTAAAAATAAACGTTATGAAACTTTAAATTATAATTTAATAAAAGGTTTATTTTCAAAATTTTTTAATATATTAATTAATTGTACGTTTTTTAATACTATACCATTTTTTATATTTCCTAAATATTTAGAGGAAGAGATATATATATTTTATTCATATCTTCTATTTGTACGAAAAGCTATAATTTATAATATAAAATATACTCGTTGATTGGTTACATTAAGAAACTTAAGTAATTTTAATCTTGTTTTTGGTACACCTTGTTTTTTTTTTATTTTAGATATAGTAAATTCTTTCATATCTATTAATTCTGTAAAAAATTTTAAATTACCAGTTGGAGCATTAATTACTCAAAATACTAATGCTAATTTTTTTGATTATCCAATCTTTATTTCCTCTCAGAATAAAAGTTGTGTTTATTTATATTTTTTACTTATTGTACGTGTAGTTTTTTATGGATTACATAAAAGGAAGAAATTTTTTTGGGGTTTTTTTATTAAATATAAAATTATTTACGAATTAAAAAAAAAATTAATTGATATTTAAATTTAATTTTGTTAAAATTAAAAAATATTTAAAATTATTTATGTATTTGACATATTTAAAAATTTGTAAGCGTAAATACGATTCTCATTTAGAAAATAAACATTATCTTTTAAACACTGAAAAAAGTTATATGCCAAAAAGATTATTTACATATAAATTTAAAATTTTTAAAAATTTTAAGCTTTATTTTCCAAATAGTAGTTTTTATAAATTTTATTTTAAAAAGTTCAAGTTATTAAGGCGTTATTTTAAAATTAGTCGAATTAGTAAACATTACATTTATTCCACTAAAGTGATACATATTAAATATTTTAAACATTTTAATAATTATTTAAATATGTGAAGCTATACTTTTTATAAATTTGGTATTGAAAATAGGTATGCTAAACGTTTTTTACGGGGTGGTAGAAAACCTTATTGATTATTATCTCATATTGTTAGAAATTATAATCGTCGTTTATGAAAAAATTTTAATAAGTTTAAAGAACGTTTAAAGGGTTATCGTTATATTTTTGATATAAAAACTGATAATATATTATTTTATTGATATAAATATAAGTATTATCGAAAATTTCCATTTAAGGATATTTTTTTACCTAAAATAAATTTTTTTTTTAAATATGTTATTTACGATGTTATTTTAAAACAAAATTATTATTTTACTACATCTAAATTTCTTTGTTTTTTTAAAAATTATTTTTTATCTTTGTTTATTTTAAAGTCTTTTGATTTTTTATTTTTGTTTAAAAGATTATGAATTTCTAAATTATTTAAAGAAGTTAAAAAACAAAATTTTTATTTATTTTTATTATATCGATTTCCAAGTTCGAGTTTAAATAATTTTAACGTTTATAAGAAAAGACGTCATTGAGGTCGACAAAATTTACCTATGTTCGCTCAAATGAGTTTAATATATAATTTTATTAATTATAGAGGTGTATTTATTTTAATTGGAAAATATATTGAATCTGCTACTAATATGACTTTTTCAGGTTATCGTACACCTTATATTGTAACTAAAGTTAGAAAATCGTTTTGAAGGGATATGACTAAATGTTTTGGATTATATAGTTATTATTATTTTGCAATTAATAGCAATATTAGTTATTTAATGTATCCAAAATTGATTAAATTAAATTTATTTAGAAATGCCTTTGTTGAGATAGGTTGATCAGTAGCAACAAGAATTATTTTAGGAAGAAAAAATATTACTAATAAATTTTCATATTATTATCTAAATTCAAAATCTTTATTAATCCCTAATTTTTATTTTAATGGCGAGCAAGCTTTAGGAAGTGTTAATAATTATTTTTCACATATTTTAAATAATTATTCTGATTATACCTTTAATAGTATAAAAAAAAATTTTTTAAAAAAAAAAAAACCAATAAGTATGCATAGACAAGAAATTACCTCTATGCGTTGAATTCGAGAGAACATTAAGAGTTTTTTTTTAGAAAAATATAAGCGTACTTGGTTTATTACTAGATTTTGTAAATATTATCAACAAACAAAAACTGCCGGTTTTCGAAATTTTATGTGAATAGAAATGCGTTTATCTATTATTTTAATTCGTTGTAAGATTGTATATTTAGTTGAAGATGCATATGAGTTAATTCGAGGTGGTCTAGTTTATGTTAATGGAAAAGTATGTTTAAATGTTATGTATATTATTCAATTACATGATAGAATACAATTTGGGTTAACTAAATCTTTTCATCTTTATCATAGAGAATTACTTAGTAATGCATTAGTTAAATATAGAAGATTACCTGCATATGTATATTCTCGTTATAGTGGTAAAAATAAATTTGAGATGGTTCGCCGAGATATCTCTGCAAGATGACCGTTAAAAGCATTATGAGTAAGAAATGATATTCCTCGTTATTTAGAGGTTGATTATCTTACTATGACTATTTTTGTTTTATATTATCCTCTTTACTTAAAAGATATATTTCCTTATTATTACTTACATATAAAATTTTTATCTGCTAGATGTTATAATTGACGGTTTTTTCATTAATTAATAAATAGGTTTAAAAGGATGAACAGAGATTTTTTTTCATATTGAAGAGTTGATTCAAAAAATAATATTTCAAATATTAATGAAATAAAAAGTTTTAATTTAAATTTTGGCCCTCAACATCCTGCGTCTCATGGTGTTTTACGTATGATTTTACAATTAAGGGGCGAAGTTATTGAGAAAAGCGATACTCATATTGGTTTATTACATAGAGGTACTGAAAAATTAATTGAAGATAAAAATTATTTATTAAGTTTACCATATTTTGATAGATTAGATTATGTTTCAGTATTAGCTCAAGAGCATTCATACTGTTTAGCTATAGAGAATTTATTAGGTACTGTTAATTATCAGACTAACTATGTTCAAATTCGTGTTATATTTGATGAATTAACTCGTATTTTAAATCATCTAATGGCGGTTTCAACACATTCTTTAGATGTTGGTTGTATGGCTCCAGTATTTTGAGCTTTTGAGGAGAGAGAAAAGATTATGGAATTTTATGAACGTGTTTCTGGGGCGCGAATGCATGCTGCATTTTATAGACCTAATGATATTAGTATAAATTATATAACTAAAGAATTATTAACTGATATTTTAATATTTAGTAAAAATTTAATAAAACGTTTAATGATGATTGAAAATAAATTATCAATGACCAGTATTTGAAAATATAGATTAGTTAATATTGGTACTTTAGATTATAAATTTGTTAATTCTTGAGGATTAAGTGGTGTGTTAGCTCGATCAGCAGGTTTAATGCGAGATTTACGTTTATCATATTTTGAAACATATGCAAATTATTACTTTTTAAATATAAGAAGTTTTATTGGTAAAAATGGGGATTGTTATGATAGGTATTTGATTAGAATGAGAGAAATGGTTGAGAGTTTAAATATTATTTCTCAGGTTGTAAATAATTTAACCCATAAATCAACTATTTATAAAAATAATGAGTCAAGTAAAAACGAATATTTTTTTTCTTATTTGGATTATATTACTGCTAATAATTTACGCGCAAATAAAAGATTTAAACAATCTACTTGATATATTGGTATGGAAGAATTAATTAGTCATTTTAAGTATTATAGTAATGGTATTCAAACTAAAAAAGGTATTTCTTATTGTAGCATTGAAGCTCCAAAAGGAGAATTTGGTGTTACTTTAGTTTCTGATGGTTCAAATAAACCATATAGATGTAAAATAAAAGGTTCGTCATATTATCACTTACAAGCTTTAGATACGATGATTCAAGGTCATTTTTTTTCTGATTTAGTAACTATTATTGGGTCACAAGATTTAGTTATGGGGGAAGTTGATCGATAACAATAAAAAATGCGTACAAATGTAACACTTAATCTTCAACAAAGAAAATTAGTAAAAGAATTTTTACAACGTATTAGATTTCAAAGTATAGAAAATAATTATTTTTTTTTAAAAATTCTTACTAAAAATAAATTAATACCTAAACAATCAAGAGCTTTAGCTGTTTTTTATCTTTCATTTTTATGTAATACTATATCTAAAACTAAGCAGAAAAATGTATGTTTACGTAGTGGGTATAGACGTAGTGTAATTAATAAATTTGGTTTAAATCGTTGTTTTGCACGTGGGGAAATTGGAGAAAATTTCTTTCCTGGATATTCTCCAGCTAAACGTTAAAATGATTTTTCATAATTCTTATAATATTATATTAAATATTATAAGGGTTGGTTATTTGTGTAAACACCCTTATGTAAATAGTCCATATAATGCTAAAATTTTAAGATTATTAGAAAAATTAATCCAATTACGATATGTTAATCGTTATGAAATAATGGATAATAATATATTACGAATTATTTTAATATATGATATAAATGGTTGTTCAAATTATAGGTATACTAAAATCTTGTTTAAACCATCCCATCGTACTCATATTTCTTATAAACGTTTAATAATTTTATACAAATATGATTTTGGTATTGTGTATATTTTATCAACTAGTCGTGGTTTATTAACTCATAGTGAAGCTATTTCTTTACGTGTTGGAGGTGAATTAATTTGTGTTTTATATTCATAGGTTTTAAATGTTTAAATTTTCTAGTAATTATTTAGATATTTTAAAAAATGGCCTTGAAGATTGATTATATGTTTTTGGGCTTAGTAATTTTTATTTTTATGAAATATATTTAATATATAGTAATTATTTATTTTGATTTTTTTTGGTTGTCATTATTACTATTTAAAAATAAATCTGATTTTTTTAAATAATTTTTAATATTTAAAAAATTAGAACAAAATGTTCAGATAGCTCAGTCGGTAGAGCGCAAGACTGAAAATCTTGAGGTCATTAGTTCAATTCTAATTCTGGACACCATTTGCTGTTTGCTTCTTTATATAATATATTAAAAACTAACATATATTCTCCATCGTATAAATTACAAGAACATATTTTTGTTGCAAAAGATATAAAATTGTATAAATCCACATATTGATTGTACATTAAAGCGTACAATTCAGGTAATTTTAGTAATTATTTAACCAATATTAATATTAATGAGTTTTATTTGATTTTTATTTTTAGACTTTTATTAATATTAGTTTTATGTTTTTTTATAGGTTTTAGATGTATTCCTTATACTTCGAGTTATTAGATACGTATTACCTTCAGGATTTTTTCTGTTATGTCGGAACGCATTGTATTTTTATTTTTTTCTTTTTATGCCATTTTACTGCAATTCGTTATTTTAAGGGAAAAATTGATAGAACTAATATTAATTTAAGAGGTTATAGAAATCATGAATATAGTAGACTTGTAAATCATACATTTCAAGTTTATTTCGATTTTGATCCGACTGTACAACGAAGATTTGAGGCTTATGTTACAACCTTTAAACCAAGTTTAAAGAATGAAATTTATCGTAAATAATTTTATAGGTTTTTAATGTTAAAAATTTGAAATTTTCATTATTATAAATTCACGTCTATATATTTATCATATATTTTAAATGCAAAAGAAAAAAAAAAACAAGAAAATTTCCAAAATTTAGTAATTAAAACAAAATTTTTAAGAGAGGTTTTTTATCCACTTTATTTAAAGCGTGACAGTTACATTTTTAATGATTTATGATTGTATTGCGATTTAAAAAAAGAAGGAAAAAATTTAATTAAATTTTGTATAACTTATGATAATTTATTATTTACAAAAGATTATATTTTTTTAGTTAAATTTTTTCAATTTTTTAGACGATATAATTTTGATTTTAAAATCATATATTATTTATTAGATTCTAAATATAATTATTTATGAGATATTATTTTATTAAGTAATAAAAAAAAATTATATTATCAGTTTTTAATTAATATAATTAAAGAGTATAAAAAATTATGAAGTTTTTTTAATAATTCTAAAAACTTAGTGTATCCTAGTAATTATTTAGTGAACTTTTCTAGTAAATACACTGCAAGTTCATTATTAGAGCAAGGGTTATCCGTAAATAATATGTTTTTATTGAAAAAAAAATGTAGTAAGTCTTCTTCTTCTAAATTAATGTCTTTAAGATCTAGTATATTTTTAGATTTAAATACTAGTAATTTTGAAAAATTATGAAGAAAATCTGCAGGTTTTGATTATAGTTTTAGTATGTATACTATTCATTTTATACGGGTTCAACGTCGTTATAATAAACGAAGATACTCAAAAGTTAGATTACAATCTAGACCTTCATTTTTTGGGGGTATTAGTTTAGGAAGCTTATTTATTAGTTGTTTTTGAGGTGGAACTATAAAATCAGTAGATTGATGTATTACTGCTCCTATTGTTCTTCATATGAATTCAATATTATCTTTTGTAATAGTATTAACATATATTAGATTAATGATTATAGATTTTAGTATTAGTTCTTTACATAATTTTGCAAAAATAAGAATTTATAGATTTTTAAAACTAATATTAACTAATAAGATTATGAAAAAAGTATTAAATTTAAAATAAATATTAATTTGAAAAAGATAAATTCGCATTTAGTTTTATCTTATATTACATATCTTTCGCCTTATTTAAATCAAAAGCAACCATTACAGTTGGTTCATTATCATTATTTTTGTTGTTATTTATGGGTATTAAAGGATTTAAGTATGGATTCATCATTATTAATTAATATAAAAAAAGGAAAAAAAAAATATATTTCTTTAGTTAAATCTTCAAAATGTCATAAAAAAGGAAAATATACTTTTTGATATAAATATTATAAAGTAATTATAAATTTTTTTAACTTTATTAAAAAAATTAATATATCTAGTTATAAGTATTTTGAAATTTTTTTTTATTTGCAAAAATTTTATTTAAGTTTGTCAAGTAATTTATTTTTTTTAAAAAAAATATCAATTACTTTAACTTGTACATTTCAATTTGTAAAAAATTTAGGTTTTAAATGATTACATTGCTTTTACTTATATATTTTTTTTATAGATTTTTTGCTTCTATTATATTAAGTTTTACGGGTTTATTTTATATATTTTTATTTTTTTTACTTTTATTTTTACAGGTTTTATTTTTTACTACTTGTGAGCGTAAACTTTTGGCTTTAACTCAAAGACGTTTAGGTCCTAGAGTTGTAGGTGATAGAGGTCGTTTACAGTTTTTAGCAGATGCTTTAAAATTAATAACTAAAACATTTTTTAGTCCTAAAAAGGCAAATGGAGTTTTTTTTCAAAATGCAGCAATTGCAGCTTTTTGATTTAGTTGATTAGCATTTTCTAATTTAGTTTTTGATTACGGAACAGATATATTAGAAGTTGAATATAATATTTTTTTTAGTATAGCTTGTTCTATGGGTTTTGGGTCTGCGTGAATTGTTGCAGGTTGAGCTGCTGTATCTAAGTATGCTCTTTTAGGATGTATTCGTGCTGGTATTCAAATAATTTCGTATGAACTTATAAGTAGTTTAGTATTTTTAAGTATTTTTACAATAGTAAATTCATCAAATTATGAGCTTCTTAGTGATATTCAAGAATATCAAAGTATTCTCTTATTTGTTCCAAGTTGTATAATTTTTTTATACTTAGGGATTTTAATGGAAACTAATAGACCACCATTTGATTTATCGGAGGCTGAGTCTGATGTAGTTTCTGGTTATACTGTTGAATATGCGGGAATTTTATTTGGTTTATTTTATTTAGGAGAATATGTTAGTTTATTTACTACTTGTTTAATGTTATCTATATCTTATTGAGGAGCATGATGGTCAATTTTTGTATATTTTGGTTATCTTTTAAAATTTATTCTTGTTTTTTTTTTTATAGATGGTATACAACAATCTTATATTACCTTTTTTACATCTTTTTGTAGTTCTGTGAATTATATATTATTTGAATGATAGTGGTTATATTGACAGTGAATAAATTATTTTATTTAACAAATGAATTAATACTATTTGGTAGGTTATTAATTATATTTTCATTTATTTTAACATTATTTTTTTTTTTATTATTATTTTTTCAAAAATTAAGTTTATTTAATTCATACTATAATGTTCAAAATAATAAATATATATATATATGATTGACAATTTTAATTAGTTTAGTTTATATGTTTGTGGGTTTAAGGTTATTTTTTTTATGTTCGAATAATTTTTTTATTGGGACTATTGATAATAAATTGTCTATTTCAACATTAATAAATAATAATATTGTTTTTGAGCTATTTAAAAGTTTAGATTTTTATCCTCTTCGTCGTTTTTTTATATTTTCTATAAGTAAATTTAATATAATTTTTATTTTATTGTTTATTTGTTTATATCCAGTTATTTCTTTTATGGTTATTTCTGATGACAATGCTTATTCCTTTAAATATTATATTCATATGCAATTAATATTTTGTTTTTCGTTTTTTTTATTATTAACTGAAAATATTGCAATATTTTATTTTATTTATGAGGTAATTATTATTTTAACTTATAGTATGTTAAATTTATCTTCTAACTCAAGAGGTAATATTGAAGCATCGTTGTATTTTTTAGGTTGAGCAACTTTAGGTTCTATTTTAGTTGGATTTGGTTTTTTATGATATATTATTTGTACAAATTCTTTTAATTTTTTATTAATGAATGAGTGTAAATTAACTCATTTTGAAATAAATGCAATTTACTTATTGTTATTTTTAGGTTTTGGTACAAAAATGTCTTTATGACCATTTTGATATTGATTACCAAAAGCACACGTTGAAGTTTCAACAGGAGTTTCAATTTTTTTAAGTTGTATAATTATTAAATTATCTTATTTTTGTATGTTAAAATTTCAATATTTTTTACCAGGAGAAATAGTTGTTAATATTTGTATATTTTTAGGTATATTAGGTGTTTTAGATATAGTGTTCCATGTAATTAATATAAGAGATTTAAAGTCTTTAATCGCTCATAGTTCTGTTTTACATACAAATTTATTAATTATATTAACTCATACAGATACTATACATACAAGTTTAAATAATATTTTGTTATATGTGTGGGGACATTCTTTAAGTACTGCTGGTTTATTTTTATGTGTATATTTGATAGAATTACGTTTTGGTACTAGAAATATTATTCATGTTAGTGGAGTTTGACATACTATTCCAGTGTTAGGATATTTAATTGTCTGAAACTTGTTGTCTTTTTTAGAGTTTCCTATTACTTTATTTTTTTGAGGAGAGTTATGATTATGAATAAATTTAATTACTTATTTTCCTTTATTAGGTGGAGAATTATTATTAATTTGTTCTAGTGCATTTTTATGTATTTTTTTTAAAATTTGATGAGGAGTTTTATTTGGGGTTAGTAATAAAGTTGTTTTACCTGTTAATAATCCTATGTGAAAATGATATATTATATGAATTGTATGAATTTTAGTTTTACAATTAATTATAGGTATACAACCAAGTTACTTAACAAGTATTATTGGAGTTTAAATTACTGAAAAATATATTTTATTTTTTTATTGATTGATTATTGTTTATACTGTTAAAAAATAAGTGAGTATTTACCATTTGGTAATTCAAAAACTATTAGTCGCGTTTTTTCCTATTTACTCTAGATTTGCTTTAATTGGTGGTTCAGTGGTATTGTGAATTTATGTTTCACAATACATAAGTGGTTTAATGCTAAGTATTTTATATAATTTTGCTTTTGACATAGGTGTTCCTGGTATTTTAACTCTTTGGTGAGAATCAACGCATGGTTCTTTTTCAGCTAGATTTCACTCTGAGTTTGGTAATTTGGTTTTTTTAGTGTTATTTGTTCATATATTTTTAAAAATTTATGCTAAAGCAGGACAGGCTGAAATTGACCATACTTGATTATCTGGTATTTTTATTGCATTATTAACGTATGTTGCTGGTATTACTGGTGCCATTATGCCCTGTTCTATTTTAAGTGAAGTTACCGCTACTATTGTCGGTTACTCAATGAATTCAATTATTTTAATTGCTTTTGATTTTGTTGAAACACTTTTAATTCCTGGTTTAGGTTTAACTGATGAAACAATGAGTAGAGTATTTTTTGTTCATTTTGTCGCTCCATCTGCAGTTATTGTTGTTATGTTAGATCATGTTAATAATTTACATTTAACAGAGTATACTGATGAGGATGAAATTGATGTTATATATTTGTTTAGACGAGAATATATGTTAGAATTTTTTTCTATTGAGAGTTATTTTTGATTTGAATATTTTATTTTTTTTTTAACTATTAGAATGATTGCTGATTTTTTTTGACCTTCTTATATGACTATTTCTTATACTTTATCTAATTTAGAATTTTGACCTGTATTAGAAAATATTAATTATGTTATTGCTATTCCTCATTGATATTTACGTCCATTAATGAGTTCTTTAGTAACTATTCCACATCATTATTTAGGTTTTATATATGTAATTTTATTATTTCTTGCAATTTTATTTTTTCCTTGATTTGATGATGTTACTAAATTAGTTTTTCCCTATCAGGCATCGACAAATTTTTTTATTAAGTTACCAACAGAAGTTTCTTTATATTTAAGATATTTTTTTTTATATTTAATTTTAAGTTTAATTTATATTTGTGCAGTTGTCCCAACTGGACGTTATTTTATACCATTAGGAAGTAATGAAGTAATTGTTGAGGTTTTTTGATTTTTTTTATTTTATTTTTTAATAATTTATAGAATTCCAAGTATTTTAAATAATTTATCTTTTTATTCAAACTTTATTGAATAATTTTAAATCATTTTCTGAGAGATGTTAGTTTTTGCGTTTTATTGTGCACTTGTAACCTTTATTATATATTGTATTTATGCAAAAGTAAATAATTTACCAAATAGACATGCTTTATTTTTTACAACTATATCAATTGAGTTAATATTTATCATGGAATGTATAGCAGGTAAGTTTTCTATAATTTTATATTTGGTTTTTACTGATGAATTATTTTTTATTATTGCTTTTTGTTATTTTTCTTTTTTTTTGTGACGAATATTTTTAGCTTATATTATTTCTGCTGATAAAAAAACTAGTACAATGTGATGAGAAAGATTTATTGCAACATCGTCAGATTTAACAGATGCTGCACGTTTGTATTATATTTCTTCAAAAACTAAACGTTTTAAAAAAGAGTATTCTCAGTATTGAGAGAAAAAACTTTTTGATAAAAAATTACAATTTCGATATAATTTATATATAAAGTTAGTATCGTATACTTATATAATTTCATATATAATATGTATTTTTATATTTATTTTTTTAAACTTTTTTATTTGATTTATTGATAGTTTTGCTATTTTTGTTACTATTCGTGTATTTATTTGTGATAATTTTTTTTATTTAGGGTTTATAATATTTATTTATAGATTATTTTTATCATATATTTTTCCGAATATTAATTTTAGACATTTTTTACGATTTTATTCTGTTACTCGTATTCATAACGGAGAAATTGTTGATTCATACCTTATTTCAAATACTTATGTTTTTTATAAAATTTTAGCAGGTAAACGTCATGTGATTGATAGAGATATTATTTCTTATTCTTGTAGAGTTTTAGGAATGAAAAGATTTATGCGAAGGTATTATGGTAAAGATGGACCAAAATATTTTATAAATTTTAAAAAAAAATGTGTTTTTATTAGGTATTATATGCCTGTTAATTGAATCTCCTGTAGAAGTTATACAGCTGGGGCATTAGTTGATACTCCATATTATAGATTTCGTCATTGTATTTATAAATATAAACATTTAATTTTTACCGGATCATTAAAAGCATATTTATTAAATAGGAAGGATGAGGTAGATGATTCATGTAGTGTTGAATTAAGTAAATATTACGAAAAAGATTTAAAAATGAATTTAAAATATTAAATATTTTTAATTTGCGACCTATAAGTTATATTAAAACCGTTAATGAATTGATTAATGATATATTTTTACATTTTTATTATAAAAATATAGTACAGTGAGTTTTAATTCATGAAGAAGTTTTAGGGTTATCTGAGGAAGAATGAAATAAATATATGGAATTTAATTTATTACAGTTTAACCTTGATTTAAAATACTCAAAATCTTTTGGGCATTATTTATTAAGATCATTAAAATTTTTCGTAATTTCTGGTACGGATTGTTGAGAAAATTTTAAATTATCGTATTTATTTGTGTCTAAATCTAAAAAAGTAGTAAATTTATATTTAAAGTATATTTATTACTTTTTTAATTTTTTTTTTTTATATAATTTTAAAAAAAAATTAATTTCTTTTTATCAGTTTAGAAGTTTTTATGATTACTTTTTTATGCGCGGTTTTATGTCTAATTATTTGAAATTTCGTGGTGCTAAATTATTATTTAGTGGTAAATTTTATCAGTTAATAAATAATAATATGAAAATTAATTTTAAAAATTTTATGAGAGAATATTACCCTATTCTTAGTTTGTTTATAATAACTGATTTATGTTTTTTATTTCGTCCACGAAATTTATTTTTAATATTGAATTTTTATGGAAAAGTTTTTCTTTTTCATACCGCCGGTATTGACAATGGCCATGAAGGTAGAAAAAAACAACCTATACAAGTACGATGTTTGTCGAATATTTTATGACATTTATTATTTCGAGAAAGGTGTACTAAAATAAATATTAGATATTTAAATTTTAAAAGTAAAGCAATTTTTTTTTTAACAATGTTAACTCATTTGAAATATGTTAAACGTTTTAAAAATAAAGCTGTAAAATTTATAAAATTTATTTTTGAATTGAAACAATCATTTGGTTTTACTAGAGGTAAAAAATTGGCAATACGTAAGAGATTCGTTGTTAGAAAACGATCATTAAGTCATTTTTCATTTGAAAATTATGAAAAAGACTTAAAAAAAAAAAAAATGATTTTTAAAAAAATTAGACCTATTTGTGCAAGTCTTCGAAATAAAATAGTTGTTTATAGACCTAGGAGTAAAAAATTTACAAAATTATTAAATTATGTAAATAGATCACAAGGCAGAGATTTACATGGGCATATTGTTTCTTATCATAAAGGAGGCGGTAATTTATTTCAATATCGTTTAACAGATTATTATTATAATACCTTTAAGATGCCGGGGGTTTTTTTGGGGTATGATTATGATAATTATCGAACTGGTTGATTAGGTTTAATTAAATATATAAATGGTTGTTATGGTTATATTTTAGCAGCAAGTAATATGGTTATAGGTTCTACATTACATTTTAATAATAAATTAAGTCAAAATTTAAATTTTGGTTCTAGGGTTTTAATATCTAAAATACCTAGAAATAGTTGAATTTATAATTTATCAAAAGATGATAATGGAAGAGGTATATATGCAAGAGCTGCAGGTGCAGGGTGTTTAGTTTTAGCTAGACAAATTAAACCAAAGCATGTATCAGTTAGACTTCCTTCTAGAAAAATTATACAAATACCAGAGGATACTTTTGTTAATTTAGGTAAAGTTTCAAATGAAAATCATTTTATGGAACATTTTAGTAAGGCTGGAGTTGGTAAAATTTTTAATTATAGACCTCATGTTAGAGGAGAAGCTATGAATGCTGTAGATCATCATCATGGAGGTAAAACTAAAGGTGGAAAAAAGCCAAAAACTCCCTGAGGGAGAATTGTTGTTAAATAATGAAGTTTTCAGCGCAGATTTGAAGTGTTATTTTATCATTATATAGATTTAAGAGTATTACTAGAGTTAAAGTATACTCATTACGTTTTGAACGAAATTCAAATATACCTAAAATTTTTTTAAAATTTAAACGATTTCGTTTACATAACGGTAAAAAAATTAGATTTATTAAATTAAATAAATATAAAATAGGTTTACGATTTGGTTATTATTTATTAACTAGATCTTTAACTAAATTAAAAAAAAAGAAGAAGAAACGATAAAATATGGGTCAAAAAGGAAAATTTTTATCACAACGAGCAGGTTATGCTAATTTATGAACAGATTTATGGTATACATATAGAAATTACCATTCTATTTATTTTCAAAATTTTATAGTTAGAGAAATTATTTTATTTTTAATGACTGTTGGTTTAACAACAACTAATCTATTTTTGACTTCGACAAAAAAAACATCTAATTTAGTAGATAGAGCAGTTTGTTTAGGAGCAAATATATATTTAGCAAAGTTTAAAACTGATTTTAATTCTGTTTTTTGAGGAAAGGAGTTTGTAAGACATTTACGTGGTATATTTTTAACTAAATTACATGTAGTAAAGTTGTTTAATCATATAATCATTAGTGGTGGTGGTTATAAGTGAAAGCGAAAACGAACTAGATCGCGACGTTTATTTAAGGCAGAGGAAAGAATTTGTTTATTTTATTCATCTGTTTTATTATTAGAAGATTGTAACATTAATAATTATGAGTTGAATATTTAATAATTAATTTGCTTCTAGATTACATTAATTATTTTTTTACTGATTATATTTTTAATTATATGAGTCTTTCTTATTTGTATTTTATATTTATTTATTATTTACATATTATTTTATCAATTTGAGCTCGTGCAGCTGGTCCTCGTTCTAGATTGGATCAAATAAATAAAATTACATGAAGACAACTTTTATTAAAATTAATATGTTGATGTATTGTTATTTTGTTTTTATTATTCATTATTTTTTAATTTAATAATTTGCGAAGAGATTTTATTGGTAGTCTATTTTTAATATTAAATAACGCTGTTATGAAGTTTTCAATTATTGATAATAGAAGTTCAAAACTTTTTTTTTTATATACATCATTAGAATGATTTTTACCTAGTATAATTTTATTTAGATTTAATTCATTTTTTTATAATACATTTTTTATAGAATTATTTGGTGTAGATAATTTTATTCAAGGTAAAAAAAAGAACTTTATTACATATATATATATATTTTATATGTATTTCTATAATATAAAATTTTTTTTTAGTTTTTCTACATATTATTTTCAGAAAATTCCATCTATTTCAGTATTTTTTCAGAACGCACAATGACCTGAACGAGAAACATCTGAGATGATGGGGGCGTTTTTTTACAATAAATTGGACAACAGAAAATTATTACTTGATTATTCTTTTATAGGATTTCCTTTATTAAAAATATACCCTTCAGCCGGATTTGTAGAGTTAATATATTCATTTTTAACATCTTGAATTATAACTATCCCACTTCAATTTTCAAATTATATTATTATAGATAGTTATTTTAATATATAACTGATAGTTTTTAATTTGCTTCTAGACTGGATAAGGATTAGATTTAAGTCATTAATAAATTGAGCAAGGGGAGGATCATTATGACCTTTAACATTTGGATTAGCATGTTGTGCTATTGAGATGATGCATGTTGCTGTAAGTAGGTATGATATGGATAAATTAGGTATGATTTTTCGAGCGAGTCCGCGTCAGGCTGATGTAATGTTAGTAGCAGGTACTGTAACTAATAAAATGACTCCTGTATTAAGAAGATTATATGAGCAAATGCCTACTACAAAATGGGTCATTTCAATGGGTAGTTGTGCAAATGGAGGAGGTTATTATCATTTTTCTTATTCTGTTTTAAGAGGTTGTGATCGTATTATTCCAGTTGATTTATTTATACCCGGATGCCCTCCATCTGCAGAGTCTTTAATGTTTGGTTTAATTTGATTACAAAAAAATATTATTAAAAATTAATTTGCTTAAAGAATATACTGTAAATAAACAATGAAAATTTTTTTTATATTATATTAAAAATACTTATATATATATAAATAATGTTAATGATAATTTGTTGTTATCCTATAATGGTGTTGAGTTTATTCAAAATAATTTAGTTGTATTTAATAGAGGATTTAAAATTGAATATGTTTACAAAAAATTAAGTACTTTTTACTATTATAAAACTATTCCAGAATTTTTTTTACCTAGACATATACAATTATTTATATTTCGGTCATTATATTTAAAACAACTTTTTTTTTTAAGTTATTTATTTTTATTAAGACATGTAACGTATAGACTTGCTATGAAGAAGTTAGTATTACGTTATTTTTATATAAGAAAATTAAAATATTATTTTTCTACTTCTTCCGACAATAATTTTAAATATTTAATTTCTTCAGAAAAATTGGAAAATTTTGAGATAAAACAACAAGTAAAATTTAATGTTATCGATTTTTTATATTTTGATTTTTTATTACTGTAAAAAATAGAGTTATCTAAAGATTTATATATTAAAGTTAATTATTTTAATGGATTTATAAAAGATCGATTATTGCAGTCGATAACTGTAAAAAATTCAGAAAGATTTTTTTTTAAAAAACAAATTAAATTTAAAAAACTTCTAAAACTTAAAGAGTTAAAAATGTCCCAACGAAGTTATAGAAAGTATTTAAAAAGAAAAAATAAATTACAGAAGGGAACTAAAAAACTTATGAATTGTTATTGCAGATTAGTTCAATATTATTATAAAATTTGAGCTTTTAAATATTATTCTACCATTAATTTGCATAAATATATGAAAAAAAAAAATTTTATTATACCTCAGACAGCAAGACAAATATTAAGTAGAAATTTTTATTCTTATCAGTTTTTTTTATTTGCACAATCAGAAAATTATAAGTTTAAATTTAATAATAAATTGTATTTAAAAACATTTTTAAATAAACTACAAAAAAATTTAATAAAATTTTCACCTATTTATAGTTATTTTAAACTATTTAAACGTTTTGCATTTAATCAAAAATTTTTATTGTTTTATTATTTTGAATCTCATAAAAATTCTGTTAGATACTTTATGAAATCACGTCCATTTAAACGTGCTATTAATCTTATTACAACAAATAATGAGTTAAAAACATTAAAATTATTAAAATTTTATCAACGAAAGGTTAAAGCCAAAAGAACTTTTAAGAGAAGATAATAGATAATGGGTGTTCAAAAATCAAAAGCAAGTTCTGTTCATAAATATACTCGTTTATTTATTAGAGTAAAAAAAAAACAACAAAAACTTATTATTAATAAAAGTTTTAAATCATTTAAATTTATTACAAAATTTGCTCATTTAGTTAATTTGCTTCTAGAATATTTACTATGGTGTAAAACTGCCTCTCTTTATGGATTTTTTTTTCAATTATGTATTGCATATAATTTAATTCAATTATTTAAACAAATTAATTTTTTTTTTACATTAGCTTATTTTTTAAATTTAGTTGTTTTTGTTGGACTTGGTATGATTCTTCACGATTTAGATTTAGGGGCAATTATATTATGGGTTATATATGGAGGAGTAATTATTATTTTTTTTTTATTTGCTACTATGTGATCAGAAACTGAAAAGTCAAATATTTTTTTTTATGATTATCGATTAATGTATTTTTTGTTTTATATTGTTGTAAGTTATTATTTTATTAGTATTGTTAGTGATTTTGATGATTTTTTTAGAGTTACACAAGTTAAGTTTCAAGATATATATAATATTGCTCGATGTGATTCTATCGAAGAATTAGAACAACTTGGTGGTAGTTTTTTTTTTTTCTCATTATTTTATTTTTTTATATGTACTATTGCGTTAGTGGTATCTTGTTTTAGTATTTTTACTATTATTTTAACATTAAAAAAAATAAAAGTATGTTCATTTGTTTCATATTTAACTTATTGTAACTTTTTTTTTATTAATTTTAATGCAATTTTATTAAAAAATCAACAATTTTATAATCAAGAACAAGAAAATACTTATTTAAAAAATTCTATTATTAAAATACATAAAATTTCTATTAAATTTCATAGAAATAAAACACATTATAGGCGAATTTAGTTTAATGGTAAAATTTTAGGTTGTGGCCCTAAAGAGTAAAGGTTCGATTCCTTTAATTCGCCCTTAAATTATGAATATTACATTTCATGTTTTTATGCAATTGGAGCCAGTATGATTATTATTTTTTTTTATAATGTATTATTTTTTTACTATATCTTATAATTTTAGATATTTATCAGATAAATTTTTTATTTTTTCTAAGCCTGTTATAAATGTTATAAAAGAAAAAAAGGTGAGAAGATCTGATTTAAAGTTTCATGCTAGTGAATATCTTATTATAAATACAGTAAATCTTAGATATTTAATTTTTTTAGTTATTCTTTATTTTATATGTTTTAATTATATATTTTCTATTAAATATGTACGATTATATCAAAGTTTTCATTGTTATAATTTTTGTTGAATATATGGTAATTTTATTATTGGTTTTTTTTTTTTATATTTGATTATTTTATATTGTAGTTATTATGTAAATTATTTAAAGGGTATTGAGCATTTATTTGCAGTTTCTTTTTTATTCTTAAATATGCATTATTTTATTTTTTTAAATAATTTAATAGTACTTGTATTTTTATTTGAATTACAATCAATTATTTTTATGTATTATATTGCTTTATTACATTTTAATTATTTAAATCATAATTATTACATTAATAAACAAAATCCTCAATTTAAATCTTTTAATTTTCAATGATATATAAATTCTTTGTTTTTTCAATTTTGAGTTTCTTTTGTTGGTGTAATTTTTTTTGTTTATGGTGTTTTTTATATATATCGTTTTGCTGGTTTTTTTGATTGATCTCATCTTAATTTATTTTTTTTTTTTTATAAATATTCATGAAGCATGTTATCTCATATGGAGTGTTTATTCGCTTGATTGATATTTTTTATAGGGTTATTACTAAAAATAGGGTTTTTTCCTTTTTTTT
>Ga0247837_1004861_pt1 | contig 21042 bp, 15 predicted proteins | sample LaCtaG_2_FD_187115 | JGI IMG/M metagenome (GOLD analysis project Ga0247837, IMG submission 187115) | Freshwater microbial communities from meromictic Lake La Cruz, Castile-La Mancha, Spain - LaCruzMarch2015_14.5m | ecosystem: Environmental > Aquatic > Freshwater > Lake | place: Spain: Castile-La...
TATAATTTCTATATGTTTGTGAGGTGCATTAAAATTTCCTACTTAAGCCACTTTAATACCTTATCCTTGATCTTTTGAGGGTCTAAATCAGTATAGTGTTTTTCACTATTTCTACCCTTTGTAACTAAAACACTCCGTATTTCCCAGCCAAACGGAAGCAGTTAAGCCTCGACTATGAGCCTATTAAGCGAACTATATGTCCCAAAGCCAACACCCTACTCCCTAATCTTCGGTTGCTCCTGCTGCCTGCCAGTTGATATGACAGACAGTCACAGCTGCGAGGTCTCCCTTAGCCGAAAGCATTACTGGGTAGTTAGAGTACTGTTAGAAAGGCGTACTGCGCAATTTCATGTAGTGCATCTGTTCGGTGCAGGAGACAAGGTAGAATGGACGATTGGGTCTAGCAAGTGCTCGAATAAGCCAGTCTATTACTAGGTACGGTCTGAAGCCACTGTTTGTATGAGAGAAGGCTCATTTTGCTGCCTGAGCCAAGTCTCTGGTCGAGGCGATACTTTGGGCTTACTACTTTGTCCTGCACTCGTTGCCAAGGAGAAAGCACAGGCAACACTGCGTTTACTCAGTCGAAGGACAGCTAAAGGCACTCGTTAGTTTGGAACCATGCTGGCTAGTAATGGATGGTGAAGCTCTCAGCCGCGGCTGCCCGTCACCAGAGTCACACGAGGCCATACCTCTTGTAATAGTTAATGGAGCTAATTGACGGCGCTCTGTTTGCTGCCAAAGTCGTGCAAAACTGCGTGTTAGACGACGAGTGCGGACACTTGAAGATGTGCGTGGACAGTATTTGCACGCACAAGGACTTCTGGCCCCTCGCACCCACGGAACTACTGGGAGGCTTCTTCCTCTTCCTCGTCTCTGCCATGGCCAATGCGGCCGGAATCACTGGCTGCTCCATGATCATTCCCATCCTGATCATAGTGGGCGGGTTCACCACTCACTGGGCCATTCCTATTGCCCAGTTGGTGGCCTTCACGGGAGTGGCAGTGGCCATCATCATGCGCTTCACATTGAGACATCCGAGTCGTGACAGACCTCGCATTGACTTCAACCTGTCTATGCACATCTGCATGCCCCTGCTGCTCGGCACTTGCTACGGAGTTATCGTCAACGCTATGCTGCCTGACTGGTTCATCCTCATTTGCCTCACGCTCACCTTTGCCTTCGGCTCTCTGGGCACTTACCGCAAAGCCAACACCCTCGCAGCCAAGGAAGATAAGGAAGCAAAGGACGGTGGCAAGCCACTGCTGGAGCAGGCCTATGAGTTCGATCGCAATCCCAACCACAGCGAAGAACTGCAGCAGATTTGCAAGGACGAAGCACGTTCCATGCCCCCTGTGCAGCTGGGCATGATTATAATCATGTGGGCCTTCACTCTGCTCGCGGCCTTCGCTCGTGGCGGCAAGGGACTGCCCTCCTTCTTCGGCTTCGCGCCCTGCTCAGGTGGCTACTGGTGGTTCACAATCGGCTTCTCTGTGGTGTGTGTAGCGATCATAGTCGCCTCTGCCATTATCCTGGTGAACAAGTATTTGCGCTACGCTGCAGCTGGGTACAAATTTGAGAATGACGACATGAAGTGGACTCAAGAGAACAGCAACCGTGTGATCTTCGTGTCCTTGATGACAGGCCTAATCTGCGGCTGTCTCGGACTCACAGGAGGCGTGTTCCTGGGTCCAATGCTGCTGTGGCTGGGTGTCAGGACGGAAACCTCCACTGCGACCTGTTCCTTCGTGGTGTCGTTCAGCAGTTCAGTGGCCTTCGTGCAGTACTGGGCAGCGGGTATGGTGAAGCTCGACTACGGCCTGTACTACTCTGCATGGGGTGGTGCAGGTGCACTGTTGGGCGTGGCGTTGCTGGAGAGGAAGATGAAGGAAACCGGCAAACCCAGCATTTCAGTCTACATCCTGTCGGCGGTCTTGGGAATGGCCACTATTCTGGTGCCCATCTACGGCGTTATGCGTGTGATGGACCTCGTCAATAGAGGGCAGTTCTCCTTCGGCTTCCGCAACTTCTGCTAGAAGCTAGGTAACTCCTTCGCTAATGGTCAAATCGCACGTAGTGCTTCGAGAGGCGCTCAAGGAAAGACGGGAAGAAGAAGGTCGTCTGCCCAAGGCCAAGCGGCATACCGCCCGTGCCAAGTCAGAGCGCAGTGAGAGATAAGCAGAAAAGGCCATCCGCGCCCTGACCACTCCCAAGCCCAAACCAAAGAAGCGCGGCCAATTCCACTCTCTAGGCCTACTAGCAGACGCCCTGAGCCAAGTCAACACCGAAACCCCGCAATTCACCTCCGTGCCAAGACTTAGCAAGGCAGAAAAGAAGTCTCTGACCAATGATGACGCAGTGAGACTGCAACGAATTGCACAAAGTCAAAGCTTCATCGCGAACCCTATGCAGGCCATCAGTCAACACCTCAAATACGCTTACCAGCCGAAGCCCTAGATTAGAACTTAGGTGGGTAGAAATGGCAGTACAGACGAATGTACCACCGAGGCTGAGGCTGAGGCGGTTGCTGTAGGGTCTTTTCCAAGAAATGACTGGTTTCGGAAGTTAGAGTGAAGCCGGGACTGGGCAAGGGACGGGTGGAGGCCATATCCAAGCTGATTAAGAGATGGGAAAGGGAGTGTTTGCGCAAATTGCGACGGATATAGACCCAGGCTTCCACTGCATTTTCCTCTTTGTTGCGGCCCGTTAGGGCAATGCTCGCCTTCTTCCCCACCAACTTCTGCCTCAGCACAGTCTCCGCAGTGTCATTTACTTGCGCTATTCCTGCTACATGGACAGAGATAGCTTCCAACTTGCGAGAATAGAAAGGAATCCAGTTGGGTCTGTGCACCAGTCGTAACTGCAGGCCATTCTGAGTGTTAATCCCCACAATGCTCCCTTTAAAGTTGTGTGCTGTGCTGGAAAAGACCACATCCGGGATACTGTTGGCAGTAGGTAAGAACTTGACCTTGTGCGGGTATCTCAGTCGTAGTAAGAGAACGCCAATGAGTCCAGCACTGGACAACAAGTACGCTCTATAACGCAGCATCGTTTCCCCTACCAGCCGTACTTGACTCTCCGCATTACGCAGTGAGTCTTCCATTACGGCAATACAGCCACTGTATGGAATACTAGGCTACACCTACAAACTACCTATAAAGCCTAGACTTCTCTATTCGGAGGCCGCAGGGCTGATATCCGCTGGCGTCTTTCAGCGAACCACTGGCTGAACTGAGGACAGGCAAGGAAGTTTTCATACAAAGCCACTGTCTTCCTGCGACTTGTGTATCGGAGCAGCGGGAAAATCGCCTGTTGTCCCTTCAACTTGCGAACAAAGTCACGCAAATCGAAAGGTGGGAAGGCCACACTCCCGGGCGCCAAGGTGAGGTAGGGCTGGAAAGGCTGCAGCAGAGCTAAAGTCAGCTCTCGGAAGTGTCTGCGCAGTATGGAATTGTTGATAGCCAGTGCTTCCTTGGAACTGTTCTGCATTAGGTTGGTCAGGGTCTGTTTGTGGGGAGGGATTTTCGCCTTTTTCTTAGTTTTTAGTCTGAATGAAGGTCACTGGGAGACGATTTCGCCGCTGGAATTGCGGCTAATGTGTAGGAAGTTCGGCCAATGATTGAGTGTTTTCACGAAGAAGGGATTTGTAGTGCCAAGTATCGCCTGCGAGACCGTTTTTCCATCGTTCATAGCTTGGAACTCCTTAAAATCAGCATCAAACAGCGTAATATAGGGTCTAAAATCCCCCATATAACTCAACGGCGCTGTAAGCGACACAAGCGCCAGCACAGTTTCACTACTAAGCTCCGGAGAATCCGCCACTACCATCAACCCCTGTCCAGTTAGCACCAGTTCCCACAAACTCCACAGGTGTTTCGTACACAGCTGCTGTCCCAGCGTAGCAACCAGTCCCAAGTCTTGGAACAGTCCCGGGAAGGACTGGTCCACCGCTTCCAAAATGCAGGGCAGACTGGCAGCTTCCAGGTCTCTGGGCTCACTGAAGTAGTTATAAGTCTGCATTGGGGTGTGGAAGGGCAGGACTGTGCCTAGGAAGGGCAGTTCTGTGTTGAGACTGTGAGAGGGCGGAGGCCAGTTGTCGATGCAGTTCTTGGCGGATTCGAATACGCTTTCTCCGTGTGAGAAGTACAGAGGACCCGTAGCACTGGCGACCTGCTTGAACAGAGACACGTAGGGGAGAGTCGTCAGCACCACTAGGGACTTTTGAAAGTAACCCCGAGGTTTCGAAGCGTCGCGACACAGTCGGAAGTAGACGAACCCATAGTAGAACTCCCGCTCCAGGAAGCCACTTTGCGTACCTAAGTAGCCTGCACCTTTGCGCATGCGGAAGAGGTAAGTGACATCTCCCTCTGCATTGAAGGAGTTGGAGTCGGGGAAGGACAGGAAGGCCACAGCTTGCTGTTCCGCCTCGGTCAGCACTGCAGGGTACTGCAGCTCCAAGGTCTGGCCTAGGTCGTTATCGAAGGTCACCACGCAAAAAGAGCTTACCCACATCTAAAACTACTCAGGGCCATTAGCCGCTTGAGCAGTGCGCTTCCGCTAGTGGGAGTGCTTGTGATGCCTGGGGAATCCAGCAAAAGAGGGAAGCGAGGGCTAGAGACCCCCGCAGACCCACTGCCGAGACCCCGCATAGACCTTTTCTGATACACCCAGCAAGTTGCCCTCACACTACCTATCAACGCGCCAAAGGGCCAGGGCTTTCTAAGCCCGGACACCTATAATGAAAACTGAGTTCAACGAGGAGCAGGCGTACGTCTACGACCTCGCAGAGCCCACAGCCTGCCGTTGCAACTTCTGCAGCCTCCCACTGTCCACAGAAACCGAACTCACAGCCCACGAAGCCAGGTGCTCGCAAGCCAGTCAGCTCAAGACCTTCCACTGTCAAGACTGCGGCAAGGGCTTTTGCAAGCGTGCACAGTTGAGGATTCATCTCAGGACTCATACAGGTGAGCGCCCGTTTGCATGCTTGTACTGCCAAATGACCTTCAAAAAGAATCACCACGCGAAGAGACATATGACGCAAGTGCACAAGATGGAGCCGCCTCGGCTCTTGCGAGCTCGCCACAGGTCGGAGTATGACATTCCCGCTCCCCTCGATCCCTTCAGCCAGTACGAACCGCCCTATCTCTATGAGGACTCCTTCCCTCCAATGCCTAATGAGCTAGGTGTGGTGGAGGAAATCAAGCTACAGGAGTGGAAATCGGAAGTACGGAGGACGTGTCCAATCTGCGGCTTGGAATTTCGAAGCAGAATGAGAGGCAAAGGGACTGGGGCGGAGGTCAGAGAGCATATGCGCCTGGCACATCAGTTTAACTGGAACTCAACCCAGTCCTCAGATAAGAACAACTTCTGCAAAATGATTTTGCAGAATTACGTGGAGCAGGAGAGTGACTGGGCACCACCCGGAGTGGCCGGGGGGAGTGAGCAAAAGGAGTATCGAGCTGCGACAATGCCTGCAGTTCCTTCGAGTTCCACTCCGTCAAATGGAGATTTCGTGGATTTGGACAAGGCTACCTGTGGACACTGCGGACGAGCGTTTACCAATACCGAAAGTCTGACCAGACACCAGACCAAGTGCACAGTCCAAAGCCCAGAGCCTCCACTTCCCTCTCTCAGTGTCATCTGCTACCAGTGTAGGAAGCTCTTCCCCAATGCACAGATGCTGAGTATCCATACAGCTGAACACACTGTAGGGAGGATTAAGACGGAGACGGAAGTACCCTTGCCCGCTCCTCGAGAAGTGATGCATTTCCCTGCTGGGCAAAGCGGCTTCTGCGCAGGTGCTTCTCATGCTCAAATGGACTCCTTAGCGCAATGGGCTCAAGGTCAGTATCCGAACAACCCTATGGACACTCCCTACATCGCTCATCCGGAGAAATTCTTCAGCTGTCCGAAGTGCGGAAAGGAGTGCAACCGCAAAGACAACTGCATCACTCATATGAAGAAATGCATGGAAGAGCTGCAGTCCAGTCAGTTGCCTGCTGGTGAACAGATCTACACTTGCGAAGAGTGTGGACGAGAGTTCCAGGGACGCTTTCATATGTACGGACACAAGGGGATGCACGCAAGAGAACAGAAAGACCGGGAGTTGCAGCAACAAGCGCAGGATAGGATATAGTAAAGTCTGTTATACTCCAGATATGGGTCAGGCTAACTGCGCAACGTGCAACTGCATTCGCAAGGAAGCGGATTTGAGGATGGAAGTGGACTTCAGGGACGAAAACTTCACTGCTACAAGTCCGGGAGTAGTGCTCAAATCCACCCACAAAACTCCTATGGGCAGTGGACTGCAGTCCCCTCGTTGGTTGATGGCTAAGCAGCATCTCATCCAAATTATTCACATCCAAGCAGTGTGGAGAGGACACCAGGTGCGCAAGCAAATTGCACACCTGCTGAAAAGAAGCCCTCAGAGTGAGTACTTCGAGGGCAGTGAAGAGGCCACAGCGCGGTCCGGAGACAAAGAGAACTCAGTTGAGGAGCGGCCTGGGTACACGTTTAAGAGCGGAGCAGTGTACAAAGGCCAGTGGAAAGGCACGCTCCGACATGGATACGGAGTCCAGACTTGGCCGGACGGAGCCAAGTACGAAGGGTCATGGAGGGGAAACAAGGCCTGTGGACATGGGAAGTTCTGGCATGTGGATGGAGACGTGTATGAAGGCCAATGGGGGGATGACAAGGCCAATGGCAAGGGCAAGTATATACATGTCAATGGAGCGAAATACGAGGGCGACTGGAGAGAGGACATGCAGGAAGGATTCGGGGTAGAGACTTGGGCTGATGGAAGTCACTATGAAGGTTTTTATAGGGCAGGGAAGAAGCACGGCTTCGGCTCCTACTCCTGGCACGATGGCTCTGCGTACACAGGCCAGTGGCTGGACAACAAGATCAATGGGAAGGGCTGTTACACTTGGCTGGACGGGCGCAGGTACTTTGGGGAGTGGCTGAACAACAACATGCATGGGAAAGGTGTGTACACTTGGTTGGACGGACGCAAATACGATGGAGCGTACCAATTTGATAAGAAGCACGGGCCCGGAGAGTACATTTGGGCAGATGGACGCAGGTACAGAGGCCAGTGGAAGGCAGGAAAGCAGCACGGCGAAGGCGAGTACATCCACCAGAACGGCAAGACGCAGCGAGGAGTGTGGCAAGACGGCAAGCGAGTCAAGTGGCTGGAAGGCAACGATGACTAGTGTAGCCACTAATGGAGAGACGCATTAGAGAGGAACAGGGGGACCTGTTTGTCCTGGATACTACGCACTCCTTGGCTCACTGTGTGTCTGTAGACCTGGCGATGAGCAAGGGCATCGCCAAAGGCTTCAGGGACAAATACCGACAACTCGCTGAACTGCGCGCTCAACACCCTGAAATCGGCTCAGTCTGCTACGTCCCTTCCACACCCGGCCACTATGCATTCTACCTAGTGACAAAGGCCAAGTACTTCCACAAGCCTACCTATGAGTCTTTGCAAAGCAGTCTTCAAGCGTTGAAGACTCTCTGTGTGGACTTGCAGGTTCGGCAGTTGGCTGTGCCGCGCTTGGGCTGTGGCCTGGACAAGCTCAATTGGGAGAGAGTGAGGGACATGCTGGGGACTGTCTTCGCTGATACTGCGGTAGAGATAACAGTTCGGAGCATTTAAGTGATAGAACTATTATAGGAATTTTAGATTGACGAGAAGGATGGAGAGGTGGAGAGAGGCGAGTAGGAAGGAAGTCTCGGCTTCCCATATATCTGGCCCGGCTTGCGTGAAGAGCACAATTCCGCAGTTGATTAGTACATATAAGGACAGCCCTTTCCAGTTTATACCTCTCTGATAAAATTGGCTGTGGAAGACCGCAAGACCCACCAGCATCACTCCAATCATAAATAACCCCAAAGCACCAATCGCAATTGATAGCGCATAGACAACTTCATATAAATTCCCACACAGCAATAGCAACTTGTACAGCAGTAACACTCCTAGCGAGCAATACAGTCCGTTCCACATTACAAGTCGGAGATGGCAGGCCACAGTGTCATGTGACCTTGAAGGCTTCATACAGAGCCAGCAGAAGTGGAGTTGACAGCGGACACAGTGCATTTGAGGACAGCCGCCACTCTTCTCGATTGGAGCATTGCAGCCTGGACAGGCTTTGGTCCACATGTCCTTCCAAATCACGCTTAGACTGTCTTCCCGGCCTTCTAGGAGGGATTTCACGAAGTTGAGGATTCGACGAGGGATGGGTAGTAACTCCACTGAGCGCCAGGTATAGCCACATAACTCACACTCCAGGGGATTCTCACAGGTGAAATTGGGCGCTACCCAGCCCGCATAGTCACAGTTTTGCCTGGGACACAGGATTACACCTTCCATACCACGCAAGGTCTTTAGTACCATCAGACGGCTAAACACAGGCTCAAAACTCGACCCTCGGGCGAGATCTATAGCCTCCTCCATGGAGATCTGGTGCACTGAGTCGCCTGAAGGACAGCAAAGCATCTGTATTTCCGTCAACTCGTTACTGAGTTGCTCTTGTATCCACATCAGCACGCACTCCTGGCAGTAGACATTGCAGCGACATGACAGAGGCACAAGGAAGCTGGGCACTTGGCAGACCGGGCACTGGGCCATATTCCACATTGACATATGCAGGGCTAATGGCTAGCGGTAGATATTAACTGGTATGAGAAGCAGAGTTTTAACTCTTTTCCAGTCTGTCCACTTCCTTCTCCAGCGCCCTAACAGTCTCCTCCACTTCCTTCCTCTCTACCCGTTCGAGCAACTCAGACACTGAATACTGGCCTGCAAAGAAGCGGTCTACACACTGCTGTTGAGCGTATTCCTGTGCAGATGAACCCGCAGGCTTTAGGTGTATATAGGCAGAGATACTCTCTTGCTGGGGAGATTGGGACTCTTCACATACAATGGGACTTATCAGTCCTTCCCCTGTAGTGGCAATTCGATCGGATGAAAGGGGGGTTGGGTCTTTGTAGGCGGCTTGGATGTAAGCGACCCAGTCCTCGAGGATGCGGAAGAAAAGGGAAAAGAGGCCAAATATGGCCCAAAGAGCGATTTCTCGCTTGCAGGATTGTTGAAGGTCGACTAGTACTGTACCTCTTGGCTCGCTGCTTTGGTGAATGTGGGATTTAGTACCGCTCCGCACTATGAATCCTCGAATATACTCAGGAAATAGACTTACGCAGTCCACAACTACCTTCAAACACAGTCCTGCAGGAAAGAAGGTCAGCGAATAGGCTGCTTTTTCCAGCACTTTCGCGCACTTTTGCATACTTTCCGGAAACCAAAGCGATAACATCCATATGAAATGGGAGAAAACGGAGAAGGGAGGCACTGCACATCTAACTCCCGCTTCCTTCCCATACCACTGCATGACCAGCAGCCTATCCCTCCTTTGCGTTTTCCGACTCTGCACATAGACTTTAGCCAAAATGCTGACCAGGAAGTTGAGCAGCACCACATTGGTCAGGAAGACAAAGAGCACTTTTACCACTGTGCTCAGTGCTCCTTCACTGAACTCCGCTTCATTCAAATCGATGCTGCCCAGTACTTGCGTAAAGGCATAGTACATGCTGTACAGTATAGTCCTGGACCAGGGCTGCGAGAGACGGATGTAGAATATCGTGTATTGGGAAGCGTATGCGTAGGTGAGCAGTAGGAGTAGGAGTAGGAAAGGCACTGCGTGTTGGTATGTATCGATGAGGGAGTTGGTGATCAGGCCGAAGAACTTCGTGACTCGGAGACCTGTCTAGGACTGACTGTATATGACTTGGATGACTAGGGCCAGCACCCAGAAAGACAAGGCGTAACTCAGTGAAATCATTTGACTGAGCCCAGAGGACAGACTGCACCAGGAACTGTAGGCCAAATACACCCCCGCTGTAGTAGCGACACACCCTGCAATCAATACACTGCCTTCCACTGGCTGAAGTCTACGCGCCTGTAGACACATGCCTAGGTATAACTGCAGGGCGTAGGTCCCCTCGCTAAGCGACATAATTGCCCCGACCAGCATAGGGATATCAGTCCAGTTCAAAGGTAGTTGGGACGTGGTGCCCGAGTTCACAGTCATTAGGTGACTCTTGATGATTGGGAAGTTGAATTGACTGCTCATTGGCACCATTATGGCCACAAAGAGGAGCTGCAGAGCATGCCAGTGGTAGCGGTTCTGACTGAATTGATACTGAGCAAAGGTCCATATGCAGGGCGATTTCCCTGGGTGGAATGCTGAAGCAGGCAGGTAGGAAGCCTGGACAGGGCCTCTCCACTGCCGTTTAGTCTGTTTCCAGGGACCTTTCAGTGTCAATAGCGCTTGATTGCGACTGCGGACAATTATATCGATAAGTCGTTCTCCAGACACAACTCTTTGCTCAAATGCGTCCCAATAGGCTGGGTCGCTGCCTGCCTGCAGGTCCCATTCCTGCACCAGCCGAAGCCAAAGTGCGCATACTTTCCTCGCTTTTCTCTCTTTGTAGTCCGACAAAAGCACTACAGCCATCACAGCCACTCTCAGAGCACTCCTGCAGTGTCCCAGTATCCGCTCACACAGTGCTGCTCGACAGATGGTTGCGACTTCCCGCTGCAACGGTCTATCCCGCACTTGCAACTTGGTCAGGAAGTGGAGTGCGTACTCGAAACTCGCCGCTGCTTCACCTGCCTAAAGCTGACAGAGCACCAGCACCTGAGTCACAGAACTGCCTAGCACCGTCCCTGACCTGTCCCTTGCTTCGTATAGTCTGCCTAGTCCTCACAGGGCTGTAGACCAATACCCTGCCTCCAGCAAAGCTTGGAATTCACTGATTGAGAGTGCGTCTAGATACTGGATGTAGTGAGCGGCTGGATCGAGTAGGCCCTGGGAGAGGGAACTGCGGAGTTCAGGCTGCATTAGTCGAATCTCAGCTATTTAATGCAGCGCTCTCCCACTCGATTAGCCTCGCATGCAGGGTCCTGGTACTCACAGGTGCCTCACACTTTGGCGGAGCAGCTCAATTCTTGGCTGGGAACTGCTGCGAAGACCGTGGAAAGAGCCAAAGCGCTCATATGTCCGCATGCAGGGTACTCGTACTCGGGCCCTACAGCTGCCTGGGCATACAAGCACCTCAATCCTGAGGGAACCAGACGTGTGGTCCTACTCGGTCCTTCCCATCACTTCTACCTCGATGGCTGCGCCCTGCCCTTCGCTGCCTCTTACCAAACGCCTTTAGGCGAAATTCCAATCGACCAAGCAGCAGTCTCCGCCCTGCGTCAATTCCGGCTCTACCAAGACCTGGCCTCAGATACAGAGGAAGAAGAGCACAGTTTAGAGATGCAACTGCCCTACATCCGCCATGCCTACGCAGGCAAGGACATTTCACTCGTTCCTGTGCTGGTAGGACAGCTCCAGCCGAGGCAGGAAGAAGCCTATGCCCGCTCTTTGCTCCCACTGTTCGAAGACGCTCAGACTGTATTCGTGATTTCCTCTGACTTCTGCGTAACTGCTAGATAGCACTGGGGAGCTCGGTTCAGGTACACTCCCTACGACCCTGAGAAAGGAGCAATTTGGCAGTCCATCGAGGCTATGGATCGGGAGGGAATGAGACTGATTGAGCAGGGCGACAGCGAGTAACGTCCATGCAGCTCTTTCCGTCTCTATCTAAAAGACACTGGCAACACTATCTGCGGCCGCAACCCAATCAGCCTCTTACTCGCAATTCAAAGGCTGTCCTCAGTCCGCACCGAAACCCACTTCGTGAAATACGACCAGAGCGAGCAGATTTGCAGTCAGAAAGACAGCTCCGTGTCCTACGCCGCTGCCGTGGTTTCCCTAGTCTAGCTCTAGTCTCCTCCGACAACCGTCAAACTGCCATAATTTGAAATGGACGCCTATGAGGTTGTGGGAGTGCTTGGCAAAGGGTCCTTCGGAGTAGTGAGTCGAGTGAGACGAAAGGCAGATGGGAAGTTGCTTGTGTGGAAGGAAATGGACTACGGCTATATGAGTACAAGGGAGAAGCAGCAGCTGGTGGCGGAGGTCAACATCCTGAGGGAGTTGAAGCACCCGAACATCGTGCGGTACTTTGATCGCATACTGGACAAGCGCAATGCCAAAATCTATGTGGTTATGGAGCATTGTGAGGGTGGAGACTTGTCTCGCTTGATAAAAAGTCTGAAGAGAGAAGGACCCTTAATGGAAGATATCATCTGGAAGCTATTCACTCAGCTGACCTTGGCGCTGTATGAGTGCCACAGGCGGCCTGCAGGGAAAATCCTGCATAGAGATATCAAGCCTGGGAATGTCTTCCTCGACGCTGAGCAGAATGTCAAGCTGGGCGACTTCGGCTTGGCCAAGATTATGGGCGAGGACTCGGTCTACGCAAATACGCATGTCGGCACTCCCTACTACATGTCTCCCGAGCAAATGGCAGAGTCTTCCTACGACGAAAAAAGCGACATTTGGTCTCTCGGCTGCCTGATATACGAACTAGCCAGTCTGCGGCCGCCCTTCGCAGCCACTACTCACCTGCAACTCGCTGCAAGGATAAAAGCGGGGAACTTCGAGCGTTTGCCGCTACGCTACTCAGAAGACTTGCAGCAATTGGTGACTTGGATGCTGACTCTCCACCCTGACCTGCGTCCCTCTGTGGACGAACTGCTCGCGCACCCTATGGTGGCGCTGAGACTGAGGGAAAAGAAGGTGAAGGACCAGTGGGCGGAACTGAAGAAAAGGCAGGAAGAGCTGAAGGCGCGGAGAGTGGAGTTGCTGCAGAAGAAAAGAGTCGAAGTGACTGAAATCGGCTCTGACACTAGTAACGAACTAGTGGACTAATTCTGCTAATTAGCCGATTCTTCTGAAAGGATCAAACTGAAAGTCAGGGAAACTTGGACCTGCGGACTCCGATACTCCACAGCGATGAGCCATATGTCTAGTTCGAACCAGCTGCTTGCACTTAATACAGAAACTGGTCAATCCCATGCAAAACTCAGAATTGCAGTCAAGCAAATCGCAGCCCTTTACTCGCTCACACCGCATATTACACTTTGGACATGTGGCGAAATTGATCCCTCCAGCATTAAGATTCTGAATAAGCGTCTCAGCTCTAGGTAAAAAGTACGAAAGCCCGCACTGGCCTTTGGCGTTTTTAACCTCTTCGCAGGTTTGCTGGTGATGGGGCTCGCGCTTACAATGAGGACAGTAGCTGTGCTGACACTGTTGGCAGGTTATCTTCTTGTCCTTTTTCCTCGCAAGTGAGCGATATCTACAATTTTCCGTGGGACAGAGACTGCCTGGAGCTTACAATAGAACTTCGTCTTCTTTCATACAGTTCATCAGAGCCCGTCCGGACATGACTCGGGAGTAGTTCTCAAATTGGTCTGGGAAGTTGTTCAGTACTATGAATTTGTCGATTTTCCCTGAACAAGATTGATGAGGACACTTGAGTTTCTGCAGTGCTCCTTCCTTGTTATCAGGACTGAGTGCCTCTATTAGCGTACCTTCCAAGCAGTCCATGCATATAGTATGTTCACATTTCAGCATTCGCACACTGTCCATATCCCAGCGCATCCTGCACACCGGACAGTAGAACTCCTCCTCCATTGCTTTCTATTATGAAGAAAGGCGTGGACGTCTCGAAGGAAATCAACGACATTCGGAAGCTGCCCGCCAACAAGAAGTGCTTCGAGTGCGGAGACAACGGGACTACCTACCTCGTGCACGAGTTCGGCATATTTGTGTGCAGTGGCTGTGCAGGCATCCACAGAGAGTTCAACCACCGAGTCAAAGGCCTGTCTATGTCCAACTTCTCTGTGGCGGAACTAGAGTTGCTCCGCACACAGGGAAATGAGGCGTGTGTGAGGACCTGGATGGCTAGGTACAATCCGCAGGATTTCCCTCAGCCAGGACCCAAGGAGTACCAAAAGATCAAAGATTTCATTCGGTTGAAGTACACAGAAAGACGCTGGTACCAGGAAACGACGGCTGGGACGCAGGCGGTGTCTCCGCCTACTTGGGTGGAAGTCAAGCTCCCGCAGGCACTGGCAGCACCCACTACTCCTGTGGTCCAGCCAAAGGCTGCCCCGGATTTGCTGTCTTTGGGGGAAAATAAGCAGCAGGCTGCAGCCAATGAAGGCTGGGCGGAGTTTCAGTCCACGAACCAGGTCAATATCCAAATTTCTTTTCAGCCACCTAAGGCAGAAGAAGCAAAAAAACCCACTCTTTCAACTCCTATCCAAGAGCCGCTATACCCTCCGTCTAAGCCTGTCAGTCTACCCGAAATCTACCCAGTCACGCCCACATACCCACCAGTTGAACCCAGACGTCCTCAAGTTAGCTCTCAAGTGCTACAGCAGCAGTTCTACATCCAGAGTCAAACCTACCTACAGATATTCGGTGCTGCCTATCCCTTCGACTATCAGACTTGGTGCCAGCTGGCCTACCCAAGGCCACCTATGTGAAAGCGGAAGGCTTAGGGCAGATTGAGAGTTCGGCTTTTCTTGGTCTAGTGTAACAGCTTTGCTTTCTGCTCAAATACAGTCTCTGTATTGCTTCGTCTATCAGATTCCAGTTTCTTTGCCTACTAGAGTAGTAATCCAATATAATCGCTGTTACCAACTATGACGCTAGCCTAGAAACTTCCTTAGTTCCGCTTCTCCGCCCAGAGCACTGTTGGCCAGGGCCACTAGGTACCGCTCCAACTCCTTCTGCTTCTCCATCAATGGCATCGTCCTTGCCTTCGAGTAAATCGAGTCGCTGCTGGACCTCAGGACCTCCGCAAAGCTGGGAAACTCGAAGTCAGGACTGACAGCTTCGAGTGCAGATTGGAGCTTGCGAGCAGCCTCAAAGGTGCGATAGACCATCCAAACCCGCTCTCCTCGCTTACAACTCACTACGAACTTTTCCCCTCCTCTGCCGTCTAAAGAGGCCTGCGGCACACTAATCAGCGTCAAATCCGGGTTCAGTCGCAAGCGATTTTCATAGTCTCGCTGACACTCTTCAGAGTGAGCGAGGAAGAACTGCACGACTACCACTTGACTGCAGTAGCGACACACCAGTCCGACCGTCTTGGACAGCAGCTCTTTATTGCTGCTCATCGAGGCTAGGACGGGGCCGGGTTCAGCCTTGGCTTTGGCCTGGACTTGCTCAGCCTCCATACGTCTCACAGCTGCGTTCTTTTGGTCTATTGACTCTTTGAGCTGCTTTCTTATCTTCGCAAGTTCGGACTTGAGAGACTGAAGTTCGGCTTCGAGTTGCTGGACTGTGCGAGTGTCCTGCACTATCAACTCGGAAGGGGTTTGGAGTCCTGATCTGCCGACTGTTGGGACAGGACTGTGGCGAGAAGGTGGGTCGGAGGCCAAACTCCGGCTTTCGCTTTGCTTCCTATCAGACACTGCGTATTCCCGTCTTTCTCCACTTGCCTCGGAACCCCGATCTTCAGACCGAGCATCAGAGAAGCGGTCACTTTGCCTATCAGAGGGTGGGTATAGTCTGCTTTCAACAGGCCGCTCTCCCCGCCTTGCTGGCTGCTCATCTCTCCTTGCAGGTAGGCGAGCTTCGCCTTGAGCAGGTGAGCGATCGTCGCGGATTTCGATAGGACTGTCTGAGGCTCGGGAAGAGGAGTGGTTCTGGGGAGATGGATTATAGCGGGAGTCTGGCTGACGATTTCGGTACTGGGCGGAGGGAACTGCAATTCTGCCTTCTGCCGGCCTGTTTCCCATGGTCTCAGAAGTCTCGTAGTCGCTCCGGGCTATGTATCTGTCTTCAGGTCGTTCTGCTAAGTTCGCAGGGACTGACTCAGATACCCAGCTTTCTCGGCTTTCCGGCCTCCTGCGTTCTCTAGGGTCAGCGGGCCTGCTAAAGCCTTGAGCACTAGTGTGGGTTAATTGCCTTTCAGATAGGGTTTCCTCCTCTTCCTCAGAGAACTTGTCTGGCAGTCTATCAAGCGGAGGCCTTTGCTGGCGTCTGGCAGCGGCTGGATAGTCAGCTAACTTGTCTCTGCTTTCAAGTCTCTCTGCAGAGCCTTCAGGCTGCCAGGTGTCTCCGCTGCCTTCTGGAACTGCCTGCGGGGCAATATCTCGTCTTTCATAGGGAAGACGTTCTTCGCGCCTTTTCGGAGGCAATTTTCCACTTTTCTCCGAGAACAATCGATCATCGCCAGGCTCCGAACCCCGATCCTCCTCAAAGTAGCCAGAACCAGATCGCTCTTCCGACCTCTGAGGAAGTCTTTCCCCCGGAGCAGGTCTGTAGCCCTGCTTGGCAGCATAGCGTTCTTCCTCCGGCCTGAATTCCCCTCTTTCCGGGGGAAGTCGGTTGTCTCGTTCCGGCCTGTAAGCTTGCCTTTCCGGGTAGCGATAATCTCTTCTTTCAGGCAATTGCTCTTCTCTGATTTGCGGATTTCCAGGTCTTTCAGTATAAGGGTCAGCGGCCGGCCTATCAGAAAACTGCTCTTCTGGTCTCGGAGAAGGTCTTTCTCTGCGAATGTCAGCAGGCGGAGAGTTGCCCTTTGGAGTGTCGTATTGGCTCTGCGCAGTGCTGTCTCCTAGTACTCTAGCGGGTCTGTATTCCTCTTGCTCTGGCGAAGGTCGCGTTATCCGCGGAGATCGATCATCGGGCCTTTCCAAATAACGGTCGTCTTGCCTATCTTCGCGTCTCTGGGGATAGCCTTTGGCCTGCACTATTGGCTCGTCTCTGTAGTCCAATGGCCTGTCTTCTGACCTCACAGGGTAGCGGTTTCCAGGTCTTTCAGGAATCTGCTCTGGAGAAGGCCTTTCTCCCCGTGGCTCTGGAGACCGCAACTCCCGCTTAGAGGATGAGCGGTCGTATTGACTTGCAATAGTGCTGCTTTCTGACATCATTTCAGCAGGCCGAGGTCCTCGCTCAGTGGGAGGTCGTTCTCCTTGTCTCTCAGTATATCCACTGTCTCGCCTATCGAAATCCTGGTCCTCCCGGGTTTCGGAGTATCCTCTGCTGCTATCTGCTCTGCGCTGCACAGCTTCAGTCCCAGTTTCTCTGACTTGACGAAGCTGCCACTCCGCCTCTCTCAGTTGGGCCTTCACTGCGTCCAGTTCTGCCTTCAACTTAGCAGTTTCCAAGTCACTGGGCATAGAAGCTTGGCTCAGTTGACTCTTCAATTGCTCGATTTCAGCCTTTAGCTGCTTTGCCTCTGCAGGGTCTCCCTTCGATTCTCGCAATTCTCTAATTTCCGTCCTCATAGCCTTTGCTTCTGCATCCGTTTGCGCTCTTTTCGTCTTCAGGTCTTCACACTCTTCCTTTCTGAACTTCAGCTCTTGCTCCAGCAAGGCCTTATCTCTCTCCAAAGCCGCCATCTCCTTCGCATGTTTGGCATGTATTTCTCCCAGTTGCTTGGTAGTGTCCTCAGCCCTTTGCTTCAACTCTGCATTTCGCTCGGCATGGTCCTTCTTGAGCTCTTCAATGCGTTCCTTGTAGCGCTCCTCTACACGCTGTTTGTCTCGCTGGTATTCTTCTAGCTGGAGAGTGGCAGTTAAAGCCTGAGCTTTGACAGAGTTTCCGTCTTTTTCTGCCTTTTCGAGGCGGGTTTTTAGGTCTTCTGCTTCTCGAGTGTACTCTTCCTTCTTTTGCACGAGTTGAGTCTGAGCGAGTTCTAGCATTTGCGCCATACGTCGCTGCTGGTTCTGCGCCTCCTGGTTCACTCCCCGCTGTATGTGTTCCGCTGCTTCTGTCAGTATCTTCTCTGAAAACTCGGATAGTTTCTTCTCCGCTGCGACTCCCTTCAACTCTCCTTTGCGGAAATCCACAATGTAGCTATCCAGGTCTCTTTTGAATGTCAACAATTGAGTGTATTCGCCCGCCTTCAACTTCTCTATGCTGTCTCTGTAGAACACTGAAAATGCCTTTTCACATGCCGCCGCAATAGCCTTTTCATTCACTTCCTTGACGCCCACATAGACTTGTCTGAGTTTGTTCTTGAGCTCGGCTTCGTAGTTGTTGACCTGCGGCCCCACAGCCTGCAGTCGAAACTTCTGTATCAATTCCTCCCTGCGAAGTTGGTACTTCTCCTTCAAGGCTGCAGATTGCTCAGGGAAAGAAAAGCCGGTTAGAGTGGCTTCGAGGTCGGAAACCGAGGCTTGGGTCAGACGCTCGCATTCGCTTTTGCACATGTAGTTCCAAGCGTTGTCGATGTTCGGGACCGAACCTGTGTTGATGGCCTGCACATAGGCGGTTGCGAGACTGCCGAGCATGTCTCCGGTTACCTTCTTCCCGTTCAGCAGCTTTAGCTTCGCCTTTCGCATGACGAATTTCCGTAAAGCGACCATTTGAGTAACAAAGTCAGGCCGAAGGACGTCGTCAGACGCAGTGTCGAGAGCCTGCAGCACTTCCTCCTGCTCACTCGGACGAATCAGCGGGAAGCAGTCTCTTTCCTTGAAAAAGTGCTTGATATATCGACGAATTCGGTTCTTCTGTTCCACGTTATCAGACACTCCCTTTTGCGGCATTAATGCGTTTTCCAGGTAGTCTTTGGGAGAGATTTCGTTTCCGGATTTGTCTATTAGCTGCAGGGCGAAGTCTCTGAGGACCCAGAGAAGTGAAGGGAAGTACTGACTCATCTCATCAGCGTCCTGCTGGCCTGCACTCCTCACCTGCAGCTGCTTGGTCAAGTTCACTATCAGCGACAAGTTACTGAGTGCAGCTTCATCCAAACTGCCCACTGAGTTGTAGATGAAGTTGGAGGCTAGTAACAGTGCCAGTAGAAAGATGCGAGTGTCGTGATTCGCGTCTTCGTCCAAAGCTCCGAGTCCTTCCGTGTCCAATAGGATCAAAGCGCACTCTTCTCCGTCTGCAGTTTCCACGGGTATAGGGTCACTCCACATCCAAATACCCTTAGTGCAGGCGCGGATGGTGGGCCCGACCCCGAAGCCGGATCTCCTGTCCAGCAGAATGCGGTTCAGGAGGAAAGACTTCCCAGTGCGGTACTTGCCGACAACACTCACTACTGAGAGGGGCTTTGTGATGGCTGAGAGGACTTCGAGTGCTTCTGGGTTTACACGGTAGGTGCCCTTTTCGTCGGCTTCGATCAAGACGATAGGCCGAGCAGCGTCCATTATAATGGCACTCGGGACTGAGGAAGTGGTACGGATAATACTCGACTACTTCCGCTCACAGCAGTACTTCAAGGCCCTCATGGCTCTGGAGCAAGACTCGCAAGTGCGTTTGCTTTCTTACGGCAAGGAAATCGACTTCTTCTACGACTTAATCGCGGAAGGGAAGTTCGACGACGTTGAGAAACTGGTGGAAACGGTTAAGGACAAAAGCAGAGAAGCGCACAACCGCATTGTGGGCTCGCTTCGCAAGCAGAAGTTCCTGGAGTCGCTGGAAGCAGCGGTGGTTCCGGAGCCTGATGAACTCGCGCAGGTGCTGAAGGACATTGAGCGTTTGCTGCCGAGAGAGGAATACGAAAGTCTGTACAAAATCCTGAGCTGTGATCATTTATCAGACCAACCAGAGTTCGCGGATTGGAACGTATGGCGAGGCAGGTACCGTTGCTTTCAAGACTGCCTGCAGTGCCTCTCAGAACTGTACGTTATCGAAGCCCCGACTCCCGCACCTCTATCTCTCCTAACGCTCCTAAACGAAAGCGCTCAGGGCCGTCAGTTAGCCCGGCAGCTCAAGGAAAACGCCCGCTACTCCGCCGACTTCCAAGAAGAGTCAGAAGGTTCCCTGGTCGAGCACTCCGATTCTCGCAAGAAGAGCATGGAAGAAGGGGAAAAGGACGACAGCAGCGGACTTCTAGACCTACACAGCCAGCGTTCCCCCCAAGAACTCATGCAGAGTCTGGACCCTTCCCGAGTAGTGGAAATCGCTCGAGTAACTGACTCGCAAGCTATCCGAACCTGCGTTTTCAGTCCCTCCGGCGATTTCTACGCTCTCGGCTCCAACTCCAAGTCCTTAAAAGTATACCCATTAGGTGGCATTGTGGAGTCGATACTGAGGGATGAAGAAGTGTCTGGAAGCACGGAATTGCCACATGTGTTTGAGATGGACAGCCTGCACGCAGGGTCGATTTACTCTTTGGACTGGTCCAAGCACGGCGCACAGATAGCGACAGGCTCCAATGATAAGACCATAAAAGTGTTCGCAGTGCCTAACCTCGAGGACTATGTGGACACTGCTTTGGAGTTTTCAGGGAGTCGATGCACTTCTGGGCAGGAAGCAGTGCCGGAACTGCATATCCGTAGTTTGCCCAACCAGCCAGGCACGGTCCGGTCTCTCTGTTTTCACCCGATGGACGATGAGATTCTGTTCAGTAGCTGCAGCGGAGACGGGGAAGTGATGATTTGGCAGACAGCGACAGTGCAGGTGATACGGCACTTCACAGGACATCAAGGCGGCACAGCTGCTATTGCAGCCGCAGAAGACGCTTCCTTCCTTATTAGCGGCGGACAGGACCGGTTCATAAGGATGTGGGACCTCCGCACTTCCAAGTGCATCCAGCAAGTGAACTCGGAAATATTCGGGGAAATCACGAGTGTGGCTCTGAACTGCTCTGCAGCCTCCATGCGTAGACGCAAAGGCCACCAGAAGCTGGCAGCGGTGGCGCACAGCGACGGAGTCATGAGTGTGTGGGACTTGACAGCTGGCCGACTCTTCAGCAAACACAACTTCCATCGGGAAAGCTGTCGCTCTGTCGAGTTCTCCTGCAATGCTCAGTGGCTTGCTAGTGCTTCCTTCGACCAAACTGTGGGACTCACTAGCATCGAAACCGGCCAGAGCTATCGCATTCAGGAGCACTCTGGCAAGGTGGTGAGTGCTCGCTGGCACCCTGCTCTGCCTCTCATCCTTTCGACGTCAGCGGACAAGACAGCACGAGTCTTTTCCATCGGCTAGTCTATGCGCGGTTCTAAATCTTGGGCTTCTTGGGCTGGCCTGGCTGCACTTGCTTAGGCTTGCCTTCCTGTCCTGTGGGCTTAGGCTTGCTTTCCGGACCTGCAGACTTGGGCTTCTTCTGAGGGGCGGGGTCGGCTTGTAGAGGTTTGGGTGACTTGGCAGGGACTTCTTTCCTTGGAGGGGCTGGGGACAGTTT
>Ga0247837_1004865_pt1 | contig 21033 bp, 15 predicted proteins | sample LaCtaG_2_FD_187115 | JGI IMG/M metagenome (GOLD analysis project Ga0247837, IMG submission 187115) | Freshwater microbial communities from meromictic Lake La Cruz, Castile-La Mancha, Spain - LaCruzMarch2015_14.5m | ecosystem: Environmental > Aquatic > Freshwater > Lake | place: Spain: Castile-La...
TGGCCTGCCATGCTTCAATATGCCCAATCCACTTCTTTGATAATGACATTGGTGTTCCTCATCCAAAAGGGCAAGGATGACAGCTCGTATCAGGTTTGCGTAGGTGGGCGGGTTAGACGTTTACGGTGTTCCCACCATAAAACCAGTCGTACCCGATCATGGTCTTTGCCTGTCCACCATTGCATATATTCATCGGCTAGGCGGCTGAATTTGATGGTGCAGGGTTTTATACCTTTGGCTTCGTATTCTTGGGCATCCAAAACGGCACGGTTGCCCCAGGTGCGGGCATCTTGCTTGCGTCGGAATGTTTTGGTTTTGATGCCTTTACCGGATTTGGTAAGGATGGTGCGGTAACGGGTTTCACCGTTCTTTAGGTCGACTTTGATGATGTGGAAATTGAGCATCTGTGTATCCTCATTTTGAGGGCAATAAAACAAGACTACTATTAAAATCACTGTAGTCGATGATTTAGTACACAGTTACTAAAGCTTTTTCATCCTTAAAAAGCCATTTATTTCAAAGTGTTAAGTGGTGGGTCGCATGCGATTCGAACGCATGACCATCGCATTAAAAGTGTTGCACTTAATTTAACATACATTCTAAATCAATAACTTGCATGACTCGCCACGTCATAAACTACTACACGTTTACTACACACTACGCTGTAACAAATACAGCGTAGTGACATATTTACTACACACTTGATGTTCAAGTTTATAAGCTTTAAAAAAAACAATAGGAGACAGCAGCGTTAGAATCTGACATATTTCATCAACATGTTGATAGGCTTTGCACCATTTTAATTTGAACCAAGAAATACCTTTTCAGCCGTAGCCAAAGGCAGGAACAGCGTGTTTGGCGAACTACCAAGCTGGCGGAATCCGTGGTGTCGGTAGAATGCTATTGCTTGGTCGTTTTTGGCATCGACCAGCAAGGCAAACGAGGCTGGGGCGGCGGTGATCGCTTTCATGGCGGCATCCGCCAGCAGTGCCTTCCCCAATCCGCGCCCTTGATACCGCTGGTCTACTGCCAGCCGTCCGATACGGACAACGGGCATGGTGGAATAACGGGGTAGACGTTTAATCTCTTCCGGTGGTAAATCCGGCGTGTGAACGCTGGCTGAGGCGATGGTGTAGTAAGCCGCCACTTGCACTGTCACGGTTTCGATAGCGACAAAGCAATTCGCCACGCGGCGGCGGATGTCTTGGCTGGCTTGCGTCTGGAAATAGCGGTCAAGCGGCTCTTCGCCGCTGGCGAATGCTGAACGGTCATGACTGCCGTCCAAGGCGGTGAGGCGAAAAGGCGGAGTCACTCAGTACCGAACAATTCGCGGTATTTCTCAAACGCCCGACGCAGGGCGGCTGTCGGTTCAGGCGGGTTGATGATGCTCTCGGCAAAAAGCCGTTGGTCTTCCACCGAAAGGCGGATGATCTCAGTGGCTTCGATAGTCTGCCGTGCGGCCTCGCAGGAGGCGGCGACGACAAAATCTGTCAATGTCCGTCCTTGGATTTCAGCGGCGCGTTTCAGCATCGCATGGATATGGACGGGCAGGCGGGCTTCGAGGCGGGCGGTTGGTGGTTTGGCTTCTTTCATGGGTTTACTATACGGCAAATTGCCGGATTAAATCAATTGATTTATACACTTGCCCTTTCTCCCGAAAATGGCTGTTTTTGGGATCTTCTACTAAAGGAAAGAATGGACGCCATTTTCCAGCCTAACTAATGGATGGTAACGTACATTATTAGTCGCCGATCAACTGTTTAATTGGCATGATTAATTGTTTAATTAAAAATCACAATAGCCAGGGGTCTAAGTGATTTATCAACACTATATTAACAATTGGATAACATAATGGCATTAGCTTGTGGTGAAAAACGTGCTGACACAATACTGCCTTACCTGCACCCAAATATTATCCACTAAACGGCTTTTTCAGTAGAGTTTCGAAATTCAGCTATTGCCGGGGCTGCCATCCGTTTTGAGTGATGATTCTTGATGACCCCAAAATGAAGGGTTCTCGGTCTTACCCGGTGTGCAGTGACCAACCTGACCGCCGCCGCTCCGCTTTGGCAGTCCGGCTAGCCACCGCACACCTTCACTGGCTTGTCTTGCTGGATGCGCCAGATCGACCTAGGGCAAGACGGAAACCAATGTCGCCGTCACGGTAGCCAGGCCTGTTCCCGACGCGGACAGCAGAACGTATGCCCCTGCCACCGTCATTCCAGAAGCCTCCGCGCAACACACGGTTATCGCCAGTTTCAACCCCAGTTGGGTCAATCACAGGTTTATTTGGGTATTGACTAAACCAGTCTTGGCACCATTCCCAGACATTCCCGTGCATTTCGTATAAGCCCCACGGGTTGGCGGGCAAGGATTTGACTGGCACGGTTTTCTCCCGATACACGCCTTTTTTGCCGTCTGCATAGGGACGGTTGCCATCATAATTGACTTGTTCCGGTGTGATGTTGTCGCCGAACGAAAATGGTGTGGTGGTGCCTGCACGGCAGGCATATTCCCATTCGGCTTCGGTGGGCAAGCGGGCAGCCAAATCGGGAAACAGTTGGTTTAGGCGGGCGATGAAGTGTTGGGTATCTTCCCAACTGACATTTTCCACCCAATTATTGGGGTTGCCTTTAAAATGGCTCGGATTTTCACCCATCACTTCTTGCCAAAGGGCTTGGGTGCAGGCGGTGTCCGCCAGCCAAAAGCCTTGGGTCAGCGTGACTTCGTGTTGGGTTTCATCAGCAAATCGGTCAATTTCAGTTTCCGGCGAACCCATCATGAACGTACCCGGTGGCATCCAACGGAAGCATTGGTGGACACCTTTTACTTCCAAGATCATAAATAGGCCGTAAGTTCGGTGTTCGCCCCATTCACAAGCCCAAGGGACGGGGAATTTCGGAGGGAATTCGTTGGCTTTCATGCACTCAAACCTTTTATTATCAAGCTTGCAATTTCTAAAACGTTTCGACAGATTTGCAAAAACTGTCTGACCTAAGTTTAAGTGTTACTCTTACTCCAGCCTTCCTGCTATCCAAGCCGGATTTTTCCGGCAATCCAAAACGGCATAAACGATGATATCCGACTTTTCCACCGTGTAATAAACTGCAAAAGGAAAACGCTTGGAAAGCAAACGGTAATAGTCCCCGAAAAAAGTCTGATGTAAGCCGTAATAAACCAGCAAGGAATCAATATCTGAAAACAACGAATCCAAGAAATAACTGCCTAAACCTAGCGATTGTTGTTCGTAAAAGTGATAGCCGTTGATTAAATCATCATTGGCTGACGGCAGGATTTTGATATTCATTGCGTCCGTTGCCGGATGGCTTGTTTGGCGGCCTGCCAATCCATCGCTGGTTCGCGCCCAGCCAGACTACTTGCTTCCCTGATTTGCAACACATCGCCATGCCATCCAGGTGACTGCACGTTTTGGTGCTGGCAAAGGTCGTCCCAGATTTGCTCCATAGTGGCGAGTTTTTCTTCCAATGTCATGTTGCTTATGGCGACTGAGTTCATAGTAGACCTTTTGGCGTTGATAGTGGCAAAGCTATTTTGGCATGATTCCAGGCTAGTTTATAGGCTTCTATCCCGGAACTAAACATGATCAGTATCTGCGTTGATTTTTTCTTTTCGCCGCTTTAGGGGCGATGGGTAATCCGTAGCGCACCCATCCTAACTGGCCTGACCGCCACCGCTCCGCTCTGGCTGTCCGTCCGGCCACTGCCCGCCTCCCTCATCTGCCCTGCTGGATACGCCAGATCGACCTAGGGCAAGACGGAAGCCAACATCATAATGACGTTGGCCAGGTGCATATTTGAAACGGCGTGAAGAACGTACATTTTTACCACTATTGGCCGAAGATCCACCCCGCAACACACGATGAGCTATTTGTTTTGATCCACTAGGATCAATCTCAGGATCAGCACCGAAAGCTCCAAACCGATCTTCGCACCATTCCCAAACATTACCGTGCATTTCATATAAGCCCCACGGATTGGCAGGTAAAGATTTGACGGGCACTGTTTTCCCCCTGTCTTCGCCTTTTGAGCCATCTGCATACGGATATTGTCCGTCGTAATTAACCTTTTCGAGCGTGATGTTGTCACCGAATGAAAACGGTGTTGTTGTGCCTGCACGACAAGCATATTCCCATTCAGCTTCGCTAGGCAAACGAGCATTCAGACCTGGACTTTTTTTGTTCAGACTTCGGACAAACTGTTGACAATCATGCCAACTAACCCCGTCTACAGGATTGTTTGGATCATCTTTAAATCTGAACGTGTTTTGGCTCATAACTACTTGCCAAAAAGCTTGGGTACAGGTCGTATCCGCCAGCCAATAACCTTGCGTTAAAGTGACTTCGTGCTGTGTTTCATCTATGGAACGTCCAAGCTCAGATTCAGGCGAACCCATCATAAATACCCCAGGTGGAATCCAACGGAAGCGTTGGCTGATCCCTTTTAGGTTGAGGTCAGCGTAGAGACCATAACTGTCTTGCCCTATAACTTCTGCCCAACTAGGCAGTGTCAACCAGGCCAAGCCCAGTTCTTCCCGATCTGAACGTATCAGCATCGTTTGGTTCGGGGTAAGGCTTAGCGGCTGATCCATAGTATGCCAATGCCTTTGCCCATCAGCCGTTTCAATTTGCAGGAATGCCGAACTATGGCGAAAGCTGGCGATACGACTGCCGTTTGTGGTAGGGACAAAATGCAGTTGTTGACCACATTGCACGATTTGGCAATCGACGGGTGGTTTGTCTGCTAGCAGCCAAGCATATTGTTCAAACCGGATGGTTTCCGGTAATTGGCTGAGTAAACCTTTTTTATTCGCCACAACTAAGGCAGTATTGAAATACTCGTTTTGCAATAGCGGCCCTTGTTCGGCCTGCCTGAGCAAAACGCGGTTTAGCCAATCACTGGCGTTAGCGCAGATGTCGCCATCCTTGTCAGCTATGGTTTTTGCCAGCCGTTGAGTGAATTGTTTGGCGTTTTCAGGAATGGTCTCCCCTAACAATTCAGCAGATGCCAGCTGCTCTTCGTAAGCAATAACAGGCGATAGATGGGCGTGATGGTAGCTAAGTAATGCGGATACTTGGTGTTTTAGTTCGGTGCTAAAACTAGAATCATCGCGTAGACGTTCGCGATAGTACGCGGCTTGGGATGGCTGAAAATACGCCGCCAACAAAGTCGTTTGCAAAGCCGAATGGTTCCAAGCGGCATATTCAGCACCGACATCCATAACCGAAGCGGGCAACAAATAACGGGTGGCGCGTAGCAAGGCGGGTTCGATGCGCACGGCAGCCCCCAATAAGCTAAGCAAGGTTTCGGCGGGCGCAAGGTCGCGTTCGGTTTTTGCGTTTGTGGGATAAGCGGCATTTTTGCTTAAACTTTGGGGCGGACGGACAGCCCTATCCCAATACACGGTGGTAAACAGTTGCGTGAGTTCCGCATCCCACCAACGTGGCGGGCTAGGCATTAAAGCCACCGGACGGCAAGCTGTGTGGGCCAGTTGGGTACCGAACCGCCGCCATCGCCAACGGCGTTGGTCGCTAGTGTCATTACAGCCTAAATCGCTGAGGATCAAAATCGGCGTGCCAGCTTCCGGCAAAGGGTAATGGGCGATAGTGCGCCAGCCCTGGTCTGTGTGCTGCCAACATACACCAGACGGATCGCCATCCCGAAAGGCCAACACCTTTAATCCGGCTTGTCCGCGCAAGCCAGCCAGTTGCTCGTGCAAGCTGTTAAAATCCGCCCAAAACGGCAGTAAGCTAGGATCAAAATCGAGGATGAGTTGCGCTTGGCTAGCCCAGCCTTTGCGTTTGGCTTTGGGTAAGCGGCGTAGGGGTTCGCCTTTGGCAAGGTGATCGACAATGCGCGGTAAATCCGGTTTGTGGTCTAAGGTATTGGCCCCTAAAGCCAGTTTTAGCAAAGGCCATAATCTGCGCCATGCCATTAGCGGCGGTTGGGTTGGCGGCTTTTGGTTTATTGGGGCTTTTAGGTCGGCCTCGTTGTCTTGGTAGGGTTCAGCTTTTTGAAACCATTCTGGTTGCTCGGTGATGACCTCTTCGTCTTTAAAGCGGCGGTGGCTGACGGCGTGGAGGAAAACTGTTTCGGTGTTAATAGGTTCAGGGGTAATTGTGAGTGTGACTCCCTGAATAGATTGCGCGTGAACAATGCTATCCAGTTGAATAACCACATGGGTGGCGATTGGCATTTCAAAAACCGCGTAGCCCAGTACATCAGCAAATTTGTCTATTTGACTGGCATCAAAGCGGTCAAGACAAGCTAATAAATCAGTACGGTTCAATAAAGTCGCCATTGCTGAGCCTTAGACGTTTTTTGTTGTGGACGGAACAGCGACAAACCGCCCTGCTAGCTCCCAAGCTCCGCTTGGGAACCTCAAACCGAAGCCCCTGCTTCGAGAATGACTTAATTTGCCCGTATCTCCAAAAGCATAAGCAATACGCGAAGCTGGAGTTTCCCGTTGAGCATTCCCAAGCAGAGCTTGGGAACTAGCGATGTGGATTTGGCTTAGCATCATCGGCATGGAGAATATTCACGCACTGGCCTTGCGATAAACAAAACGCCGTAATGTCGCCAGTAATTCAAGCTGCTTGTCTTCACTGCCTTTCGCCATGTTGGTTATGGCTCGTAACAAATCAAGATATTCGGCTTGTCCCGGTCTGGGCTGCCCTGCTTCGACGGCACTACGGTCTTCCAGCAATAACTCTGCCGCGCGTTGCCGTACTTCGGGGCTGCATTTCGTCCCAAAATGCACTTTACCGCGTTTGCAGAGGAATTCGAGCAGATCATCTTTGTTATCCGGTAAGGTCAGCGGCAACACCAAACAACGACGGACAAAAGCGGCGGGCAATTCGCGTTCTTCATTCGTCGTGATAATAACCAATGGCGGGGGAACGGTAGACTCGCGGCATACCGAACGGCCTAGATAAGGCAGCTTAAAATCACCATTGCCTAGAGTTTCTAATAAACTGTTGGGCAAATCGGTATCGGCTTTGTCGATTTCGTCAATCAATAACACGCTGCCTTTGCCCGGTTGCCAATTTTCCGGCTGTTCTGGTATGGCATCGCTGGGGTTGCTGCAAAAATTGAACTGAGCTTTGGCAGAATGCCAGTTCAACGCCCACCACAACGGCCCAGGACTCAGAAACCGTGCTGGTTCCAAGCGGTTCAGCCGTTCCGAATCCGGAACGGAAGCCATGATTTGCGCTTCACCCAAGCGGGCAATAGCATCAAACTTCCATTGCAAGTCTTCGCATTCGGTACGGGCATTGACGACCACGGACAAAAATAATCGCCCCGTAGCCACCGCTGCCGCCCGCGCCAACTGGCTTTTGCCCGTGCCGGGTTCGCCTCTTAACAGAAGTGGTCGTCCGGCAGCTTCCGCCGCCATGAGCGCATAACCGTGCTGATCTTCGAACAGATGGGTGCTTTCGGGCCAGGAGCCTAGTTTGGGGAGGTGTAAGGAAGTTTCTGGATAGATAGGGTTCATTAATATTCCGCCAAAGTTTTAAGAAAAGTCAGCACATAAGCCTCTAAACGGCTTTCATCCATAATCAATACTGAATTGCCGCCGTTATTATCAACACCAACGATCAGCACTTGCAAATGCGGCAAATCCGTTTTTAAGGTTTTTATCATATCCAGATGTTCGGAATAGCGAGTTTTGGGTAATGTCAGATAAATCATTTTTTTGGTGTTATTAGCATTAATATCCAAGAAATTCTTTAAAAGTCCTAACCAATTTCCATTTAAATTCGGTGTCTTCCCAAACGCTTTGAAATAAACCAACTCCTGTATTTGCCGTAATTGATCCAGTTTAAAAAAAGCTAATTCAAGGTCGCCAGGATCAACATGGCCCTCGCCTAAAACTTTATCCGTACCTTTATGTTGAAACTTAGCTGACCGCTGTTCTAACCTTGCAATAAAAACTTCTGTACCTGTCTCGGTATGGACGGGTACGACTATTTCTTTAGTGTTATCAACATCAATTGCATGGTCACCATTGACGCAAAGTAGAAGTAACCAGCCAAAAATTTCGCTTGCACAAGATTTGATTTCTCGGTGTTGGCTGCGGGCTTGACTTAAACAAGCGATGACTACCCTCAGCCACTTGCTAATACTGGTATCAGGTGAGAAATTTTCAATTGGAATTAAAATATTTTCAGGTAAGGCAACAGAAGATTGACCGCTTAGTAATGCTCCGCTGAATGCCAATGCTTCTGGGTTTCCGGTATCCAGAATATCTTTGATTTTTCCGCGCACTTTAATCGTAAATGTATCGTTTGTTTTTCGTTTCTCATTATCCGTATCGGTATTTCCAGATGGTGTTCTAATCAATTTAGTTAAGCAAGGTAACTTTTCTATTGGCCAAAGCCCATGATCGTTGGTTTTTCCAGGTATAACACGTGAAATCCAACCTCCTGCACCGTCTTCTACAAATTTTCGTAGCCAAATTTCCACATCACCTGTTTCCAGATTTAATCGCACAAAATTGTAGCCATTTTCTTCATCTGAGCCTTCGTAACATGCTGCACCTGCAATGCGTACATGATCCTTATTGATGTGATTTACCCAGCCTTGATGTTCGTGTCCGTGTAGGAAAAAATCAAAATCCCGTTCCATGTGCATCAAGGCCTTGTTTTTTTCATATTCAACAAACCAACTGGGTGGATGATGGATAAGGGCAAGCTTTAAATCAGTGTTTTGTTGCTTAAGGGTTTTGCATATTGATCCATTTTGCCAATTACTACCTAACCAAAGTTTGCCATTTTCGCCGTTTCGGCCACAACTCCAAGAAGAATTAAATCCACCTATACCAATTTTTATACCTTTAATTTCCCTAACTTGGGCGTAAACTAAACGTCTTTTATCTGTTAGCAAATGGTTATACCCCTTTGCTTCCAAAAACTTTTGGTAATCGGCTAACCTTTCCATGTACAGACGCCATTCATCATCACCATCTGCTATAAGTCCATTTATGATTTTTACATCGTTTTGTTGATCCAACCATGTTGATAACTGCTTGAAAGCTTTCTTTCTATCAACATCATGGTTACCCGGCACCAAAAAAAAATTTTCTTTGGGGATTTCCTGCTTAAATGCTTGTCGCACATTGGTAAAAAACTGCTCTACGTCTTGGTATTGTTCTGACAGAGTGGAGCCAGCCACGCTACCAAATGCAGCATCACCAGTAAAAAACATCAAATCAGGTTGCAAATCATGATCAGCTTGCATTTTCTTCAAGTCATCAATTAGCGATTCCAAAACCCGATGCGCATCCCAACCCGTTTTAGGTTCGCATAAATGCAGGTCGGACAAATGTAGCCATACGATGGATTTGGATGTTGTCATGGTTTTTTCCCGGAAAAGTTTTGCTAACTCTACTATTAATGACGAATCATTTCAAAAGCGCTTAAGGTCTGGTATGCCGTTTTATTTTTAGTGAACTAGGCAATAGGCTATTCTTCTGAGCATCCAAAACTATTAAGCCTGCTAGATAGGCTATTGTTTTGGATGCTGGCACACAAAACATGAAATATCGACTGGAAGACTAAAAAATTTAGAATGGCAAAGGTTTCTATCCTTTACTGGGTTTAAGTGAATCTACCCACTTGTTCATCTCCCATCCATACTAATCCAACTTAGCCGCCATTACTGACCCAGTATCGGGAACAAAAACGCAACCTTGATGACGATATGGAAACCAAAGATAGTGATTGACAAAGCCGTGGTCTGCAACCAATATCCGTACAATGTGGATTTAAATGTAACCAATATAAAACAATGAATGTCTTTCAAACCCATTCAAAAATCGTCAATGACTACGCAACCTATATTCGAAGTTTTCTAAATATAGCTGACCAAGACATCAAAAATCACGTTGAAACCGAATTAAAACAAGGAAAACTTTGGCCAGAACCCTTACTACAATTTAATCCATCATTTGAGATGGCTGGAAATGTAAGCGACTTAACCAAAACAGGCATCCTCCATAAAGATTTAGCCGATATTTTCAAAGGCTACAGTCTGTATCGCCATCAAGTTCAAGCCATTCAATTAGGAACACAACATCGGGATTTTGTTGTTACATCAGGTACGGGTTCAGGTAAATCGTTAACTTATATCGGATCAATTTTCCATTATTTGCTTTCAAATCCCAACGCTTCGGGCATTGTAGCGGTAGTGGTATATCCAATGAATGCCTTGATCAATTCCCAGTACGAAGAGTTTGACCGTTATAAACAAAATTACGAAAAGGCCACAGGTAAGGATTTCCCCATCACATTTGGTCAATATACAGGCCAGGAAAAAGAAGAAAGGCGTCAACAAATGAGGGAGAATCCGCCACAGATTCTCCTCACAAATTATATGATGCTGGAACTTCTGCTGACACGGAAGCGGGAACGTGAGATACGCAATGCCCTATATGGAAATTTACGCTTTCTCGTCTTCGATGAGCTACATACCTATCGGGGAAGGCAAGGTGCCGATGTAGCGATGCTAATTCGACGTATTCGGGCAAAATGTTCACACGATGTGATTAGCATTGGCACATCGGCCACCATGGTGTCTGTTGGAGATAGCTCTATTCAGCGAAACAAAGTGGCTTCAGTTGCGACAACATTATTTGGCCGCACATTTTCTCCTGAACAAGTAATCAACGAAAAACTGGCCCGCTCTCTCAACTTCGAAGCCGGGTTTCCGATTAAGGAAAAGCTTGCCTCAAGTATTCTCGCAGGAATCAACACCCAAGCATCAGTAGAATTATTGAAACACCATCCGGTAGCAATTTGGCTGGAAAACCGTATTGCGTTAGATAATAACGATGGCGAATTACGAAGAGGTAAACCCCAACCAGTCAGTGATATCGTTAAATGCCTTTCTTACGATTCAGGACTTGAAAATGAGATTTGCAGAATTTTTTTAATCGAGCTTCTGCAATGGATCAGCATAGTTAATCAACAACTACAAAATGCTGGAGGACGTTACACCTATTTGCCTTTCAAATTACACCAATTTATCTCTCAAACAGGCTCTGTCTATACCACGCTTGATCAAGATAGTAATCGCTACATCACTTTAGAACCAGGGGTTTATAAGAAAGACGAGGGTGACAAAAAACCTATTTTTCCCAATGTGTTTAGCCGTGCAAGTGGCCATGCTTTTATCTGTGTTTCCCGAAATGGCAATAAGCTGGAACCAAGAGAATTCCGTGATAGCAGTGGCGATGACGAGTCAGAAATAACCGATGGTTATCTAATTGTTGGTGAAGACATATGGGATCCTATAGACGATCTGGAATTTCTCCCTGACGCGTGGTTGGTTAAATCAAGGCGCGGGCCGGATTCGAAAAAGAAGCCATTCTTTCCAATCAAACTTTTTTTTGACGAGTTTGGAAATTGCTCGGAAACCGAACCGAAAGAATGGTGGGGGTGGTTTATGAAAGAACGCCTTCTTTTTGACCCTACGGCAGGTGTCTTCTTTGATACCAAAACCAACGAAGGCACCAAACTCACTAAACTGGGTAGTGAAGGACGAAGCACTTCAACAACCATTACAGCGTTTTCAATTTTAAGCCAACTCAAGGAAGCGGGTTATCGAGATGAAGACCAAAAACTGTTAAGTTTCACCGATAATCGTCAAGATGCTGCATTACAGGCAGGCCATTTCAATGATTTTGTTCAGGTTGTCCGGCTACGAGCTTCTATTTATAAAGCCTTATTGGACGCTCCAAATAATAAACTGACTTATACGACGCTCGGCGAAAGCATTTTTAATGCTTTGGGATTGCCATTTGTGGAATATGCCAACCGCAATGACGAGCCATCATTTGCTAACGTCAAACGCAAATATGAAGAATGCCTGCAAACGTATCTTTGCTATCGAGCCATTGCTGATTTACGCCGTAGCTGGCGAATCGTACTGCCAAATCTTGAACAATGCGCATTGCTAGCCGTTGAATACTTGGATATAGATGAAGTTGCGTCAACGGACGCCGCCTGGAGTGACGTTCCGCTACTCAATGAATTAAATTCGGCTAATCGGAAAGAATTTCTTACCACCATCCTTGATTTTTTCAGGTTGGAATACGCCATCCACAGTGAAAACTATTTAACGCAATCCAAACTCAAAGAGCACGAAAAACAGTTTCGTGAAATGCTCAAATCACCTTGGGCTTTAGATCGTAATGAAGAATTGCGTGAACCATTTCACATCCGTTTCGAAACATTAAATAAATTAGCAAAATTTTCTTCAAAAAGTATCGGGCCTGCCAGCTCAGCTGGGAAATTTATCAAGTTTTACGCTAAGCAGCACTGCCCTGATCTAAATTTAAAAAGCGACAATTATAAAAACTTTATTTTTCAGCTTCTTGCCAAGTTGGAGGATGCTGATTACCTGCGTTCACAAATCGCTAGAGGTAGCCAAAATGAAGATGTCAAAATCTATCGCCTAAAGATTGAGAAGATCGTTTGGACACTAGGTGATGGACAAACTGTTAAAATTGATGCCATCAAACGCCGCTCATATAAAGATCAACTTTCTAAACCGAATGAGTTTTTTCGGGAGATGTATTGCCAAAATTTCTCTCAAGGGAAACGGCTGCGGGGAGAAGATCATACCGGACAATTAGGAACAGAAACCCGGATTGAGCGTGAAGACTTATTCAGGCAGGGCAAAATCAGTGCTTTGTTTTGTTCACCAACCATGGAGCTGGGTATCGACATCGGCGGCTTAAGTGTTGTGCATCTTCGCAATGCGCCACCCAACCCCGCCAACTATGCCCAGCGTTCAGGGCGCGCAGGTCGAAGCGGCCAAGGCGCATTAATCTTTACTTACTGCTCCAGCTATTCGCCACATGATAGGCATTATTTCCAGCAACAAAGTGATTTAGTTGCTGGAGCAGTCCAAGCACCTCGCCTTGATTTGTGCAATAAAGAATTGTTGCTCACTCACCTTAATGCCCTCGCCATTTCCGAAATCGGCTTGCCTGGCTTGGAAGAACAAGGCGGAGCCAAACCATCCATTATGCGTTTCATCGAAGATGACAACTACAAAATGGCGCTTTCATCAGAAGTCATTGCCGGTCTTGAAATCCATGCTGGATTATTTGGTGAACTAAAAGCTACTTTTACCCGTGTTATCCATGATTTTTCGGCTGATTTGGAAAATGGGTCATCGTCATGGTACACGGATCAATGGGTTGAGCAAAACTTGAACAAATTGGCGGATCATCTTGACCTTTCACTCAATCGATGGCGACAACTTTATCGTTCGGCACGGACAATCCTAACCCGTGCCACACAAAAAATTGAAAGCGGAACGCTAAGCCTTGGCAGTGATGAATATCGCAAGCATAAAAGGAATCTCGACCAAGCCACCCGCCAGCTAGACTTGCTTCGTAACGACCTGAGCGGCAGATCGAGTGAGTTATCGGAGTTTTATCCTTATCGCTATCTGGCCTCAGAAGGGTTTTTACCCGGCTATAACTTTACCCGTTTACCACTGCGGATATTTTTGCCTACCAATAATTCGTCAGGAGAATTTATTTCACGCCCCCGCTCTATCGCTTTACGGGAGTTCGGCCCTTTAAACATCATTTATCACAATGGCCGAAAATATCGGGTCTCGCAACTGATCCTACAGGATGCAGAATCCGCCCTATCAGAAGCCAAAATCAGTAAAAAATCAGGCTATTATTTAACGGGTGATCAAAAAGACCTGGAAATTTGTCCGTTCACTGGCGAAAACCTCGGCGATAATGCCAATTGCGAACATCTGCATCACCTTCTGGAAATGTCAGAATCGCGGGCAGAAGAACGTGATCGGATTTCCTGTGAGGAAGAAGAACGTGTTTCTATGGGATTTCGTATCCAAACCTATTTTTCCGTAGATGGCGGCGAGCTTGCTCGTGTCCGCAAAGCCGTTGCCAAAACCAACGAACAAGGATTGCTCAACTTACGTTACATACCCGCCGCTCGGCTTATTCATGTTAACCGTCAATGGCGGGCGCAACAAACCGAAGGATTTCCAGTAGGAATGATCTCCGGTGACTGGACAAGCTCAATGCCGGAAGCTGATGCTAATCTAAAGGAAGAATTCCAACGTGTTAAGTTATGGACGTCCAATCTCGCAGATGCCTTGTACATCGAGCCAACAGAACCTTTAGGATTGAAGTCAGAAGGCGTTATCACCTTGCAGCACGCCCTGAAGCGGGCAATCGAAAATGTCTTCCAAGTGGAGCCTAACGAAATTGGGGTTATCACTGTGGGTGATGCAGAATCACCCAATATACTGATTTACGAAGCGGCTGAAGGCAGCCTAGGTATCCTGTCACAATTTGTGGAAGATGTAGGTGTATTCCATCAAGTTATTGATCAAGCCATCAGTATTTGTCGTTTTGATGATGAGCATTATAAAGGGCCAGCCAGTTATGATGATCTGCTGAGTTACTATAACCAGCGGGATCATAAAATTATTGATCGCCATCTGATTGCCGATGCCCTGCAAAAATTGCGTATTTGTAGCATTGAAATTCAAACCAACAGTAGCTTTTCTGATTACGACATCCAATATCAGAACCTAATTAAGAAAATAGACCCTACTTCATCAACCGAAAGTAAATTTATCAGCTACTTATACAATAATGGCCTACGCTTACCTGATGAAGCACAAAAACGGGTTGATGGCTTATATGTGCAACCGGACTTTTATTACCATCCCCGCATCTGGATTTTCTGCGATGGCACGCCGCATGACGACCCAGCCGTAAAAGTCGAAGACGAAAATAAACGCCAAGCGATCATGGCGATGGGTGATGAAGTCTGGGTGTATCACTATAAAGACAATCTCACAGAAATAACTGCCTCCAGACCTGATATTTTCAAAAAAGTACGATGAACACTCTATTTCAACCCGGCAAATTAGTGTCGCTTCGAGGACGTGATTGGATTGTCTTACCTTCGGATGACAAGGAACTACTGGTAATCAAGCCATTAGGCGGTAGTGATGATGAAATGACTGGAATCTACCTGCCATTGGCAATCGCCTCAGACCAACCAACTGATGCCAACTTTCCACCACCCTCTCCCAATGATTTGGGCGACATATCCACGGCCCGATTGCTGTACGACTCCGCACGTCTGGCATTCCGTAATGGTGCCGGTCCCTTTAGATGTCAAGCAAAGCTTTCGTTCCGTCCGCGCTCTTACCAAATGGTACCGCTGATCATGGCGTTGCGTCAGGAAGCAGTGCGCTTGCTGATTGCCGATGACGTAGGTGTCGGTAAAACAGTTGAAGCCTTATTAATTGCCAAAGAATTGTTGGAACGCCGCAAGATCAAGCGTTTTGCCGTCGTCTGTTTGCCCCATTTGTGCGAACAATGGCAGTCAGAAATCCGTGACAAACTGGACATTGAGGCCGTCATTATCCGTTCCAACACCCAAGCGCGTTTGGATCGGCAAATTCAGGGCGACACCAGCGTTTATGATTATTACCCGTTTCAGGTCATCAGCATTGACTTCATCAAATCTGATACCAGACGCGATGTCTTCATAGAACAATGCCCGGAACTGGTCATTGTTGACGAAGCGCACACCTGCGCCCGTCCTGCGGGAGCTTCGACTAGCCAACAGCAACGCTATCACCTGCTCAAGCGTATTGCCGAAAAACCTGATCAACAGCTGGTTTTGCTGACCGCAACCCCGCACAGCGGCAAACCGGAAGAATTCCACTCTTTATTGGGATTGATCAAAGGCGAGTTTGAAACTTTGGATTTGCCAGAATCCAGCCAAACCCAACGCCGTGAACTGGCCCGTTACTTTGTGCAACGCAAACGTGCCGATGTTGAAAAATGGCTGGGTGAAGATACCCCATTCCCAGAACGGGAAGCCTTTGAATGGTCGTATGAATTGGGCAAAACTTATGCACATTTTTTTGACGACATCCTGGACTTCACACGTAAACTGGTAGCCCACGATCCCAATCAAACCGAACGAAAACGCGTCCAATACTGGACTGCGCTGGCTTTATTGCGCGGCGTTATGTCCAGCCCAGCCGCTGGTATCGAAATGCTCAATACCCGCTTATCCAATATACCAACCGCTACCGATGAAGAAGTTATCGGGATAAACCCTGTCCAGGATAGTGAGTTTGGTTTTGAAGGCGATTACACCCCCACCCAGATTGTTGAGCGTAACACTTGGAGCAGCCAACAACGCCAGCAACTACGGCAATTTGCAGAACAACTTGAACAACTCAGCGACATCAAAAATGACCAGAAACTGGCATCCACCGGGCTAATTCTTGAAGACTGGCTAAACAGTGGATTCAATCCTGTCGTGTTCTGCCGTTACATTGCCACAGCCAACTATGTCGGCAACCAACTGGAATCTATTTTAAAGAAAAAATTCCCCAAGCTCGACTTGCAAGTGATTACCAGCGAATCACCGGATGAGCTGCGCAAACAACGCATTGAAGACATGGCAAAAGCGCCATTGCGCATCCTGATTGCCACCGATTGCCTGAGTGAAGGCATCAATCTGCAAGAACACTTTACAGGCGTACTTCACTACGACCTACCGTGGAATCCCAATCGTTTGGAACAGCGTGAAGGCCGTGTAGACCGTTTTGGGCAAATGGCGCCCATCGTCAAAGCCTGTTTGTTATACGGCGCAGATAATCCCATTGATGGCATCGTCCTTGATGTACTGTTGCGTAAAGTACGCGAAATCAAACGCTCTACGGGTATTAACGTCCCGTTTCCTGAAGATTCACAAAGCATTATCGACACCATTACCCAGTCACTATTGCTCAATCCTGATCGGAAAATCACCACTAAAAAAGCACCGGCAACCAATCGGCAACAGCTAACATTGTTTGATTTTAGCGACTTTGACGAAGCCGCCGCCGCCAAAGAAAAAGTCAGCCGCAAAATTGATGAAGCAGCAGAACGCGAAAAAGTCTCACGCGGCATTTTTGCCCAAAATGCGATCAAAGCTCATGAAATAGAAGCCGATTTACGGGAAATTGACGAAGCCATTGGCGATCCGTCTGCGGTAGAAAACTTTGTCACCACAACATTGAATAATCTGCTTGGTGTACAAGTGATAAGCTCAAAAAAAGGCTATCGGATAGTGTCCGCCAACTTGCCACACCCGCTTCGGGACTTATTGCCGGTTGGGGAAACTATCAACGTATCCTTCCAATCGCCCACACCTGAAGGCTACTATTATCTGGGGCGCAACCATCCCTTTGTCGAACAGCTTTGCCAGTTCATCATGGCTAACACCCTGTCCAGAGAGAAAAAATCAGCTGCCCGCGCCGCCGTAATCCGCACCCGGCAAGTGAAAATAAAAACCACGTTAATGCTGTTCCGTTGCCGTAATGTCATCAAGCAAGTCAAAATTGGCTACCAAATCGTCGCCGAGGAAATGTTGCTCTGGGGCTGGCGTGGCACGCCACAACAAAAAGAATTCCTTAATCATGCAGAAGCCAAAATACTTCTGGGTGAAGCCAGGGCGACATCAGACTTATCACCGCAAGCTCGCGGCAGTTTTCTCGAAAACGAATTAAAACTGTTGTCGCAATTGGACACTGAATTTCAAAATGTAGCCGAACAGCAATCCAAACGTTTGGTAGAATCACACCAACGCTTTAGCGCATTGATGGATAAACAACAGTTCCAAGTCGTTTATCCCGTATTGCCTATGGATTTACTGGGCATTTATATTTTATTGCCGGAATAACGGATAGAAACCACCATGCAAACAGTTACTGTTTCTGAACAAGGCCAAGTCATTATCCCTCTCGACATCCGCAATCAATTGGGTATTACTCCAGGATGCCAACTTAGCTTAATAGTGGAAGGTTCTAACCTAAGAATTGAAGTCAATCGCCGCATTCAACCAACAAAACCTGAAGATGGCTACGGACTTCTTGTTTGTAATAAGCTAGGTGAAAGCCATCTGGCAGACTGGGATACCGAAGCCTTTCTCCAAGTGATTTCAGGCGGACTAAGTGAAGACTATCCTGATGATATTAGCGATGACGATTTTGAAAAAAACGAACCACGCCAAGAGTTGAATAAATGAAAATTTTGTTGGACACCACTGCTATCGTCACATTGATGCTGAAGCAGCATCCCCGGATGCTCCCTACTCAGGCAAACCAATGCAACCTTTTTTAAGCGAGTAACAACATGCAACGCACCATAACCATAGATTGCCCACCTGAACTATTAATGGGCATCCATCTAAACGCAGAAGATTTTGCCGATTATTTAAAAAAACAGGCTGCCATAAGTTTGTTCAAAGAAGGCAAGCTGTCATCAGGAAGTGCGGCGTCATGGCTGGGTATTGGCCGCGTTGCCTTTTTGCGCATGGCTTTTGATGCCGGAGCAACCTTACTCGAAGATAGCAATGATGACTTTCAGCGGGAAACAGCCTTGTTATGATTGTCTTTTCCAACACGACGCCCATCATTGCCTTAAGCAGCATACAACGGCTGGATTTGTTACCTCATTTGTTTGGGCATATCCATTTGGTTAATGAAGTGGTAGATGAATGCGAGGTAGGTGGAACAATTACCGTACCTTCATTACGCGAGTTCGATTGGCTAACCATCGTTGAGTCAACAACCATCAGCCATTCAAGTTTACTGCTGGAACTGGACAAGGGCGAAAAATACACCTTGGATATGGCTCAAAAACATCAGGCAGACTGGGTATTGATTGATGAAAAAATAGGCCGCAACATGGCTGAATATCTGGGTCTCAAAGTAACGGGAACTCTCGGTGTTTTGCTTAAAGCCAAGCAACAGGGGTTAATTCCTTCATTTCTTGACAGTATTAATGCCATGCAAGCACAAGGCATTTATTACCAGACTGCACTGATTAACAAATTAGCTCCAACGGTAGGAGAAGGATGAACTACCCCAGCATCCGCATAGAAGGCTCAATCCTATCGCCTGACATCCTCGAAAAACTCGACGAAACCGCCACCGGCCAACGTCCGGCTGATTTTGGCCTGGACACCCACGTCAAAGTCAAAGACGAAATCGCCCGCGCCTGGGCGGATGCCCAAGACTACTGGCGCATTTTCCAGCGCAAACTCGACACCCTAAAAGCCGATAGCGCCGCCACCACCGAAACCCGTAACCTGTGGATAGTACCGCTGCTGGGCTTGCTCGGCTATCAATTGGAATACCAGCCCAAAGCCACCGAACTCAACGGTAAAACCTACGCCATCTCGCACCGCGTCATTAATCGCGGCAATACGCCACTGCACATCATCGGCTACTGCGAAACCGCCGGACTGGACAGAAAACCGGAACGCACCCACATCGGTGCACCGCGCATGTCGGCACATGGTTTGGTGCAAGAATATCTCAACCTGCATGATGAACTGTATGGCTTGGTGACTAACGGTCGGATATTGCGCTTGTTACGCGACAGCTCACGCCTAATCAAACTGACTTACCTGGAATTCGATCTCGACCGCATTTTCACTGATGGTCTGTTCGCTGATTTCGCGGTGCTGTATCGGTTGTTACACGCTACCCGCTTACCCATCAGCCACGATACCGCCGCCGAAAGCCTGTTGGAACGCTATCATCAAGATTCGCTGGATTCTGGTGCGCGGATACGCGAAGGGCTCAGTAAAGCCGTCGAACAGGCCATTAAAGATTTCGCCAACGGATTTCTTAAGTCTCCCCATAACGACGCGCTCCGCAACCAAATCAACACAGGACAACTGACCGCCGAAACCTACTACAGCTATTTGTTGCATTTGATCTACCGCCTGCTGTTCTTAATGGTCATCGAAGAACGCGGCCTGGTTTTTCCCAGCAACGCAAAGCCTCAGCACCGCGACATCTACCAAAACTACTACAGCCTGCAACGCTTGCGCCGCTTGGCCGAAAAACGCCATCTGGCAGACCTGCGTCACCACGATCTTTGGCTGTCACTGCTCACCACCTTTAAACTCTTCGAATCGGAAACTACCGCCCACAAATTGGGTTTAGCACCGTTAGCGGGCGATTTGTTTAGTCCGCAAGCCATAGCTATCCTTGGGCAAAGCAGTTTGGGTAATGATGTCTTACTGGGTTGCTTACGCGCCTTAAGCCTTTACCAACACCCTGACAACAAACAAATCTTGCGCGTCAATTACGCCGCGCTGAATGTCGAAGAATTCGGCTCAGTCTATGAAGGTTTGCTCGAATACCAACCGGTAATATGGCGAGTGGAGAGCGGCGAGCAGCGAGTGGAAGATGGAGATACTCCACTCGCTACTCGCCATTCGCCGCTCGCCACTATAGAGTTTACGTTTAAACAAGGCGACCAGCGTTCAGCTACGGGTTCCCATTACACGCCTGACGAACTGGTGCAACCGCTCATCAAGCATTCACTGGATTATTTAATTGCCGACAAATTGGAGTTAGCCCGCAAAGTATCTGCTGGTGATTGGCAGAACCTCGACAGTGAACAACGCGATTTTTTTGCAAAGGAGATTTATGGAATCTTATCAGGATCTGGAAATTTGGCAGCGGGCGATGAATTTGGCCGAATCCGCGTACTCATTGACGAAATCGTATCCAAAGGACGAGTTATTCGGCATGACCAGCCAGATTCGCCGCGCGGCAGCGTCCATTCCGGCCAACATAGCCGAGGGTTGGGCAAGGCGTTCGACCAAGGAATTTCAACAGTTTCTGCGGATAGCGAACGGCAGTCTCCGGGAATTGGAAACCCATCTGTTACTCAGCCAGCGGGTCGGTCTTTGCTCGACAGAAGCGGTGCAGCCACTATTGACGGAAGCGACGATTTTAGGCAAACAGATGCTGGCTCTACAACGCTCACTTTTACGCAAAACCAATTAGCCGATCTCTGGACACAATACTGTTGACTTTACACAGCCAGTAGCGTTTTTGTGCTTCGCCCTTCCTGCCATTTATTGGCTGCGCCTTTATTAATGCGTGGTTTTGACGGCTTGGGTGTTTTAGGTTTGTAGTAGTTGAC
>Ga0247837_1004866_pt1 | contig 21032 bp, 21 predicted proteins | sample LaCtaG_2_FD_187115 | JGI IMG/M metagenome (GOLD analysis project Ga0247837, IMG submission 187115) | Freshwater microbial communities from meromictic Lake La Cruz, Castile-La Mancha, Spain - LaCruzMarch2015_14.5m | ecosystem: Environmental > Aquatic > Freshwater > Lake | place: Spain: Castile-La...
TCGACATGGATACCTCAGGATGATCTCGGATTGTGCCCATACTGCTTGAGTACCGGTGTTATCCCCAAGGCCGGAATGCAGGCCGCCGTCAAAGGTCGGTGGCTCTTGGCCAGCCAGTCCTGTACCGACAATGGCAGGAGCAAGGCAGTCTCACGGTCGACTGGGTGGAAGCGGCGCAGATGCGATTTCAGTCGCATCGACTCGGACGCAAGTGCGACTGAAGTCGCATCTACACTCACCGGTGTCCAAATTGTCGGAGATCGCCTTAACTCGCGGGCGTGCCGGTGTCCACCGGCGGGTCGCCGAGCAGACCTTCAAGCGTCTCGGCCTGGAGAAAACCATTCAGCCAGGCATCCAGTTGGTCAATGGTTGCCCCGGCAAGGCGCGCGCCCGCCCATGAGGGGAGGGGACCAAAGCGGGCGGTCAGCACGCTTTGCAGCGCTTCGGTCTTGCCTTCCCGCTTACCTTCCAGTTTGCCTTCCCGCTGACCTTCCAGCTTACCTTCCAGCTTACCTTCCAGCTTACCTTCCAGCTTACCTTCCAGCTTGCCTTCCCGCTTGCCTTCCAGCAACCCCTCCCGCTTCCACTTCTGCGTCCACTCGTCAACCCGTTCGGCCAACATGGTCTCGACCTCCGTTAAATCGTGCAGTTCCGGCAGATTCTCGCCCGGCATCAGCCGCCGCAGCAACACCCGCGCAAACCAGACTGTGAGGGCACGCCGCAGGCTGGCGTGGCGCGGGTCGCGCAAGCGGGCGGTCAGCCGCTGCAGGATCGGGCGCACCGCCGCGGGGCCGTCGGCCGCCAGCACTTCCAGCCGCACCAACTCGGCCGCGACACTGGTCGCCTGCGCCAGCGTCGCTTTCTCAACGCGGCCCTCGTCGATCAGATATTAGCGCTGCTGGGGCCGGTAGCGGCCCAGCGCAGTGGGCAGCGGCACGATCAGATCCGCGATGTCGCGCGCCGCCGTCCAGCGCCCGCTGCCGTTGTAGAGCACCAGCGGAAACACCGGCGGCAGCAGTTCGCCCGGCGCCACCGCCTCGTGTTTGATCAGGTCCTGATACAGCAAGCCGGTGTACACCATCACCCGCACCGCCATCCAGGGGTCGACCTGGCTTTGGAACTCGATCAGCAGATACACATAAAGCCAGTCCCCGGCCACCCGCACCCGCCAGATGATGTCATCCTCGCGGTCACGCAGGTCGTCGGTCACATAGCTGCCGCCCCGTTTTTCCAGGGTGGAAAAATCGATGAGCGCCAGCCAGTCCTCCTGCACGAAGTCGCGCAGCAGCCCCTCGACCATCTCGGGGTGGGAGAACAGGTGTTTGTAGGAGCCGTCCTGCGGCGCCCGCGCGCAGGAACGGGCGCGGGACCGGGAACGGCGACGTTGACGTGAGGGTCGGGGCATGACGACGGGTGCACAGGCCGGTAACAGCAGCGGATGTGCGCCAGTCTCTCACGGGCCGTCAGTTCGGACAATGTGTGCGCCGACGGTGCAGCAGTTCCAAATTCGAGCGGCCGCCGCCAATACCGTGCCGGCCGCGAGGCTGATGGTGGATGCGCTACGCTTATCCACCCTACAAAACCGGCTCCGCTGTAGGGTGGATAAGGCGCGCCGCTCGGTGTCAGGGGACCCGGCACAGCGGTCGCGCGCGCCGCATCCACCAGGGGTCGCGCGATGCCGCCCAATTTTGGAACTGCTGGGTGCGGCTACGGGCCGGTCGGCCGATCGTCTGTGATCTTAGCAGCGTCCCGTGTCCGCACTTCGTCCCGCGCCTCACTCAGTCGGCTCTCAACCTCGATAAACCGCGGCTCCAGGTCCAATCGCCCCGGCGCCCCGATCGCCCGCGCCCGGTCATACAGCGCACGCGCCATGTCGACCTCGCCGGCATCCAACCGCCAAGTCGCCGCCAGGAGTAACGGCAGCGGGTTCACCGGAAACGCGGAGAAGGCGGCTTCCAGTGCGTCGATGGCACCCGCGCTATCGCCCTGTGCATGACGCAGATGCCCGACATACATCAGGAGTTTCTGCCGGCTGGACGGCAACATGGCCGGCACCGCCGCCGCGTCTTGCGTCAGTGCCAGCAGTGCGGGCTCCGGCATGCGACAACCCTGATCCAGGGCCAGATTGACCAGCGTGATCAGGGCGGTCGTGTCATAGTCGCTCAGCACCACGCCCAATTGCGCGTGGGCCGCGGCGATGCGCTCCGGCCCGATCCGGCCGGTCTCAAGACAGTCCAGATAGCCCTCCTGCAAGCGCGGACCGGCGCCCTGGGCGTTGGCGAGCAGCCCGTGGGCGGCGTCGAACTGTCCGCGCTCCGTCAGCACCTGCGCCAGTTCGGCCCGCGCCCGGAGCGACGGCCAAGGCCCGGCCAGCGCGGTGGCGTAAATCTGTTCCGCATCCCCCCAAACCCAGGAGCGGGCGAAACTCAAACTGAACAGGGCCAGCAGCGCCAGCGCCGCGATCAGCGGGCGGAAGCGCGCGAGGGCTCCGGTCGGCGACCCGATCAGGTCCGCCGCCGCCAGGATCAACCCCAGGCTCGGCAGGTAGTTGCGATGCTCGAAGGCCAGTTCCAGCGGAATCAGCGTCGATTCCAGTAGATGGCCGGCAAAGAAGAACAGGATACCGAAAGCCGCCAAGGGCCGCCGCCGCAGTAATCCCAGCCCGAGTCCGAACAAGCCGAGCAAGAACAGGGCGGACCAGAGGGTCGTCGGCGGTTGCAGCCAGCCGGTCGAATAGGGCAGCCCATCGTAGAAGAACGGCATCGCCCCCAGGCGCGGCAGCAGGATTTGGCCGACATAGAGCGTGACCACCCGCGCCTGGGTCAGCAAGCGTTCGTCCATGTCGAACGCCCGTCCGATAGAAGCGCCGTGCGTGGTCAACAGCCACAGGGCCGCCCCCAGCGCCAAGAAAACTGTCAACCCGAAATAACCAAACAACAGACGCCGGGTTGGCGTGTTTCCGCGCAGTCGGAACAGGGACAATTCCAGGGCTCCGAGCAGCACCGGCAGCAAGACGCCGTTCTCTTTGGCGAGCACCGCCAAGAGCGGGAGCACCAGCAACGGCAACAGCCACGCCGTCGGACTCGCGGGTCGCCCGGATGCTATCTCCCGCAGACGCAGCCGGGCATAGAGCAGCAGCGCCCATACGCAGAACAAGGCGGAGAGAATCGTCATGCGCTGGACCACATAGGCCACCGTGCTCACCTGAAGCGGGTGCAGCGTCCACGCCAGGGCCACGACCAGCGCGAACAGGCCGGAGGCGCCAGGCGGGTAGCGGGTGCGCGCCAGCAACCGCACGAACAGCCAGATCAGGGACGCGGTGACCAGATGCAGGATCAGGTTGACTGCCTTGAAGCCGAACGGAGCGGACGAAGCCAGGGCATTGCCGGCCAGGGTCGCCATCGCCAGGGGGCGGCCAACTCCAAAGGAATCAAGGAATAGATACTCCTTCCAGTGAGCCCCAACCAATTCCGCGAGACCGCCCGCCTGGATGGCCAGAATGCTGTCTTGCAGCCTTACGTCGTCAAGCACCCAGGGTCCGGAGAGGGCGGGCCAGGAGGCGAGCAGACCAAGCAGCCAGATTGCCGTCAGAGACGTCAAGGGGTGTTCCGCCCACATGGTCCCTACACGACAATGCTCACCTTGAGTCGACGACATCTGAAACTCCTACGTTGCCGGGATGGTGACCCATGTGCATCATAGCCAGAAATCGTCGGCGCGGGTCGCTGCGCGGCTGGCTTCTTACAGGCCAGTCCCGTCTGCGTACCGCCGAGCCGAAAAACCGAACTCCGATACAACTCCCGTGCCCAGACCCTTGCATACAGGCTAAGATAGAACCTACGACGATTGGTTGAGCCTCGGGCGTCCCATTGGCGATCAGGTGCTGCTACGCGCGACGGTGCAACCCGTCACAGCACAGCATCCGACGGACCGTCACGATGGTGCGCATCCGGTCAACCCTGTTCCAGGGTCATGCCGCGTGTCGTGCTGCCGACCCGGCAGCGTCGGCGCCGGACTGCCAACGACCCGCGTTATCGCCACCATTCAGGAGCCCGCGTGTCCCACAAGATCAGCGTCATCCTCCCCTGTCGAAACGAGGCGGCGTCGCTTGAAACCCTGCTGCCGCGCATCCGCCAAGTGCTCCCCGCGGCGGAGATTCTGGTCGTGGATGACGCTTCCGCGGACGGATCGGCAGCCGTCTGTGCCGCCAACGGCGTACGCTGCATCCGCCATCCCTACCGGAAGGGCAACGGCGCGGCGATCAAGTCCGGCGCCCGCGCTGCCGTGGGTGACATCCTGATCTTCATGGATGCCGACGGCCAGCATGATCCCGCCGATATCCCCCGCCTGTTGAAACCGCTGGAGGACGGCTTCGACATGGTCGTGGGTGCTCGCCGCTCGGCCTCCCAGGCTAGTCTTGCGCGTGGGCTTGCCAACCGCGTCTACAACCGGCTGGCCAGCTACATGACCGGTCAGCCGATTCTGGACCTCACCTCCGGTTTCCGGGTCGTCCGGGCCGACCTGTTCCGGGAATTCATCTACCTGCTCCCGAACGAATTCTCCTACCCGACCACCATCACCATGGCTTTCTTTCGCGCCGGGTATCATGTCGGCTATGTCACCATTACCGCCGGCCAGCGCATCGGCAAGAGCCACATTCGCCCCCTGCAAGACGGCCTGCGCTTCCTTCTGATCATCTTCAAGATCGGCAGTCTCTACTCGCCGCTCAAGATTTTCGTGCCGGTTGCGGTGCTTTTTTTTCTCCTCGGGACCGGTTATTGGATTTATACCTACAGTCTCGCTCTCCGGCTCTCGATCATGACCATTTTTATGCTCACCACGGCGGTCATCGTATTCCTGATCGGGTTGGTCTCGGAGCAAATTACGCAACTGATGTATCGGTCGTTCACTGAGTCGGTGCCCGCACCCCGGGATCCCGAGAAAAGAGTTGGCGATAGCAGATGCGATTGACCAAGCTCCCGATCTCGTGCCAATCCGCGTCTTGCGTATAGCCTATCGTCACGCCTGCTGGCGCCCCGGCGAATACCTACGCGCCAGTGGTGGACTGTTCGGCTGGCTGCTGTTACGCGCTGTGGGGCAAGCGGTGCTGGTCATCGCTCTGGCGCGGCTTCTGGGTGCGACAGGGTATGGGCAGTTCATCACGATCCTGGCGGTCGCGAGTTTGTTCGCACCGTTGGCCGGGTTGGGCGTGCAAGGTGTGCTGCTACGCGATGGTGCGCGCAATCCGCGAGGTCTTCCGGGCCAACTTTGCACCGCATTACGGTTGTGGTGGCTGAGCACCGCGGTATTTGGTACAATCGGGGTGGCGGCTGCGCTAGTGGTCGTGCCGCATGACGCGCAAGGCGCGGCAGTTGCCGCGCTGGTGCTGGCTGAGGTGGGCAGCAGTTCACTGATGGAGATCGTCGCGCGCTCCCAGCAGTCACAACAGCGCACCCAGCGCTTCGGCGCGATCTTGGCTGGTTTGGTATTGGCCCGCCTCACCGCATTGGTGGTCTATGCGATGCTGGCGCGGCCTGAGGTCAACGGCTGGATGTGGGCCTATGCCGTCGGTAGTCTGGCTTATACGGCCTGGCTCATACTGCGGACGCAGCGGGACCTATTATCAAGCCGTCCGCCCTGTGCGCCTTTGTGGCCGCTAGTGCGCGAGGGCTTACCTTTCGCCGTCGCTTCCCTTTCGCTACGGTTGCAGGCGGAGTTCAACAAGCCGGTACTGGCGCAACTCGGATTTGCTCTGGCCGGGAATTTCAGCGCGGCGCAGCGCGCCGTAGACATTGCCAGTCTACCACTGGTCGCGATGCAGGAGGCACTGTGGGCTCGCCTGTATGCCAGCGCGGACTACCAGCGCCGAATGCTTGTCACGGCTGCATTTCTGTTACTGTTCGCACTGCTTGGCGGTGTTGTGCTTTATTTGGTTGCGCCCCTGTTGCCGCTGCTGCTTGGTCCTGGGTTTGAGCAAACAGTTCATTTATTGCAATTGCTCGCTTTGCTGCCTATGGTTCAGTTAGTACGTAACTTTGGGGGGTTTAAAGTAATGGCTAGCGGTAACACCAGAACTCTAGGGCATGCCTATTTTATTGGCTCGGTGGTTAGCATAATTACGACTCTTGCGCTAGTGAGATATTACGGCTTGTCCGGCGCCGTAACAGCAGCATATATCAGTGAAATCGCAATTATCTTCATTCTATTCTCATGGGGTTCTAATGATGAAGTTTAGTGAAATCATCCGAACGATTAAGACGATTATAAAAAATTTTCGCGATATTGGGAAAATTCAGCAAACAGTCATTTTTTCGGAAATTGAAAGACTCCAGAAAATCTATGCAAGAGATGGCGCATCGCTGATACCCTATGGGCGCAAATCATATTCTCAAAATGACGAGGACGGGATAATTGAAGAAATATTTCGAAGGATCGGTCATGAAAATAAACGGTTTGTTGAGATAGGAATAGGTGACGGGAAAGAAAATAATACACTGGCACTCCTGTTAGCTGGTTGGAAAGGTCTATGGATAGATATGAATGCTGGTTCGATCAAGGATGTTGTTAAAAACTGGGCGGGGTTAATTGATTCAACAACTTTAACTGCAATCGCCTTTCGTGTTGATGCAGCGAATATCGATCGCATCATCGCTGATGCTGGTTTTCGCGGCGAAGTAGATTTGCTTTCAATTGATATTGACGGCAATGACGCCTACATCTTTGAAGCGATCAAGTGCATCTCTCCGAGGTGTGTCGTTATCGAGTACAACGCGAAATTTGGTCCGACGTTGGATTACTGCATTCCGTATTCCCAAGACTTCGAATACGACGGAACAGATGCTTTCGGCTCGTCCCTGAAGCATTTGCAGAATGTTTTCAGTAGGCGCGGCTACTCGCTGGTGGGCTGCAATCTTGCGGGGGTAAACGCGTTTTTTGTTAGATCAGACCTCGTGACGGATAAGTTTATTCAGCCATATACTGCGGAGGTCCACTACCAACCGCCGAGGTACCATCTTTCCGGTTATGTTTCCGGGCATCCCTCGTCATTTCGCGTGATATCAGGAATTTAGAACCCGGATTAGCGTACTGACGCTTAGTCATCGCCGGCAATCATCATCTGTGCGAGATCAGGAAATGTGACTTTAGGGCGCCACCCTAAAGTATTAATCGTGGTTGGATTGGAAACTAATCGCAAATATTCCGGAATGAATCCCTGGCGGAGCCGAACATATTCGCGCCAGTCCTTGCCGATCAGTCCAAAGCACTGTTCGAGCCACTCTTTAATTGAATAGGTGACTCCTGAACCAATTGCAGCTTCGTAAATGTCGTCTTGTTCGATTAAGGTGAGAATAGCCTGGGCGACATCACCAGCAAATGTCCATTCTTTTTCTACATCAATGTTTCCTAGCTCGATAACTTCGCAGGAACCTTTAGAAATTCTTTGAACTGCTAGGGCTATCATTTTGCTGACGTGATCGGGCTTGCGGCGTGGGCTTTCATGATGAAAGAGATAGCCGACATAGGCGCGAATGTCAAGAGAGCGAAAATAACGAGCAGCATATGCCGATTGAATGCGAGCAACAGAATAGGCCGTGCTTGCTTGAAATTCACTTTTTTCTGAAATAACATCGCCGGTGTTCCTGAATTGAATGCCACTACCAGTTACAAACACTTTCGCATCAGGGTGGTATCTCTTGACAGCTTCAAGAACATTCAGCGCACCGGTCGATATTGTTTCGTGGTTTTCAAATAGGGCATCATGCCGCGTACTGGAATTTGCGGCAATATGAAAAACATACGCTGGGCGATGCGTTCTGATCAGCTGCTTTACTTGAGCGAAGCAGGAAACATCACCGCGTACCCAGGCGCCTGTTCGCGATACACCAATCGGCTCGATGCCCCGTAACTTGCACAAATCGTACAGGTAATGACCATCCTGCCCACCGGCACCAAAAATAATAGCTTTCATAGATGACCCTGGATCTTAACGATAATATATGCATGTTCAGAACCGAACCCGCGTTTCTTGATAAATTTCGCCCTCTTATCCAGTAAGTTGCCTTTTAATAATCTCTATTGTTGGCAAAGGGAAAATGAAGCCGATGCCTCGATCGAGCGTTTCTTTCTCCCGTGCAATAAACTCGTCTTTAAAATGCCAAGGAAGAACCAAGTAATAATCCGGATTCATTGCCCGCGAGTCAGCCTCGCTTACAATGGGAATGTCTGTCCCGAGGGTGTGTGCGCCATACTTGTCAGGATTGCGCTCTGCTGCGACATCAATAATTCTATTGTCGATGCCACACAGTTGCAAAATGGTATTTCCTTTAGTTGATGCGCCATAAATGTGAATTCGCTTCCCCTCTTTCTTTAGTTTCTTGAGCAGATATATTAATTCTTCCTTGTGTACGTTTACGCGATCCTGGAAATTCTTATAGGGTTTGTCGGTATCTAACTCAAGATCAAACTCTTCTTGATGCAGCGCCTGTACGTTCTGCGTAAATTCTTCTATCTTATAGGCATAGCTATCGACATGAGTGGCGAAGCAGCGGATGCTGCCGCCATTAATAGGGTTAAAGATCGCATTAAATATTTTCATTCCTCCCTGTTTCAAAATATACTCAATAACAGCAAGACTATAATATTCAAGGTGCTCATGGCATATGGTGTCGTAGGATGTCATTTTGAGCATCGTTGGCATATAAGACATCTCAAAAATCCAGATACCCTCTGGAGCTAGCACCTCTTTGACGCCTTTAGTAAAAGCAATCGGATCTTCTAGGTCGTAAAACATCGCGATTGAAGTAATGATGTCAAATTGCCTACTCTGTAGAAAAACCAATAACTCATTGGAGGGAAAAATATCCTGGATGACTGTGACGGGAGGCTTTATTTCTTGAGCTACGTCCGATGGGTCGACACCATATTTTTCACAGTTATTTGGATAGTAGCTCAATAATGTTCCGTCATTACAACCGAGATCGAGAACTCGTGGCGCTAATTTATTTAATATAAACAATGCTTCGTCGACAATGCCACGCAAATGTTGACGCATAGTATCGTTGGTGCCGGAGCGATACCAGTAAGCAGAATAAAGGATTTCAGGCGGGACGGTATGTTCCATCTGCAGTAAGCCGCAGGCGCGCTCGTCTTTCGTAGGATCGCAACGAAGTAATGTCGTCGGTATCTTACGCATTGGGGGCATTTCCTTGCCCGGTTTAACAAACGAGCCTTGCAGATACTGCTCACCTAAGTCGATAACCTTGGTGAGTGCGCTTGAGCCGCAGGCTCGGCAGGTTTTTCGATGAATAAGATGCATGTTGTGCCTCGTTGTGTTTTCGGCCTAGACGTTGCTGAGCACCTGAAGATCATTGCTATAAGCCGCTAATTATTGCGCTTCCTTAAAATCAGAGCGTTGCATAGTAGTGCGAGTTAGCTGCGAACGTTTGATGCCGCTTGCTTGGATTTATCGCTCCAGGCTTGAAGATCGAAAAAGGTGATGCAAAGAGTTTTGTGCAGGATCCAACGCATCCGAAACCGTGCCAACCAGTTGAGGAAAGCTATGGGTGCGATGGCGATGGCATAAAAAATCATTCTTGGCCACGGAGAAGAAACGCGGGGCTTCAGAAATTCGTGGTACTCTCTTACCGAGTAGTGTCCTTTCGCTCGATTCACAAGCAATCGGGGCAAACTGCGCCAAGGTTCGCAGGCGATTACTTGATTTTTTGCCCAATCCGGGTAGTCCGGAAACGACCAGACGAGTTTTGGCCACTGAAACATCCAAATCTCAAAGCTGCGCGCCACCCATTGCGCGTTTCCCCAACGGATGACGATCCAGGGGTGCGCGAGGATAAGCGCATCACCCGGCATGGGACTTTGGAATACGACGCCCATGTGAATAAAGGCCGTGCCATAATACTTTACCAGTTCTCGCTGGCTCCAAATTGTGCGTTTTATTACTACGCCGCCAATAAAAGATAAGTAGTCCCCGGCATCGGCAAGTAACCAATGACGTTCCGGAAGACTGGGGGGGTATACACGGTCGTGATCGAGATGCATTCGGCGCGCCTCAAGACAGACGGTCAAGTCCGTCGTTCGTACCTCGGCATTTACGACGATCAAACTGTATTGTCGACGAGCGGCAGCGAGAACCACCGCAATCGCGCCGGGTTTCAGCAGATCATCGTCAGTGAAAAGCCAGCAATACTCTCCGCGCGCGAATTTGACTGCCTTGCAATAGTCCTGATCAAGGCCACCTTTTTCTGAAAGTTGAATGTAGCGCAGGTTATCACAGCGGGACGCGTATTCGTTTACAACCTCGCGAGTGTTGTCGGTAGAAGCGCCATCTACAACGACGATCTCCACTTCAGGCGTGATCTGGCTGATGACGCTGTCAAGGGTTTCGCCAATGAATGTCGCGCGATTTAGCGTGGCAATGCAAATAGAAAGGAGAATCATATTATTTTCAGAGGAATATAAGGTTAGCGTCTGCTAAGATTATACCCTGTACAAAACACGCAACGCGTTCGGGATTTGGATCGGCTTGAAGTTCGACACATAGTATCAGGCTGCTTGAACGAGGGTCAATGCCACCGAGAGCACCATGACCAATACGGCTAAGTCTGACGTGGGAATTGCGGCCTTGATCATAATTTCGCCCAAGACCGAGTACAGTGCTGGGCGATCTGTCTAAGCTGAGGTTGGCAGGTTCCTCGAACTTTCATACCCTTGGAGGTGCAAACTCACCGAGGGTTGGAGAATATGTCCGAAGAACCTGCCGCGATGGAATTTAGCCCAGATGCCGCCGCTTTGTCACCCGGCGCGTTAGCGTCGGGCGGTGGTGCCAGACAGGTCACGCGCCGCTCGCGCCTGGAGCGGGCACAACAGCTTGGTGCGGCCGAGGCGCGGTTGGCGGCGGGCGAGCCGCTGCGGCAGGTGGCCGCGGCGCTGGGAGTGCCCCGCAGTACCCTGCGCAGTTGGCGCACGGCGCTGCCGCTGGCAGGGGAGTGCCTTCCGCCAGCGGTGGCGAGCGCCTTGGCGACCCCGGCCGGGCTGCGGTGGTTGTGCCGCCTGGTGGTGGCGCTGCAGGAGGCGCTCGCCGAGGCGGCACAGGCGCAACGCGACGCCCTTGCCGCGGGGATGCCCCCGTGCGAGGTGGCGCTGTGTGTCGATGAACACTACGATCCTGATGTCTGCTTGGTGGCCATCGAGCCGGTGGCGAATTACATTGTGGCGGAAGCCTACGCGCCGGACCGCACCGCGGCGACTTGGCGGCAATGCCTGGAGCAGGCGCTGGCCGGCTTGCCGGTCACGGTGATCCAAGGCACCAGTGACGAGGCCGGGGCGTTGCGGCACTTGGTTGAGAAGGATTTTGGTGCCGCGCATGCGTCGGACCTGTGCATGGTCAGCATGAGGTCGCCAAGGGTACCGGGTTGCACCGCCAGCTCAAGCAGGCCGACGCGGCGGTCGCGGCCGCCCAAGCACACCTGGACGCGCAGCGCGCGGCCCAGCGGGCCTATGAGGCGCAGTCACGCCATCCGCGCGGCCGGCCACCGGCCTTCGCGGCGCAGATTGAGGCGGCCTTGACCGCGCTGGTCGCCGCCGAAGCCGAACAAACGCAGGCCCAGGCACGGCAAACCGAGGCCCGTGAACTGATCCGCGAACTGGGCCACCTCGATCATCCTTATGATGTGGAGACGGGACAGGTGCAATCCGTGGAACAGGTCGCCGCCCGTTTCGCCGCCGTGTGGGCGCGCCTGTCGCGCCTCGCCGACGCGGTCGACCTGCCCACGCGGGCCCGTGAACGCATCGCCAAGGCCCAGCGCCTGACGGTGCACTGGCTGGCTTACCTCAGCTTTTTCTTTGCCACCCTGCAGGTCCGGGTTGAGGCCCTCGACCTGCCGGCTGACCTGGAGCAAGCGCTCTTCACCCAACTGGTTCCGGCCCTGTACCTGGAGCGGGTCGCCGCGCGCAGTCCCCAGGCCGGGAGACCCGCCACCGAGTGGCGGCGCTCAGTGCGCAGCTGCTCGAACCATTGCGCCAGCCGACGCATCCGCTCCAAGCGCTGCCGCTCGCCACCCGTCAACACCACGAAGCGGTCGCCCGCGGCGGCGCCGATCTGTTCCAGCGCAGCAGCTCCTGCGTGGAGGGCCGCAACGGTCAGCTCTCCCTCTACCATCATGGCTGTCACCGCTTGCGGGGCCGTAAGCTCCCGGCACTGACGGCCATCCACAACTATCATATCCGTCGCCCCGACGGCACCACCGCTGCCGAACGCTTCTTCGGTCGTGGCCACCCACTGCTGTTCGAGCTGGTGTTGGCCCGGGTCTCCCGGCTACCGCCACCGCGACGCCGACGACCGCGCGCACCCAAGCTTGCTGCGCTGGCACTGGTCGCGGCTTGATGGGGTGGGCGAAGTTATGATCAAGGCCGGAATTGCGGTAGTCTCGATAACGGCTGCATTTCAATGCTGATGTCGCGGCAAGGCTGCGCGGGCGCGCAGCATCAAAGGGTCCTCGCCGTGCGCCAAACGCCATCCCTCACGCAGAGCGCGTAGCGGCACCAGGCTGTGGTAGCGCGTGGCGCGCACCAAAGCGCGGGTGGTCAGTGTCACGCCGTGTCCCAACAACAAACCGCTACGGCCGATAGGACCAAGCGCCAGTTTGCGCGCCAGGATCAGGTGTGCGGCCACCATGCGTGCTTCGTAGAATGGCGTACCTAAACCGCTGCTGGCCGAACCCTCATGCTGTACCAATACCGTCGGCAGGTACAGCATGGTTCCCGGTTCGCGTGATAGGCGGCATCCGAGTTCGACGTCCTCGCCATACATGAAGAAGTCCTCGTCAAAAACATTCGGTCCGATGCGCGCAGTGTTCAGCAGTAGGCAGCACCCACTGGGATGCGGAACACTTCCCGGCAGGCGGCGCGTCAAGAGCAGCCCTAACCAGCGCTGGTAGTACACCGTGCCCGAGACGCGGTCGGTCTGGTCGATCGCGGGGTAGGCCAGTCTGGCGTCGGGATGCCGCAGGAGCGCGTCGCGTAGCGCACCCAAGGCGCCGCGGAGCAGGCGGGCGTCGTTGTTGATCAGCAGCACCCAGGCGCCCGGGTGGTGCTTCGCAATCCACTCCATTCCGCGATTGACGCCGGCGGCGAACCCGAGATTGGCCGGACTGATCTCAATGCTCACGCGGCGGTCCGTACCCAAGGCCGTTCGTAGCGCGCATGCGGTGACGCCGCTATCATCGGAGTTGTCCCACACCAGCATATGAGCGGCGCCATCGTCGAGGACAGACCTCACGCAAGCGGCAGTGCGGGTCGCGTCGCGGAAGTTGAGCGTCAGTCCGAGGACCTTGGGGACCGGGGTCATGGCCGCTGGTGGGACAGTGGTGTTGAAGCAATCCGCAGGCCGGCGCTCAGACCTTGTCGCATCTGTTTCCATTGTTCCCGCCGTTGGTCGTCGAACAGGCCATGCACCACGGCGGTCAGCATCAGCTTGGCCAATGCCCAGACCTTCCACACCCGCGGGATATAGGGCCGCCGCATCAGTAGCAGCGCATTGCGGAACAGAAAAAAATGCCGCTGGGGCGAGCGTGAGGGCCAAACCCGCCAACCGAACAACCAGAACCGAATACTCGACTGGCCCATGCGGTGGTTGAACACGGCGGCGGGAACACCCCAGAGCCGAAAGCCCGCCGCCAGCACGCGGAACGACCATTCGGTATCCACGTGATCGATAAACAGTGCTTCATCGAGACCGCCGAGTTGCAGGAACAGGTCGATCTGGACCAGTGTACCGCTGCCGTTGAGGGTGGTGCAGGTCACCGGTTGTGGCGAACCGGGCGGTGGATAGGTCCGTTTCCAGCGCCAGCGCGCGGCTTGATGAAATCCATGCGACAGGCCGGTGTCGACATCGAGCAGGCAAGGACCGACGCCGCCGACGGGTTCGCCTTGGCGTTCAAGCGTGTCAAGGGCTTCGACCAGGATCTGGATGCTGTTCGGAAGCGGCTCGCTGTCCTGGTCGAGCAGCAAGACCAGGCGGAGTCGCGGGTCATGTGCTCGCGCCGCGCAAACACCGCGATTGACCGCCGCGGCCAGGCCGAGATTCTGCGTGTTGCGCAGCAGTCGGGTATTGGGGGTGCGTTTCGCCAAGATTTCGATTTGTTCTAGTGTATCCGGCTGTGAGGCGTTATCGACCAGGATTTTCAGGCTTTCGGCAGGAAGCGCGGCGAGTTGTGCCCGGAGCGGACCAAGATCCGGATTGTAGGTCACTGTGATGGCGGCAACCGCGGCGATGTCAATGTCGTTCACGATCTGATTTGATCTGCCTTGAGAGTCGATCCATCTGCCGCTCTGAGCAATAGTTGACCATAGCGCTCAGTGACCGAGGCCCAGTCGAAGGCCGCCCGGCAATGCTGATGCGCATTGGCGGCGAGCCGACGCCGTTGCTCCGGGTCGGCCAGCAGGCCGATGATCGTCTTGGCGAATTCAGATGTTAAGTGCGGGTCAACCAAAATTCCAGTTAGTCCGTCCTGGATGACATCCGCAACCGCAGGAACACGTCCGCAGACCAGCGGACAGCCACAGCCCGCGGCCTCTACCAACACCAGGCCAAGACCTTCCTGATCTCCGCCGTTGGCGACCACAAAGGGCGCCACGAAGAGGGTTGCACGCCGGTACAGATCCGGTAACGCGGCTTGGCCAATCATACCCAGAAAGTCGACCTGTGCGTCGATTCTAAGATCTGCGGTCAGGCGCCGCAACTGAGCCTCCAGTGGACCGCTGCCGGCGATGATCAAGCGGGTCTGGGGATGACTCACCAGGATCTGCGGCATGGCACGTAGTAAAAGTGGGAGTCCTTTCTTCTCTACTAACCGGCCAACGAATAACAGGGTGTCATCACTGCGCTGGATCAGCGGGTCTGGGGTGAAGTGCTGTTGCATGTCGACGCCCATCGGAATGACCGCGATCTTAATGGGGTCGATCCCGATCGTGAGGCATTCAGTGCGCATCGCTGCGCTGACCACCGTGACCATGGCGCTCTCATTCATGACGGCCTGTTTAACGCGGCGCAGCAGCGAGCCGCTCAATGCAAACAGGTCGCCGCCATGGGACGTGCAAACGAGCGGGATCGCGCGGTTGGTCAGGCGGCGCGCCAGGACGGCAATCAACCCTTGTGGGATCAGCCAGTGGGCGTGAATGACATCGAAGGGCTCGCGGTGCAGTAGTCGGACCAATGCCCATAACTGACCGAGCAGGAAGAGCGGGACCAGCAGATAATAGAAGGGGTTGCTGCGCAGCCGGCTGAGGATGCCGCCGCCGTGTGTCGCCAGATGTTCCCAGCGCTTGAAAAAATAGGGAAAGCGAATAACCTGCACACCGCCCATGGATTCGCGTTCCAGGCTGCCGGGGGCGCGGGGGGCCAGCACGGTGACGGCGAAACGCTCGGTCAGTCGACGACTGAGTTCGTAGACGAACGGCGGCTCCGGATCCTGACTCCAGCGCGGGAAGGTCGAGGTCAGGACCAGCAAACGGGGTTTGGGGCCGTCAACGATTTTCATGTCCAACGGGTTCGATGATTTCGGCGGTAGGCGGGATGTTTAATAGCTCGGAACGCCCGGAACGCAGCAAGTTCGCCTGCTCGGTCACGCGGGCGAAGATATCGTTCTCGTAGGTCTGCATCGGACTTTCCTGCGCTGCTCGATTGTTCTGATGAGTATAGGTGTTCTTTGTCGCTGATGTCCGTGAGAGGGTCACGTTCTTGCTATGCGGCCAGTATTTTAGGCGTTGAACGCGATATCCGGGTGTAGGGCGTTAGCGACCTGACCTGGACGCCTCCCGAGCCGTGGATTCGAGGGCCAGCAACTGGTCCAGATCAAAACCGCCGTGTGCGCCAAATGCGCGATCCAAGGCGGCGCGGCGTGTTGGCTCCTGCGCAACAGTGCGCAGCATGGCAGTTGTCTGCGCGGACGCAGCATAGTCGCCGGCGAAGCGCAGCAGGTTACTGACGACAAACCTCATTTGAACAGGTTTGGCGTAAACGCACTGGTCCAGTGTCTGCGCCAGCGCCGATGCCGCATCCTCCCAGCGTGAAAGCCCGATCAGTGCCCGCACCCTGACTTCGCCGGTAAGGCACCGTTCATCGGCCACCCTTGCGCGCGGGTTGGCGAAGGCCGTTGCCGTGAGCGCATCGAATTGGGCGGGCGAGATCGCCGGGCATTGACCCTGCAACACAAGGTTGGCGAACTGAGCCAACGCGGTGACCGCGGTCGGCGTGATGAGACCTTGTGCAAGCTTGTCCGAGGTTCGGTCATAGAGTTGTTTCGGCAGGGCCGGCTCCCGACAATACAGGCGTAGCGCGGTCAACTCCGGCGCTGCATCCTCCGTGTCCATGTTCACCAGCCGCGCCAGCAGCGCGACGGCTCTCCCCTGATTGCCGCGTGCGCTCTCACGGGTTGCCAGCTCGGCAAGCACGCGGGGTGAGTCCGGGCGGTATCGGTAGTCGAAGGCCAGCAAGGTATCCAGGTCGGCCCAGATGCGTGCGCGGGTTGCGGTGTTGAAAGCGAGCAGCAGGGCCAGCGCGGCGATGACCGGCACGGCCAGGCGTAGGCGTCCGATGGACGCAAACAGGGTCGTAACTATAGAGACCAGCAGCGTTGCGAGTCCTACCGTGGCCAGGTAGTTCCGATGCTCGAAGACCATCTCCAAAGGGATTACGGTCGACTCGATCAGGTGACAGGCGAAGAACCAGAGGATGCCGAAGCTGATCCAGGGGGCGGGGCGGGCGAACCGCACGGCGAGCAGGATGAGGCCGGCGTAGAGGCTTGCCAGAGCAATGGTGGCGGCGTCCAGGTGCCTGGTGATGGGGAAGCCATCGTGAAACAGCGACATACTGCTTGGGAGCGGTACCAGAAAGAGCTTGAGATAGAGTCCGATGACGTGCACTTGGGTCATCAGGCGCTCGACCCCGCTGAAGCCGCGTCCGGCGTGCCATCCCAGGAGGTCGGGCAGGCGCGGAATCAGGTACAGGGCGCCCAGTGCCGCGGGCAGTCCGATGAGCAGCACCCAGAGTCCGATCCAGAGTCGGCGCTGTCGCGGCCCTTGGGTCCGGAATCGGAAGAAGATGCCCTCAATGACTGCCAGCAGCACCGGTAGTACGGCCGCGCTTTCTTTGCTCAGTAGCCCGAGCAGCCCGCAGACGCCGACACCGATCAATGCGACCGCGGCGCCGGCCAGCGGACGGGTCGCGCTCAGCAGGCGCCCTTTCCCATAGGCGATCAGGGCACCGAGCGTGAACAGGCTCGATAAGAGCACCAGCCGCTGCACGGCATAGAGGACCGTGCTGACCTGCAGCGGGTGCAATACCCAGAGGCTGACCGCGGCCAGAGCGAACCAGAGTGGTGCAGTGGTGTCGGCTGTTCGTGACCGGCGGCAGGCGAGCAGGTAGAGCAGCCAGAAGACCAGCAGTCCGTTGATCAGGTGGAGCAGCAGATTCTGGTATTTGAAGGCAAAGGCATCGGGCCCGGCGAAATACTGGGTGAACGTGAAGCTGATCCGGGTGAGTCCGCGGGACAGCCCGGCGAATTGTTCGCCGTCGAACAGTTGGCCCTGGAGATTGGCCAGGGTCAGGGTGTCGACTTGAGCTGCCGGGATGTTCGAGTCGTCATCGAGCAGAAAGGGGCCATCGAGGCCGGGGCTGTAGATGAGATAGGTGAGGATGAGTACCGCCAGCAGGAAGGCCGCGGCACCGATCTGCGCGTAGCGGTCAGTGCCGGCTTGCAACTGGGCTGGTGCAGGGTCGGACAAGGTTGTTGGAGCGCTGTTTGTACCCCGAGGGCGTTCGGATTCGGCATTGTGCATCTCTTCGAGCTCGCGGGGCTTTTGTTCCGGCAAGGAGTATTTGTCATTCAGATTCTCGTCCGACCGGTTTGGGGAAACTATCTGAGCGTTTGGGTCGAACTGAGGTCCGACCTCCCGTTCTCCTTGGCCGGGTTGAGATCGGTGCCCGCGACCGTGCGTTGTTGCTCTAGGTTGATCATCCGATCGACCGGTGCCTTAGGTTGCGCGACAGCCCGACCGACAAGGTATTGTGGCTGCGCCGTTCATCACAGCCTCTATTGACTGTGCCTTGACGTTGTCGGACGCGTTGACGCTGAACCTTCGGAATCGATCGGACGGCCACTCTTTGGCGCTGGTCTTTCCTGGAATAGGTCTTGGTAGACATTGACCTGGCGATCTTTATTCAGCCACTCGTACAGGTTTTTCGGCGGGGTCGCGGCGGCGATCTCCACATAATGCTGTGCATCGTCCAGAAGCCCCGCGGTCATCAAGTAATAGGCTTGTTCAAGCGCTGTCGTATAGGATGGTGAAGCCGCGTAGGCGCGGTCCAGCGCGCGGATGGTGCCGTCGAGATCGCGCTGTTGCCGCCGATAGCGGGCGAGCAGTGTCGCCAACAGCCGATGGGCTGCGCCGCTGGCGATAAACTTTGGGCTCGCCAGATAACCCGCAAAGATTCGCTCCATGGCTTGCGGTGCAATGCGGCAACGCACAGCCTGTTTCTGGTCGGTCATCCATTCGATGCCGGTCAGGCTACCGAAATCCAGGGGGGCCGTCCGCGCCACCCGTTCGATCTCGTCGATGCTCGCGTCAAGGCTCGGCAGATTGGGGTCAGAGCAATGCTCGACTATGAAACGATAGAGCGGGAGGTTCGCATTAGTCGGCTGGGCCGCCGCGGCCTGGTCGAGTTGGGTTCGCAGCCGTGTCCAATCACCGTGGCTGGCCCAGAAGTTGAGTGCGGTCTCTTGGGCGCGCGGCGAGGCTGGACGTTCCGCCGACCACAGCAAGGCGATCGAGGCTTCGTCGCCCCAGACCCGTGCCGAACTCCAAGTGATGGTGCCGACCAGCGCGATTACTGACACTAGGCCTGCGGCGGTCCAGCGTTGGTAGGCCGCCGGTACCGCGAGCACAATGTAACATAGGGCAAAGAGGGGACCGATCATCGGCAGGTAGTTGCGGTGCTCGAAATAGATCTCTAGCGGGATTACCGTGCCTTCAAGCAGGTGTCCGAGCAAAAACCAGAGGACCGCCAAGCTGAATAGGGGCCAAGTGCGCCGTTTGACGAGTGCCAGGGTCAGCAACGCGATGATCATGCCCAGTGCCACCAACGTTTGTGGCGGGTCGAGGAGCCCGCGGGAGATTGTGAAATCGTCGCGAAAAGGGGTGGATTCGGTGAGTGAGGGCAGCAGGATAACCCGCAGATACTGCATCAGCACCCGGCCCTCGGTCATCAAACGCTCGGGCAAATTGAAGGCGCGTGGTTCGTAGGCAGCCGCCGGATTGCCCAGCAACAGCACCAGATAGACCGCCAGCACGCCAAGCGGCAGAATCAAGAAAACCGTGGACCAGGCGCTCCACCAGGCGGGGCGCGGCGGGCGGTTTGCGCCAAGTACCGTCACCTCAAGTACCAGCACGTAGCTCAGGGTCATCACCGCCGATTCCTTGCTCAGGATCCCGAGTACCAGAGAGAGCCCGAAGACGGGTACCAGCCAAAACAGAGCAGTCCAATGGCGCTGTGTGGCGATGCGGCGCCCGTGTAGATAGGCGATGAGTGCCAATAGGGAGAAGGTCCCGCCGAGCAGGGTCATGCGCTGAATGACCATCATGACCGGCGACAGTTGCAGCGGGTGTAGTAGCCAGAGTGCGGCTGTGGCTAATGCAATCCAGTCCGGAAAGGCGCTGCGGGGCTCGGCGGGGCGAATCAGGCGGATCAGACCCCGCAGAAAAGCAAATACGAGGATGCTGTTCAGCAGGTGGATCAGGAGATTGGTGCGCTTGAAGCGAGCGGGTGCGCTGGGCCAGCCGTTGTCGTCTAGGAGCAGCGACAGATAAGATAGGGAGCGACCGGAACCCCCTTCGTCCGGCAGGATCAATCGGACAACTTCGTCGGGGGTCTGGATGCCGTCACCGGTCCCGGCGAGTTTGGGCAGGTGCACTTCATCGTCAAAGAAGAAGGGGCCGGACAAACCGGGAGCAAACGCGAACCAGCCAACCACGAGCAGCAGTGGTAGAGTGATTGTAACCAGCCTTGGCCCACGTGCAAAGTTGAACATGGTCTTTGGCGTTCTCGATTGGCGCTGCCGTGGGTGCTCGGATTGTTTGTTCTGGATAACGAAAAACCCCAGGAATCGCCCTGGGGTTCGCGGCGGTGTTAGAGTTGGACCTATTGCCTATTTACGGCAGTTGGACGGACGGAACTTCGCGTCAAGTGTGCCGCCTGTGCAGCCCCATGTCACACCGACAGAGCTAGTTGTACCCTTAAATATAATTGTATCATTAGCGTTAATACCGATTACAGTATTATACGTAACGACTATCTGGCCTTTCGAGGCAGAGATGCTCTTCACGTATTTCGTACTGGCTGGCGTATAGCCAATAGACGCAGTGGTGTTGGGCCAGTGGCCCTGTGACAGTGCAAACTCTGCCATTGATGCCTTGGGAGAACCGGCCAAGCTTATGCCCTCGGCCACCTTACTACGTGTTGTAAAATCCTGATACGAAGGAATGGCGATGGCCGCCAGGATGCCGATGATCGCGACGACGATCATCAGCTCGATCAATGTAAAGCCTTGTTGGAATTTCTTCACGTCTGTTCTCCGGAATGGATGATGGATGCGGCTGCACTGGGAGGCCGTCGCGACCGCCGTGCAGCCGCGTCCTTACTGTCTCCCTGAAGCTGGCACTGCATGATCCGAGCCAGCGCCTGCGTCTTCGTGTTTGTTGAAAGCATATCCGCCAAGTTGCTGGCATGTAAAAAGATGTAAAGGTGTTCGGTTGGCCGGTGGGTTGGTTAGCGTGCTGTGAGGCTTCAGGTGGATCGTGCAAACGCGGTCAATAGTGACAAAAATTGTCAATTAGGTGATTTCCGAGAGTTTTTATACCAAGCAGGCTGGTGTAATCAGGATGTCCCACTTGGGAAGTGTCGGACTCCGTTCCAGCCGCGCCTCGACTGACCGCATGGCCTGCTTGGACAAAGACACCCC
>Ga0247837_1004871_pt1 | contig 21016 bp, 16 predicted proteins | sample LaCtaG_2_FD_187115 | JGI IMG/M metagenome (GOLD analysis project Ga0247837, IMG submission 187115) | Freshwater microbial communities from meromictic Lake La Cruz, Castile-La Mancha, Spain - LaCruzMarch2015_14.5m | ecosystem: Environmental > Aquatic > Freshwater > Lake | place: Spain: Castile-La...
AGCCAAACAGTAATAAAGATCTTTCAAATAAATCATTTTAAATAGTCACTTCGGTCTGTGGAAGAAGCAATTATGAGTTTTCTTTAGAATGTTGGCTAAATCAAATGAGAATGCAGATTAAATTAGTAAAATTTGCCTTAAATTTGACCTTTTCACAGCAAACGATGGAAAAAACCTCTAGTGTTAGCATCCTATTGAGTGTTAGGAAGCCTCAATCTGTAGTGACTATGCTTACTAGAGGGAGCAGAGACTGCTGAATTCCTCCAGAAGTATAGAAGTCCCTACGGTACTGCTTATCTGGACTTCAGGCAGGTAATAATGGCAGTGCTGTCTGCTGTGAGAGCCAAGGCGTGGCTGGTCCTTCTCAAGTCCTCCGAGGGCGCTAGGGGAAGTCTGAGTCTCAATGTGATTCGAGAAGTCTGCTCCTACTTCCAAGACTCGCTCTTTGCTGCTATTTTTGGGAATAGGGTGCACTTATATGACTACCACATTCACAACACCACCGAACATACACTGCCTATTAGCGTGCTGAGTGGGTATATACAGCTGTACAGAACTACTGTCCTCATAGTGGGAAAGGAGGTACTGACACTGGACCTACTCACTCTCCACCTCGCTTCTCTGTCCCCTCTCCTCACTCCCAGGAACGGGGTAGGAGTGGCTCAGGTGGGCACTACTGTGTTTGCCTTTGGAGGGTGGGATAGTGGTAATAGAATGAAAGTCTGTGAAAAGAGTAGTGTTCCCTTCGCACACTGGACTGCACTCCCTCCCATGCACTACGCTAGGGGCTTCTTTACTCCGTGTGCCTTCAAAGCCCTCCTCTACCTCACTTCCACTCACGAATACAGAGCAGTGGAGAGTTTCAGTCCCCACACTGAGACCTTTACTGTGCTGCCTGTCTCCCTCCCTGCAGATTTAGACCTTGGCAGTGACTCAGTCACTTTCGTGGCCAACGGTGATCTCCTAATACTGATGCAAGGCGACCAAATGGCCCGCTGGAAAATAGAGAGCGAGTCCAGTTTCTGTGTTTCTACTACAGACAGGGGGTGCTGCAGTTACTGCCCCCCTCTCATTGTAGGGACTGAGGTCTACATTGCCAATTTCGTCAGTACGAAGGTGGACAAGTGGAATTTGGAGACGAATAGGTTCGTTTAGTCTAGTAATCTACCGGCTTTAATAGCCAAATTGAAAAAACTCTGGGACAAGAGCTGGTTTATGTGCGAGAACGGTAGAAAAAGAGCAGTACTTGAGCCAATAATAAGCCCACTTTGGTCCATCAGTTACGAGATCCTTGAGTTTCGCAGTAAGCGCGAGCTAGACACAGAGTTGTTTCTGTCCACAGGAAAGCTTGAGTGCATCGTGTTCCGGAGCCAGTCCCACAGTTGTCCATGCAGACCTGTAGGATCGGCGTTGTAGTGTACAGTGCCTGAGACAGCAAGAATCACAGTGACTTTGCTCCGCAAGTCTTTCAATGAAGCATTCCAATATCTCCCCCATCTATCAGCACTGCACCCGAAGTAATTGGTCGGCTCCTGCTGGCACCTCGAAACTCACATTCTGCAAGGCCAGTGGGAGAAGCAGGACGTATCTGAGACTTACATCTGAGAAGGTGAGAGCGCCGTAAGACACTTCTAGTGGTGTTGTTAAGTGCTTAGTGTCTTCTGGAGACAGAACTGCGTATGCGAAAAGGCGATGCGCGCTGATAATGTGGTTTCCCAGACAAGTGCAGATATCAGTGAACCAGCTCAAGTTCGAAATGACCACCACAGTGAAGGAGAACCCACTGTCTGTAAATCCGCCCTCCGTCCATAACTGTGTCGCTGTGTTGACCGCTATGAAGACAGAGATAGTCCACGTATACTTGCAGCGAAAGAGTAGAACTGCACTTTAAAGCTGCATTCCAGGACTGATTGCAGAGTGCGAAGTCCCTGTGAGCACTCCCAAAGAAAGCCAGGTCTGTGAGTGCCCTCCTCTTAGCACTAGGTTGTGGAGGCCTTCGTTGCAAAGACACAGGCCTCGGTAGAGACAGCCATTGCGAGCCACAGTGAGAGCGAATAGACTTAGTTAGTGCCAGCGACACCCACAGGTATAAAGCGGGGACCTGGTCTTCTTAAGACGCCCAGTAGGCCACCCAAAAGGAAGGACTGAGATACCCTTTGAAATGCAGTCGAATATATCAAGTCCCATACTCTCCGCTATAGCTCCCTCCGCCACTTCGATGCAGGTATTCAGAGACTGACTGAGTCCAGGGCAAGTGTAGATGATCCGAAGTTCTCGACTTTTCAGTCTCGGAACAGCAGTAACTTGTCTGCGTACTCCGGTTACTAGTGACCAGTACTCGAGCCAAGAGCTGCACAGCTTTTGAACACTTGCCAGCTGGCCTTTGCATCCAGTCCTACAGTGGGTCGTCTAGCAAGTACCTGCTGAAGTCTTCAGCCTTCACTAGTGAAGAGAGTCTGTATCAAAGACTTTGATACAGTATGGAGCCGCTAGAAATCGTGCACTTCAATGATGTGTACGAATTGGAAGAGAGCATTGGCGGTAAAGGCCCTGCTCGCTTCTGCACAGCGCTCAGGGCATCGTCGCTCTCTCCCCTGCTGCTGTTTAGTGGAGATTGCTTCAGTCCTTCTCACAGTAAGGTTAATTCAGTCTCTGAGCGGTACAGAGGAGCACACATGGTGGCAGTGCTCAGACAGCTACGCGTAAACTGCGCCACAATTGGAAACCACGACCTCGATTTCGGGCTCGACCGACTTCGAGAATTGGTGATTGAAACAGGTTTTCCGTGGGTGCAGAGCAACTTGCGCGAACTAGGTGGCTCTATCCTAGGCGGGGCTGTCCAGCGTGTGATCTTACAGTGGCAAGGATGGCGAGTGGGACTGCTGGGCCTTGCAGAAGCGGAGTGGCTGGACATTCTCGGCGCCTGCGACAAAGAACTAGTCTACGAGGACTTCTGCCAGGCTGCTTCTCGAGAAGCAAAGCAACTGCGAGCCGAAGGCTGTGATCTTGTGGTCGCACTGACCCACATGCGTCTCAACAATGAGCTGCTGCTTGCGGAACGATGCAGCGAGGTGGATTTGATATTGGGAGGACATGACCACCTGAGCCGGGCGGAGCTGCACTGTGACTGTCCTGTCATCAAGTCTGGGAGTGATTTCGAGGAACTCACTGTTATACGAGTTTGTAAGACTCCGGCTGCTCATCCTGGGCGGCGAGGGCTTTTCTTCAGCTGGGTCAAAGTCCCTATAACTACGGCTGTGCCTTCAGATCCTGAAATGCAGGCTATCGTGCTGCGCTTTTCGGGGGAGCGAGTAAAAACAAGGGTACTTGCTCACTTCGCCGAGCCTCTGGACTGCAGGTTTGCCACTATCCGAAGTCAGGAGAGTGCAATCGGCAACTTACTGAGTGACGTCGTGAGAACTCATTTCAGCTGTGATGTGGCGCTCATTAACTCGGGCCACATTCGTCTCAACGGCCTGATTCCTGCCGGAGAGTTCACAGAGCAGGATTTGCGAACTCTGCTCCCTGTGGAAGACGACCTTTGTTGGGTGCGACTGTCTGGAACTCATCTACTGCGAGCTTTGGAAGAAGGGGTGTCCAAACTTCCAGCCCTGGAAGGCCGCTTTCCAATGCTCTCAGGAGTGCGGCTGCTGCTTGACTTGGCACAAAGCCCGAGAATGTAAGTTCCATTCAGTCTCAGCTGTTTGGTGGCAGGAACTCCAGTGAGGCCTGAACACATCTACACAGTGGTGACTACGAACTTTGTAGCGGAAGGTCGTGACGGTTATAATGCGTTCATAGAGGCTGAAAGCAGAGAGCAACTCCCGGGTTGCCGTGTGCTCACCTGTATGCAGACATTCTTAGAGAAGACACCGTTGCTGAGCCCGACTAAGGATGGACGACTAGAGTCTAAATGGTAGGAGTTAGGTAGAGCGAAGTGGAGGAAGCTTTCAACCGCATCAAGACGCACAAAGGCATCAAGGGCATCCTCATAGTGAACACAGAGGGCGTGCCTGTGCGCAGCACCATGAACCCCGAGGAAACGCTCAAGTACAGCGGACTGATTTCCAACCTCACCAACAAGGCCAGTGCAGTGATCAAGGAGCTGGACAAGACCAACGAACTCATGTTCCTGCGAGTACGTTCCAAGCTGCACGAAGTGATGGTGGCTCCTGACCGCGAGTTCATGCTGGTGGTGATCCAGAACCCTGACGAAGCTTAGTTATCGGCCTCCTTGGCCTCTTCAAGCAGCTCTGTCTCCTGCGGCCGGTGCATCAGCACTTCGTCCTCTGACACTTCTTCCTCCTCCAGAGGCGGCGGGTCCTTCTTCATGGTCAAGATCACTTCTCTCACCAGTTGGTTCCAGCGGTCACGCTCCATCACCTTCAGCGACCCGCCCATCTTCTCCACCGTCTTGATGATCTCCCGCACCCGGCCGTCCACATAGCAATCTGCCGGGTTGGACTTGGGTCTGTAAAGGTGCAGAGGCTTGATTTCCAGCGTATCAGGAGCCTCTACCTTCTTGGGCTGCACGGCCGAGGCAGAGGGCAGCACGAGTTCCTCGCGAGGCAGCACGTACTCGTTTTCATACACATGGTAGTTCCACACGTGTGGCGGCCTCAGTTCTTCCGGGCCCTTCTTGCGGTCCTCGACTTTTCGCGGCATTCGGGAGTTGACTTCCGAGGAAATGAAGGAGTCCACGATGTCCTCCTGCACCATGATGTTGAGGGCTCCGACCTGGGCCGCCATGCTTTCCCACTGCTCTCTGCGGTTGTCCGCTACGAAGCCTTCCCAGAGCCAAATGCGTGGCAGTCCTTCGAAGCGTTCTTCTGTGTCCTGACTGAACAGAATATGCCGTTTGGGGAGCTTGATGGACTCCAAGGTTTCTCCCAGTTCTTCTAACTCTCGCTTGCGTTCCTCCCGCAGCTCTTTCGCCTTCGCCATGTGCCGCAGGCCCTGAAAGGCTGCAATCGAAGGAATTACCTGCGCCAGAGTATTATTGGTGCGAGTCGGTTGGTCGTCCTTGCGCTTGTCTTCTTCCTCGACTTGGGTGAGCTGGTCACGGAGCGGACTCAGGTACACATGAGAAACGAGGCTGTGCATGAACATGAGTTGGTCCTTCTTCAGGTCGTCGCCCAGCAGGATCTCGCACTTCTCGTACCAAACAATCAAGTTCTTGATGTTGTCAATCAGCTCCACGTTTTTCTTGAGAGGCAGCTTTACCAGGTTCACAGTGTTTTTGAACATCTTCCGCAGGGTCACTCTCATGTCAGTCCATGCCTTTTTGAGCGGATGCAGGAAGTAGCGCAGCACAAGCGAGGGTGAGGTGTCTATCTCCACGTCCTCGAAGCACTTCCGCACGTCCATGATTGTAGTCAGCACGCCTATTTCACGCAACTTGACGAGAAACGCAGTGAATGCCTCGAAGAAAACAGCCCGACAGGCCTTCAGACGGAACTCAGGCGCAGGGTCTGCGAACCACTTTTTGTTCTTGTGGTGTCGGTGCTCCACGGCGTACAGTTCCTTGTTGGTGTTTATCACGTCCACTAGTGGCTGGATGATTGGCATGAGGAACTGGTCGTAGATTTCCGTGTGTGCGGACTTGACATGTTTGACGTAGACCTTTTCAAAGGCTCCCAGTGACTTGGTGAGGTTGGTTCGAGAAGCGCGGTAAGTTTCTGCTTCCATGGAGTCGATTTCGTCCAGAGTCTTCCACACTCGAATGAACTCTTCACGCGTGTCACGCGCACTGTCTGAAGAGGCCTTGGGAATGAGGAAAGTGCGCAGGTCAATGGTCATTTCGTTCATGGACTGAGCGAAGAAAGCAGTGCGCATTTTGTCCTGTTCGTAGGCCGCAGTCTTGCTCGGGACTTTGAAGACCTGCATGACGCGTTTGATCTGTTCCAGGTAGTGTCCCCAAGGGTTGGCGAAGTCATCCATGGTGTTGTCGATAACGGCGTACTCACTCTTGACGTCAGCAATCATGTTCTTCTTGAGTTCCAGCAGAGTGCTCCACTCCTTGGCTTCCTCCGACTCCTTCCAAGTGTTGAACTCTTGTTCCAACACTTCGGGGTCCACGTGCCGCTGCATGCCTCCCTTCTTCATAGTATGGTGGACCGGCTAGGGTTCCCTACAAGTCAGCAGCCTTGTGAGGAGCAGCTCTTGCGCGACAATGCACGACTAGAGAAGTGGGAGGGCATGCTCAGTCGCTGGGACTTCGAACTCCGCTCAAGGAAGCAACGACTGAAGCTGAGAGTGCGGAAAGGCATTCCTGCCTGTCTGCGAGCCAAGGTCTGGTGGGAACTGTCGAGTGCGGAGGTCACTCGCTCCAGTCACCCGCCAGAGCTCTTCACTGCCCTGCGCCAACTCGCTTTCTCCGAACAGATCCAGAAGGACGCGCACCGCACTTTCCCTACGAATGTGCTCTTTCGAGAAAGAACGGGTCAGAATCGTCTTTGCCAGGTGCTGCAGGCCTACGCAGCTTTCGACCCAGAGGTGGGGTACTGCCAAGGCATGGGGGCACTTGCAGCGCTGCTATTGCTTTTCCTAGACGAGGAACGGTGCTTCTGGCTCCTAGCCACGCTCATGCAGAAGTACGAACTTAAAGGACTGTATGCCACAGGACTGTCCGGCCTCTACCGCAGTCTGTTTATTGCAACACGCTTGTTGCGCCAATTCGTCCCCAAAGTGCACACTCACTTCCAACACTTGCAACTGAGTCCCAGCCTCTTCCTGAGCAAGTGGCTGCTGTCCCAGTTCGCGCAAGGCTTCGCGCCTGAGACTTCCCTGCGCATCTGTGACGCCTTCCTGTTGGAGGGAGAGAAGGTGTGGTACCGAGTGGTGCTGGCAGTGCTGGAGCTGGCGGGCAAGCCGCTACTCTCAGCTGACCTGGACGAAGCACTGCTACTCATCGAGACCACAGCTGAAACGCTGGCGCCCGACCCACTCTTCCGTGTGGCCTTTCGCTACCACCTGTCACGTAAGGCTATTGCAGCTTTGGATGCGGAGTACGAAAGTGCAGGGCGCGACCAAGACTACGCGACTTGGTAGGAACGCATGTAAGCTACTTAGTTGCAGCGTTGAGTGCCCAGACCAGTGACCCCGGACCTGGACTTGAGTCGTCCTTTAGGCGCAAAGGTGCATGTCCTTCGTCTAGCGGGTCGTCGTTCACAGGCAGACGCAGTGAGGCTAGACAGTTGGTTCTCTTCGCACTGCTGGGCACAGCAGTCTGCAGTACTGTTGCAGTTTCCATCTTGTTTACGTTTCGCATCATAAACTCGTGAGAGACGTAGTCGCAGGTGGCAATGCTACGCAGTCCTGAGATGCGAGCAGGCTTCGTTGAGGGGGACAGAGAGGAAGCGGAGAGCCAGTTGTGCAGCAAAGCTTGCTTTGGGGTGAGGCGCTGCAAGGGGTCGGGATGGGTGAGCTTCAGCACCAGCTCAATGGCGTCTTTGGAGATATTGCCCCAAAGTTGAGGTTGGAAGCGCAGACGACATTCCTTGTTTTGGATCAACACTTCGCTCGGACTGCTGCCTTCGAAAGGCATGCGTCCACAGAGTAGGTAGTAAAGCATCACTCCGCAGCTGAACATATCCACTTGCGGACCGTAGGTAGGTCTTCTCAGCATCTCCGGGGCGAGGTAGCCTGGAGATCCACAGCGCAGGTGCAGACTTCCAAGGCTTATTTCCGTCGCTAGGCCGAAATCGCCCAGTTTGAACTCGCAGTCGTCCTCTGCCATTAGAACATTTTCCGGTTTGATGTCTCGATGCACGTACCCGGCTGAGTGAATGTACGCAACTACCTCTAAGATGCGTCTGAATAAGTTCGCTGCTTTCATCTCAGAGTAGCGCTGTCGAACCAGGATGCGCGCATACAGGTCCCCGCCTGTCAGATAGTCAATTACGAGATGTAGACAGGTGTCATCTTCATACACTCGCAGAAGACGTACTATTCGTGGGTGCTGGAGTCTGCGCAGAGCTTTAATTTCCTGCACATGATGTTCAAGGTTGTCTGCAGTGCTGAGTAATGTCTTTTTCACACTCTTCACAGCTACCAGCGAGCCGTCTTCACAATTCTCCGCAAGTGAGACTTCAGCGAAAGTGCCTCTGCCAATTGGCCGCATGAGGCGATAGTCGCGATTGAGGTCGACTAACAGACATATAGGCTGCAGACACTCAATCCATAGGTCCAGTGCCTCTTGTGATTCCGCATAGAAGTCTTCGTGTTGGTCAATGCTGCCTAGCCGGAAACCGAAGCATGTCCCTCGAGCTGAGGTTTCAGTGAAGGCTTCAAAGAGCTTCCACGACAGATCCACGTACTTGTGGGGGGCGGCGTCTTCTACTTTGCAGACTTCTAGCAAGTGTTCAGACAGACGGAATAGTCTGCGCTTCCACCCTCCACAAAAGCGCTTGATTCGCAGCCAGCTGCTGTGCGAGGGAGGTTCGACATTGGGAGGTGCCTTGAAGCGCTGCCAGAAGCAGGACTGGGGGTTGGCCCGCTGGTCCTCTGCAGTGAAGAGTGATTGCATAGAACTACTACACTACCGTCTGCCCCGTTGCAGCACTCGGAACTCCCAGTTCCTCTCCAGTGTTGACATTGGCAGAGACCGCAGCACTTCTTCCCCCTCCGACCCATGCACATTCCTTCTCCGTCGTCTTTTCATTCCCACGAACACTTCTTTGAGGTACTGCATGACAATAGCAGCGAGCACATAGGGGAGCTCTGGCTGAGGCACACTCTCGTCTGTCATAGTGGAGGAACTGCCACGACGCTGGGACTTCGTAGGCGAACCCATCGACTGCTTCCAATTTAAGGACTTTTGCATCCGATTTTTCAGTTGCTTCGAGTACTGAAGTCGACGGGTGCGCGGACTCCCTGCCGTGGCGAGTGTCCTCGAGGCGCCTGTGGGCTGCGGAGCACGCCAAGGAGGACGCTGGTGCAGAAGCAAGTGTTTGGACGGGGAGCCTTGCAGAGACAGTGAGAAGGCAGATAGAGAACCGGAGCTCTGACCACTGCACTCCAGGCCTTGTTGGTCTAAGTGGTCTATGTGCAGAGGTCGAGGAGACAGAGAGGCAGTGGGAGTGACTTCCAACTCTGCAGGCTTGGACAGGTCTTCAGCGACGTCCATGGACAGGAAGGCTGGAGTCTCATCAGGTGCGTAGTACTCTCGGTGCTCACTCATAGTGTCCCAGCGAGCGAAAGGCATACTCAAGTTCGGCTTCCTGCGGGGTTCACTGGGGAAGCTGCGGCGCCATTCCCGTTCAGGCGTGATGGGACTGAACGAAGACTCGGACACAACTTGACTTTGCTCACCGCGGAAGAATTGCCGCATGAGTAGGCGAGTCAGACGGTCCTGCGCTCTGCTGAGTACAAGCGCCATACGAAACGCACGCTGAGTGTGGCGAGCAGCTGCACTGTGCGCTACGAGTCCCAAAGCTGTTCTGAGTCGAGCAGTCCTGAGAGCCGAGAGTCTGCTGAGTCCCGCGGCTACTTGGGTGGAATTGGTCCGAGCACGCAGACGAGTATGGAAGATGGAGCTGAGATAGCGACATCGTACCTTGCTGAGGATAGACACCAGACACACCACTTGCACCTTATTGGTTTGCTCCCAGCTGCGACTGTAGACGTAGCGCTGAAGCTGAGGAAAGGACTCCCGGTACACTTTCCGCTTAACCAGCAGCTTGAGTCTACTGCAGAGAACTCGACAGCTAGTCTGCACAGCTTTCAAGTGGCCTGAAGTGCGGTACTGACCTACAGCTTTCCACCTTCCCAAGGCCCTCAATTGAGCAATATGAGCATGCTGAGACAACAGCCTCCGCATCAATCGCCCAAGAGTGCGGTCTCGTTGCCACTGATTTCCTGCGTGACGCACAAGCACTCTGAAGCCTGTCCGCCTGAGATTGCAGACCAGTGCAGCCACTAACTTGTGCATGCCCTGGGCGCTGATATGTTGCCGAATCACATAGTTACTCCACTGACGTAAAGTCTGCCGTTGGAGTCCTGCTGCAGCTTTCAGTGCTTGGCGCCTCAACATCGTTAGTGCAGTTTGGCTGTTCCTGCGGTGAAGCTTCCAAACGTTGTGACAGGTGAAGAAGTTGAGAGCTGCCTTGCGAGCTGTTGTCATTTCCAGCCCTGCCAGCAGACGGACGAGACTGCGAACAGCTTCTCCACGGTTGTGCTGTTCCTCGAGCTGCACACTGAAACGGCGAAGGTTAGTGACACTCCAGCAGTGTCGAAGACTAGACCAGGCGGAGGCCAGCTGAGCCAGGTGGAGCCGATAGAAAGTTTTGCTCAGCACTGTGGGCATAGCTGCGATGCGGTAGGTACGCAAGGCCACTTCTTTGTGGGCGCCGAACTCCTTCAGTAAACTCAATGACCAGCGTAGCCTTTGTGTGAGGAGCTTATACACGCAGGCTATGCGCTGTCCTTGCTCCAGCCGCAGACGTCGAAGCAGTACCTTGGACAGTCCTTCTTCATCCTCCGTGATAGAGGCGCGCCTGTCCAGCACTCCCTGAATATACTGCCCGCGTCCCTTCGGATTCACTGAACCCAGCAGTTCTAAAGGGTACTCTGTATGCGCGCACTCCGCTAGCACTGCACTCACATCCGACCCTCCAGTAGCCAGCTTTACTCTTCCAATCCTTGGATCAGGTTTGAACACAGCACCTGGCCAGGTGTGTAATGGACATGCATAGCGGCCTGCCACTACTAAGTTGCGTAGTAGCAGGCCTGTATTTGCCTGTAGATGTGGTTCTCTCCACTCATACAGCACAGCATCACTTTGCCCGTACAGAACATTGTTCACTGCCACTAGAGTCTGCACCTGGTCACGCTCGCGACAGGGCAGTTTGATCAAGTCCATGCAATCATCAGCAATCAGGGCGCAGCCGTCATCACTAAGGATAGCAATGAAGGTAGTGCCGGCAGTGAGTTGCGCTGCAAAGTAGGAAGAAATGTCAGGGAAAGTGTAGGGGTGGTTTTCGTGTCCCTGGGAGCGCGGAGTGGAGAGTCCGCGTGTGGAAGCAGCTTGGTTGAGCAGCAGCCGCTTCATCAGCACAGACTGCCTGTTCTGTCCTTGGCGCAACTGCACGTGACTGCCCATCACTCCCAGCAGGTACACGTAGCCGCCTGTGGTCCTCACAGCAGTGAAAGTCTCCCCGCACACTGCCTGCTTGCACTTAAAGATCCTCGCTGCCTCCACTGCAGTGGGCGGCGCATTGCGCACTGCATAGGAAGAACTACCGATCTGCCCCAACTCTCCACTTCCCCAGGTGTAGAGTCTGCCCGCATCTGTCTATCTCTCACCATCTACAGCTGCAGCATGTGTGAGGCCTACAGCCAGACTTATCACGTGCGTATTGGCGAGAATTTGGATTGGCTGTGCACTGTGAAAAGTCCCAGGCACTCCTAACAGTCCCTCCTCATTAGCATCCAAGCCCCAGGCAAAGGTGACTCCACTACCCGTCCAAGCGAAGGCCACCAGTTCGTTGCAGGCTAGACCCACTATAGGGTCGGGGGCGAAGTTGGGCAGTGCTCTCAGTACGGGCAGTTCTTCAGAGGCCACTCGAGGGATGGTGGTTTCCCACAACTGTGACAGCGAGTCCAGCAGCAGACTTTGGCGTGCAGAGCCACAGAAGCCTTCCAAAGCAGCACTGCTCGGCTGCTGCAGGGCCGAAATGGCCGGGGACTGGCTCAGTGCAGTGGCCGGACTCCAAGTGAGCACACAAGTGAAGGCACTTGCCATATATGGCTGAGTAATATGCGGCAAAGGACGCCAGCCAAATTGTTCCCCAAGTCTTTCAGTATTGACTCACTCCCACAGATCAGAAACACTGCACTAGGAGAGCGCATGCCTAGTTCATTCACCACCGAGGTCGAGATGAAGGACTCGCTGCTAGCGCGCAGGAAAGTGTTCGACGACATCGGCGAAACTGCTCAGACCCTCCTCAACCAGAGCTGCACAGAGACAGAGCCCAGCCTTATGGAGAAACTGCTCATCGCCCGGAACCACCGAATTCACAAGCGCAAAAAGAAGAAGGCCAAGAGTCAAACCTTCGAAGCCCCCAGTCAAACGCTGGCACTGAGAGCACAGAGTGGCTGCCAGGGCTACTGGGAAGTCGTCGCTGACGAAGAAGTGCGTCCTGGAGCGCGGGAGGGAGCTGCTATGGCCGCCTGTGGCAGCAAGATCGTGCTGCTGGGGGGGTCGGGGCGACAGATCTACAGCGACTTGTGGACGTTTGCTGGCGACTATCAGCACTGGCTCAAAGTGGACGTGCACTCTCACGAACTCATCCCACGCACTGGCCACTCTCTGGTGGAGTTCAATCAACAACTAGTTGTGTTTGGCGGGGAAACCAGTTCTCTCCGCCTGGCAGCTCACCGAGAGTGTCTGAACACAGTGGCTCTGCTCAACACAGGCATCATGGACTTCCGCTCTGTCAGCACAGCCGGGCACTCTGTGGTGATGCGTAGGTACCACTGCGCAGCTGAAGTGGGTAAGCACTTGTTTGTGCATGGAGGACTCACGGAGAAGAACCAGGTGCTAGAGGATATAGTGGTGCTCAACCTCACCACGTGGAAGTGGAAGAAGGTGGAAATGGTGGGAGAAGTGCCGGGCGGCCGCGCTTTTCATACGGCTGCCGGGGTGTTTCAGTTCCAGCACAAAGGGATCGTCTCGGAGCGGCGTGCAAAGGATTACGGCGTGTACATCTTTGGAGGGCGGGACTCGCAAGGCACTTGCTACAACTCCCTCCACATCATCCACCTCAACTCTCACCCTTATACCTCAAATGTGCCTCAGACCTCGGGCGATCCTCCAGAGCCCCGCTTCCAGCACACCATGACATACTTCCCCGAACTATGCATTATCGTAGTATACGGAGGTCGACAGGAAAGCCGAACTGCCAGCGGCTACCGCTGCTTCGGCTCTGTCCACATGCTTCGGCTGGACACCCTCACTTGGAGCACTACTTCTCCTCGTGGCGCTGTGCCGGAAAGTCGCTGTGCCCATGCAGCTGCAGCCCTCGGATCCCGCCTCATTATATTTGGCGGCCTGCACAACTCCCACTACGCCAGCAATGAAACCTACGTGCTCGAGCTGCAGCCAGACCGAGTGGCAGAACTCGTAGCCCGGGACAAAGAAAAGGAAGCGCGGAAAGCTCAGTTGGAGCAGCTGCGCATGCAGATCCAGTTCAAAGAGGACACTCAACAGGCCCTGCCTCCTCGCTCCCGACTCAACTCTGTCATCAAGAAGGGGCGGCACGGCTCAATGCTGGGTCGTTTGTCGCTAATGCACTAACTGCCTAATTGCCGCACTACTAGTTCTGCTCGTTTGCTGTCGGGACTGCGCGCAATTCTCTCCACCAGTTCGTAGGTGCGGTCTCGCTCGAGCAGTGAGGACTGCAGCGCCTCATCGTAGCGCTCAATGTGACTCAAGCGACTGGCCTTGAGACTCTGCACTCTGCGAGAGGCCTCAGCACCCCGAAGCAGTAACTGTGCCTTGCGAGCGCTGTGAATACGCTGCAGTCGACCGAGGTTGTGGCTGGCCCTGGAGCGCAGTTGTTCCTGGCGGTAGAAGGACTCCTTCATCACAAACTGGCGGTGGGAGTCTGAAGGCGAAGTGGAGAAGCGCTGTTCCAACTCGCGAAGTTTGGTTTCTGTCTGCCGGGCGGATTCGCGTTTGTTCTTGGCCACTTTGATAGCTCGCTGTTCATTGCGCTGGTGCTGCTGGGCAGTGCTTTTCCCCTGTTCATGCTTGGAACGCTGCAGACGCAGGTCTCGATTGTGTTGCTTGGCAAGGAAGTCGAGCAGTCTGGCGACCTCCTGGTCCTCCTGCCCTCCTGGACTAGGCGGCCTTGAGCGTCTCCTGGCAGCAGCAGACTGAGCCCTAGACCTCAGCTGTTGTGAGTGCGAGTGGTCAAAGTGCTGCATGCGAGTTTGGTACTTCGCCAGTTGGTCCTCTAATTCTAGGTCTGCACTGGCTTGCTGTCTTCGGAGTTGCGCCTTTACAGCTAGCTGGCGCTCTCTATGCACCTGTTCTCTCGCTTTGCAGTCCTCGGCCTGCTGACTTCGAAGCCGTTGGACGCGGGTTTCCAGTTCTTGCAGCGACAAGTCGCCTCTGCGCTGTGCAGTCATGAGTTCCTCTCGCTTCTGCTTCTTCAAGCGACTCACTCGCTGCGCCCACTTGTGAGCTGCGGAGGCAGGAGGCTCGGAGTCCTTGGGCGGGGCCTTGGACTGCCGGGACTTAAGGTTGCTGAGCAGTACTTCTGACTCGTGTAGAAGCGTGTAGGCCGTGCTTACCTGGTGCTTTTGCCAGGCACGGATAGAGCCAACTGGATCGTGGTGAGGACGGTCGGTGAGAGACCTGTATGAAGTCTACTTGACGTCTGCCATTAGCACTAAACGAAGGGAAATGCAGCTAGTTCTTACTACCTAGATGGGGATTTCCAGCCAAGAGGTGATCAATGTCCACCACTTCCCAGGCTGCTTGCGTCAGGTCTGTGTCTCTTTCCGCCTGCGCTAGTAGCGCCGCCAGGCTGTCAGTTCCCTCCCAATCACTTTGGTTGCCCAGGTCAGCTCCCAGACACTCAAAGCGAAGCACATGTTCTTCTTCACCAGTAGGAGTTCCCAGGGACAGAGGTCCTTTGCCCCGAAATACTGCATCTACACTGTATAGGACTTTGGCAGGGGCGGCTGGACTCAAGTACACCCACACGTGACTCAGGTCTTGGGCCAGGTCCAGCCCTGTGGATTTGTCGAGGTGCTCGGGACTCAGAGCTGCCTTGATTTGCTCCACATTCAGTACCTGGGAGTCACGGAAAGTGTTCAATTTCCGTTGAAGGTGCACCCCCATGTGTATTTGCAGGTTGCAAAGCTCAGGCAAGCCGGCCTCCCAGGCCTTATCCAGACTGAGCGTCAGGCCTTTGCGTTCCAGGGCGATGAGCATATCTAACACTGTGTGGTAGAGGCGGCCTTCCAGCGACTTGATCAGGTAGGGCTGGTGAGGCTGGGAGAGCGCTGCTACCAGGTGCGTGTAGGTGGATTGGAACAGAGCAGGCAGGGGACTGGGGAAGAGGGAGAGGTCGGGAGGGGAGAGAGGCTTGAGGTGGAAAGGAGCGCGCAGCTGGCCAAGGGCCCACGGCGCTCGAATCATAAATGGTGAGCAAGGCCACGCAGTGGCGACTGGCGCAGATGCTAGCAGGACTGGCAGCGCACCAGCGGGACCTAGTGGCTCTGCGCGTTTCCCTCACTGAACACCGTCCCTTCAATGCCTACGAGGCTTTCCGTCTTCTGGACCGTCGAGGCACAGGCTCCGTGGACAGCCGCGACATTCTGACTTTTCTGTTGCGCAACCACCTGCGTTCTTCCCCCTTCGAAGCCTACCTCCTCCTCAGACGCTTCGACAGCGACCAAGACGGCCGAATGACGTACCAAGACTTCGTGGAAGGGCTGGGAGGAGGCTCTGCAGGCGACAAAGGGCAGGAGGAATACGTACTGGTAAGGGTGATGTCGTATGAAAAGGACTGGCTAGTGGAGCAGCAAGCCGCAGTCAAGCAGCTTTTGGCGGCTGTGGACTTCTCTATGCGGAGTGCGTTCCGTGTCATTGACAGAGGCGACAAAGGCCATATCTCCCCCTCGGACTTGGACTTCTTCCTCACTGCACATGCTGTCCCGCACACTGTGGAGGACATCCGGCTGGTCTGCAAGAGTCTGGACCGCAATAGAGACGGCAGAGTCGACTTTCCGGACTTCCTGGAGGCGCTCATAGTTCTAGAAGAGAATCAAAGTCCCTCCGCACCCAGACAGTCCTCGGAAAGCCACCTCACCACTCTCAACCGTTCTGTGGGACAGCTGGAAAGGCTCTCTCTAGCCTCTACCCGACCTTCCGAGACACTTTCCAGCAATCCCTTTCCACAAGCATCAGAAGCGCTATTCAGCTTCAACGACTTCTTGCAACTGCAGTTAGATGCAGTACGCAGCCTAGAAGAGCACAAGCAAACCGTGATCCTGCAAAGCGACTTCCACCCAATGGCCCTATTTCGGCAGCTGGACGTGCGAGGTCAAGGCAGTGTGAAGGCGGGCGACCTGGCCGAGGGTCTGGGCAGGCTGGGCCTGCGGGTGACTGCGGAGGAGTGCTTCAGTCTGCTCAAGCTCTATGACTTGGATTGCGACGGAAGACTGAGTGCTGAGGAGTTCTACGCCCTGTTCCGTCCCCACTCCTCGAACTACCTGCTTATGTTGACCAACCGCAAAACCTCCCAACTCTTCAGCTACGAAACTACCCAGTCCCTAATTCGCCTCTTTGACCGCTATTTCAGCCTGCTCAAACTCACCTCGACCGCACAGGCGAGACTCGAGGCCACAGTGAAAGTGGGCGTTTCGAACGTGTTCCAGCACTTGGAACGAGGGAAGGCTGGCTTCTTCACGGAGGCGGACTTACGCTCTGCTCTGCGGGAAGTGGGGTTGAGCGTGACTCCTGAGGAGATGAAGACTTTCATGCGCTTCTATGACCGAAGGAGTACTGGACTGGTTCGATTCGACCAACTGTGCGAAACCCTGGCCCCAGAGCATCCCCCACGAGTACGTTAACCTAGAAGTGCTCCACTCTAAAGACCCACTCTCCCGACTGCCCGTCGTAGGACAGGAACTCCGCCCCGCTGTTCTCGCAGACCTTGCGAACACGTCTTTCAAAGAGAGCAGGGTCGGAGCCCGCCTTGGGAGTGCAGTGGTAGAGAGTGATAGTGGCGGGTTTGTTCAGCTTCGAGTTGACGGGGGGCTTGGCCGCACTTTCAGGGTACACGACCACAGCTCGAGGCTCGATTTGGACTACTGAGTCCAGCTCTAGGCCCTCCACGTCCGTTGCCCCTGCGAACTCCACCTTCCCGTCTGCACTGCCCACCGTGAAGCCTTGCACGCTGCGCAGTTCCTCCCCACTCATTTGCTCCAGTGCCTGCATGCTGGGCACAGTGTAGTAGTCTGCCTTGGCTAGGCGAGGTGCCTTTCCTTTGTCTTTCTCTCTGCGAGGCTGTGCTGGAGGGGTAGACACTCGCTTCAGTTCGTAGGGACTGTCCTGGGGAGGAGCCTGCGGCTTGAGGTTTAACTCGCGAAACGGCTTCCGAGAGAACACAGAAGCAAGTGGCAAAGCCGGCTTTTCAGGCAAAGGCTTGGCCACTTGCCGCACTTTGCTCCTTCTCCAGTGTTCGCTCATCGTGTCCAGAGCCACTCGACTCACTACATTGTCCTTCGTCCTCAACAGTTCTTCGGTGACGGAAGGACGCAGGCTAGGGGGCTGGTGCTGCGCTTTCAGTTCGTCAGGAACTCCGTTGGGGAACAGCCAGCTGAGACCGAGGTGATCGCGGTAGCCCTGAAGACTGTTAACGTCTGGGGCTGAGTAGGGGTAGGGACTGGTGGGGAGGGCGGGCTGGGGCTGGAAATGAGTCTGTTTGGCGAAAGAAGTGGGACTTGCTGTGGGGAACTGAGTCTGTGCAGCTGGAAACTGACTTGGAGGCTGGCACTGGGGAGGGAACTGCGAGGACTCAGTAGGGCGCTGAAAGGCAGGGAAAGCTGTGGGAGCAGGGAAGTTGGTCTGAGGAGGCGCAGCAGGAAAGACTTGGGACTGAGAAGTCGGAAAGGGGCGAGCAGAGGTAGGGAAGGCTCCTGCACCTGCAGAAGAAGAGGGAGCCGCTGGGAATCCCTGACTCGATGTAAAGGGATTACTTTGCGCCGGGAATCCCTTGGTGGGGGTAGGTGCACTCCCCATCGTCCTCAGCGGAAAAGCCGTACTCTGATAGGCGAAAGTGTCAGGGTTGGTGTTGGACTGAGGAAAGGCAGATGTGGGCTGGGGAAAGGCAGAAGTGGACTGAGGAAAGGTCGAAGTGGACTGAGGGAAGGCCGAAGTGGGCTGAGGGAAGGCCGAAGTGGACTGAGGAAAGGTGGAGGTGGACTGAGGGAAGGTGGAAGTGGACTGAGGGAAGGTAGAAGGCTGGGAATAGGAAAAGGGGTTGGGCGCAGATCGAGGCAGAGTGGTGGATTCAGCTGAGCGAAAGGGATCCGCTCGCTGCGGAAAGGAGTGGGCCGCTGGTCTATTGGCGCCTTTATTGTGCTGGTAGTCCTCGAGTCTAAGTTCCTCAGTGGACTTGGCAAGAAAGGAACTGGTGCAGCAAATGTGTAGCAGCGGCACAGACTGAGTGCCATCTCGCTCTTCTGCGGGTTTGTAGCTCGCCCCTGCAGTTCCCTTGCCTGCTTGGTACTGGCCTTGGAAGCCCTGTTGGCTGGGGAAAGTCTGAAATGGAGTAGCGAAGGTGTTGGATACGCTGGAAGAGGGAGGTCTGGGAGCGGGGCAATCACTGTTGGAGTAGAAGGAACTGTGAGCAGGGAAGCCTGCGGCCTGGAAAGGGGCAGCGCTGCTCTGGAAAGGGTTGGGCTGTGCAGGCTGAGCGAAGGCATTACTCCCTGTGAAGGGGTTCCCAGTGCCTGCAAGAGTGCTTGCTGGCACGAAGCCTCCGGCTTGGAAGTTCCCTACAGGTGTGTTGGAGCCTCCGTATCCACTGCGGCCACCGCTGTACATTGAATATGGAGACAGCAGGATCGGCCTTAGTTAGCAACCTAGAAAGCTGCCTCCTTTCCGAGCCTTAACTACTACTTTCTGCCTTATTTCCTATGCGTAGTTTTACTAATGGGCAGCTGTGTCACCAAGCGAGCTCTCGGCCGTCCCCACATTGTACCCTTTACCCAGGCGACCAACGACTACGATATGAGTCAGCTGGAGCGTTCTTTCCTGTTCGCTCTCAGCAGAACACTCAGTACTGGACCAGAGGTGCAGCTGGTGGCTGCCAGGGAGCCCTTCTACAGGGTCCTAAAAGTGCGAGGTGATACTAACACAGTTATAAGAAGCCAACACGGCGCACTTGTCGGGCTGTTTTTGACCTACGCGACTGAACGGGAAGTGAAGGAAGTCGGATATGCATGCAACCAAACTGGCACTGTGAGCAACATCAGCCTTCACCTAGCAGAGGGCGAGTATATTCGCAGGGTAATGGTGGGGTACAGTGATGATAGAGCAGAGGCGCTAGAGCTGCACGCGACCAGCCGAGTCTCCTCATCAGGCGACGTGATGGACTGTCAGTACGTAATGGACCTGGACTTCAGGGACCAGGACTTGGGAGTGGTGGGGTTCGCTGCAAGGTTCGCAGTGGACACACTGGCGGAACTGTCGGTTTACACTGCGCCTGTGATGGCTCGGACTAGCCTGGTTCCTTTCGAACTGCAGCAAGTGGAGGGAATTTCTTTGGCTCTAGTGGCTGTGCCGTGCTCCCAATCAATCCGGCACCAGCAGGAACTCAGAGAAGACCAGGCCTCAGTCAAGGAGTGCTTTCAAAGCGCTAAAAACAGGCAACGGTCTAGTATGCACCTTGCGAATTCTCCTAGTTATATCCTATGAGAGCCAGGAAAGAAGGACAGTGGTCTCTTGCAGGCGAGCTGAGGTGAGAGTGGGAGGGTCTGAGGGAGTGGAGGCGCGTAGGTCCAGGTGGTGGGCTGCGTTGGGGATATAGATAGGCACTAAGGCGGGGTTGAGAGGGGCGAACACGCCTCCGGACTGCCAGGGGTCGATTTCTCCGTTGGAAAACACCACATTGCTCATGTACCTGAATATATTGCCAGTGTAGTTGTTGGCTCCGTACATAATCGTAGGGTACGTAACTTGATACTTGATGCTTCCAAACCGCTCCTCACAAAAGGCCAAAAACTCCCAAATGTCCCAAGGTCGAGAATAGAACATATCATTGACTCCGTCCATCCCAATAGGCATAATGAGTGTCGTGCACCTCACATAGCTCCACAGCCAGTCCACTCCGTAGGTCAAGTTGCTGGACAGCTGCGTGCACTGTGCCTCGCCACTGTAGTTGTAAAATACATTTGCAGCCTTGTACAGTGCAGCCAAAGCCTCTGCAGAGGTCTGCACAGGGGTAGTGGGCAGCAGACTGCAGGCGTAGTTGACCGGCCAAGCAGGGAGCAGCACTGTGTAGTTGGCTTCATAGGGGTAGTTCAGCATAGCCAAGTTGGACAGACCGTCCACTGCCCAGTCCAGCAGCAGTGCTGAGTTCGCCACTAAGTCACAAGTGTCGAAGACTTGCGTGAGCAGGTAGTAGTCCTCCTCCCCTGCGGCCGCCAGCGCTTGGAAGCCTGCTCTGATGGTTTCTTCGCAAACATTGCTGTACAGAGAGTAGGGCAGTGTGACTGTCTGTGCGAATAGGTTGGGGTCGGTGGTCTGCTGGAAGTGGAGGTCTGGAGCGGAGGCTGCGAGCGCTGCATCTACCAAGTGTGGGTATTTCAGTCGCATCCACGAAGCCAGCATCCCTCCATAGGACCCTCCGAACGCCACCACTTCCGTTACTTCGTAAATATCCACCAAATACGCTATCAAGTAGGCGTAATCAGCCAAGGCTTGGTGAGGGGAGAAGTACTTCAACTGCGCGGTAGTGAAGGGCGGCGAGTAGGGTAGAGATTTGCCGTAGTAGCGATGTTCTGCGAAGACTACGAGACTAGACTTCTGAGTGGCGAATTCCAGCATAAATCCTGTGTTGTTGACATACAGCTCCACGTCGCCCTCATTGCCTGTGTAGAACAGCAGAGGGTAGGGGCCCTGGAGGGGCAGGAAGCTGATGGACAGGAAGTACCGCAGAGAGAAGGTGGAAGTGGTGTAGGAGTAGTTGTCCAGGAAGGCAGGCAGGAAGAGTTCTTGGAATACAGGCACACTGAGAGCAACACCTAGGAAAAGCAGCAATGGGGACATTTTAATGCACCACTGTGCAGCTAAGTACAGTGCTAAAACTTCTCTATAAACACTACACTACCAGTGGTACAGATATCTAATTACTTGATTCGCTAATGTCTAGACCAATGTATACTCGATGACTCCCTGGAGAAATGTAGCTGAAGGGAGGACTGGTAGTTCGGCAACACACTGTTAGTGGCTTTAGGGAAATATCTCTATAGCAGATACAAACTACAGAGTGCA
>Ga0247837_1004874_pt1 | contig 21014 bp, 16 predicted proteins | sample LaCtaG_2_FD_187115 | JGI IMG/M metagenome (GOLD analysis project Ga0247837, IMG submission 187115) | Freshwater microbial communities from meromictic Lake La Cruz, Castile-La Mancha, Spain - LaCruzMarch2015_14.5m | ecosystem: Environmental > Aquatic > Freshwater > Lake | place: Spain: Castile-La...
CGCCTATAGTTTGCATTTGTCTAGCGCTTTTGTTTATTAGTTCCGCTGATTTGAGTTTGATTTTAACCACTTGAAAGCATGCAAAGTCGACTTGTGTACAACCACAAAGACCCCGAGTCTGTCTCCCAGCCCAAGTTGCAAACACAGACAACATCTGACAAAGTGCAGGAAGCTGACTCACGTGACAATCAATCAGCAGATCGAAGACGCTATGAAGCCGGTGTGGATGGAAGGGAGAATCAGACTCAAATGACCACTTCAAGTTGAGAAATCCTTGAAGAATGGAAGGACAGCCCTCAGTATATTGGAGTCTCTGCTATTTACACCGCAAGGAATCAGCTCCACTGCTCCATTTCGAACCTAGACACCGTCACTACCAGTCTGTCTGAGAGAATGCAGACCGCCTTGTTCAGCGACTAATAAAGGAAAGCAGATGCTCTTGACTCGTCTATCCAGAAGTCCTCCAGCAGTTCCCATCAAAGTAGCTGTGTCTACGACTAGACACGTTCACATTTCACAACTGTCTTCCTATCATCTGCAACTGCTCTCTCCGGAACTGACCGAAAGTCTGCACATGGGAAGGACTCAGCCAGACGGAGACAACATTAAGACAGGAAAAGCTACTCATAACAATGAAGCGGAAGGCCTGACTTTGAGTGCATATCAGGTGACTACACTACAGAGTTCGGGGTAATGCACTGTCTACGAGTTAATGAAGGCGAACTAGAGGCAGCTTTAGACTGCTGCCTTTTATGGCTAAGCGCAATTCGGAAGAGAGTAAAGAAAAGTACTGAACACGGCATAGCGCGTTAGAATAGGCGTGAGGCTGAAACCGAGCCAGTCCAGTCTAGACGCACAATAGCGATAACTCACGCTACTTGAAGCAATAGGTCAAATGTAAGGGTAGACTGAGCAACTTTTACATCGTCATTGGAACACTTCATTTCATCCAAGAGCCATCACCCCCTCTCCTATATAGTGAGATAGAGTGCCGCTCTAGGCGTAGAGGAAAAGTCGCTGAAAGTCCACTCCTGCAAAGCATTCATACTCAGCAGTTAAGGAACTAGACCTAGATTAACTCTAAGCGAGAGAAGGATTCCTCATTTCGTTGACGCTGTAGCATTCCTGCACCGCCATGCACTGGAAGCAGCACATATACCGCAGACAGTCAAGTCCGCAATGTTCGTCGATTCCGATGCCATTCGCAATTTTGCTTCTATTGAGGGCGAGGCCGATACAGCACCCGCAGCATCCGATCAGGCAGTGCTTGATCAACAGACTTCTCTTCTCTAACGAGGTCACTACTGGGTTTACTGTGACGGATCTGGTCACCTCTTCCACCTCGATAATTGTGCAAGCCTGCATCACGCATATACTCGGGATGGGACACAGAACTGCAGATAAACAACCGAAGCAGTTCATGCCCTTCTTCATCCTCTTCGTGTTGAAGCAAACATACATGTTTTCCTTGAAATTCTTGTTCACTTTCGGCTTGATGGGGAATGTGAACATCTCGTCGCGCATCAATGGAAAGAAGCCCAGACAGCACATGAAGAAGCAAGTGTCAATGCAGCAGTTTCCCTCTCGGCTGGCTGTTTCGTCAGTGATTCTTTCGCGGTTCCAGGCAAGGCCAAGGCAGCAGGTCGCCAGTCCGAGCCCTGCGAAGCCGAAGGTATTCCAACCTACATCCCACTTGGGACGGCCAGGAGCTTCTCTCTCGATGTGCAGAGACTTCATCAGGTAGTTTTGAACTATGCATTGCCCTGGGTACGGACATATCAGAATTGAGCAGAGACTCATAAACGTCGTATCGTCGAAGTTCGAGAGTTTGCAGCAATCTCCCATGGAGGGAATTTCGATGGGTCGATCTACGTGCGTTTTGTTATGCGTGTCCAGCCTTTGAGCGAGAATTTCGAGGTCGGCGGCGGCCCTGATGGCCTCATATCGCTCTTTGGCGACTTCGAGTTCGTGACGCTTCCTCGCTGCCTCTCGCTGATTCGCGTCTAGGGCCAGGCCTTTAACTTCTTCGGCGTCTTTGGCGACCCCTTTCAGTCTTCCTATTTCAGCTGCTGATCTAATCTCCCGCTCCACGTAAAAGTCGAGTTCGAATTTCACCATATCTCTCGCCTTCGATTCGCGCTCTTTTTTCCTTTGCTCGTAGTCCTGTTCAATCCTCGACACAGCCGCCTTTCTTGCTTCCTCAGTGACCTCGAACACTTTCGCCATCTCAATTTGGCGAGTCTTCAAAGCCAACATCTTGTCTTCGAATTCCTTCACCTTGTCTATCTGCTCTTCGGCCACATTATTGCCCAGGATTTTCACGTCCCGTTGGAACTTCTCCTCCGCTTCTTTGCCCTTTGGCAGTACTGTATCGTCCTTTGGCATATCTCTCGCCTTCGACTCGCGCTCCTTTTTCCGTTGCTCGTAGTCCTGTTCAATCCTTAACACAGCCGCCTTTCTTGCTTCCTCAGTGACCTCGAACGCTTTCGCCATCTCAATTTGGCTAATCTTCAAAGCCAACATCTTGTCTTCGAAATCCTTCACCTTGTCTATCTGCTCTTCGGCCACAGTATCGCCCACGGTTTTCGCTTCTTCGCCCTTTTGCACCACTGTATCGTCCTTTGGCTGCACTGTAGCCATTAATTCTACAGAACCTTCGGGAGTGGCAGTTACTACGCTGAAATCTAAAGTTCGTCTTACAAGCGTGTGCTGTGCTTTGTAAGTCAATCGAAGTGTGTTTCGAGGCTACAGTTGAAACTTTGGCTGTGAAAGACAAAGTTCTGTAGACTTCATTTTCACCTTAATTTGCTTTCTACTGTGCAGGAGGGCACGCAGAAGCACTAAAGGCTCAGGGAAACTGCAGGCGCTGGGTCAAAAATGTCCATTTAGAGTCACATGTTCTACCTCGAAGGCTGTTCTCACTGAAGAGTGCAGCAGTTACTCTTAGACTTGGGAGTCCGGCCTGGAACCAGTCTGTTCAGTTCCTTATTCAGGAGGTCTTCCGTTTTCTTGGCACCTTTGGCATTCACTTTCGCTTCTTTTAAGTCTTGCTTTCTGCGCTGATCTTGCTTCTCGGCGATATAGTCCATCGAAGCGGCCAACCTCTTGATCTCAAGACTGTCCAGCATTTTGTACTTGTCCCAAGTACTGCGCATGAACACCTCCAATTCGTCTCTCATTTCCGCGTCTAATTCTATATTGAGTCCTCTCATGGCCGCCTCTTTACGCTCCCGAATCACCTGCTTGCGCGCCTCAGACAGGCCTCTGTAGAAGTCACCCCTCATACGGTGGAGCAGCTTCTCTTTTTCTTTGGCTGACAGTTCGGCTGACATCATCGAGGCCATGCCTTCCTCGAATGCAGGATTTTTTAGACCTTCCAGTTCATCATTGAGCATTTCCTTTCCTTCTTCAAGAGTCTGTTTGGTCATTTCTGCACGCTTATCAGTCTCTGGCACCGCAGCTGGTGTTTTCCCCATATATGGAATTATAATGCGAGGTTTTCAGCCACATATTTGTCGAAAGCCCAGGCACGCTATCGCTGTGGACTTGAGACTTAGATTGAAAGATTGTAATGCGCGAGCATTCAAATCGTCATTCCTGCACAAACTGACGGCTAAAGTGGAGAGTTCGAAGCAAAACTGGGAAAATATAGGCTAAATATATGTAGTAGCGACGAGGTCATTTTAGCTGTGTCGCAGTTTGATAGCTAGAAGACCAATTCACTCTCTCCAGCTTGTCGACTACTTTGAGGGCGCTGGCGTGTTAGTTTTCGGCAGTAGATATCTGTCTCAGTGAGAGGGAGAGCAAGAGTGCCGAACTGCCGCTTGGATTGCCAGGACTTCTATGAATTCCGAGTGAAACAGCGCACTTAGAAAATATAGAATTTATTCCTAGCACTGCACTTCGATGGATTTGGTTAACGAATCGTTCTTTCTGAACGGCTGGGTACTTGTTTTCCTTGGACTGTCTCCTTAGATTGGTACAAACTGTCAGGGTCTTTTCAAGTCTGTTAGATATTTCTTCCTCCAGGTGTCATAGTGTGAAGTACACAGTAGAGAAGTCTGAGCAATAGCTGAATCTCACTCGGAAGAAATTTCTTGTCTTGCGATTACTCCCACTCTTCAAGTACTTGCGGATCGCGAGGTCTTATTGAGCATATGCACTGTGTCTTGCTGGATTACTGCGAGGGAATGGAATTCCCCTATTAGTCTGTGGCGATAGACTTATTTAGGAGAACTGCTTCGAGGATTCTGCCATGCTCTACATCTTAATGCGCTAGTTCCTAGTCCTACGGTCTGCCTTCCAGTCAAGGAATCAACTAACCTAGCAGTACTGCGCGCTCCTGGCCTTAGATCAACCGTAACATTCACTTCTCCCTACAGATTATCTGCCTCCATAGACTTAGCTAGCGAGTCTTCTTCTTGGGCACTGCGAAGATGGGAATGCCGAGTTCCGTGGCGATCTCGTTGGCAATGATATAAGCCATGTAGCAGTAGCTCCAGGCAGACGCCACCGCCAGCATCACCAGAAGCGAGTACTCGTCCACCAATCCATAGCCCCAGCGGTGTGCCCAGGAATTGGCCAGGAAGGTAGTGAGGAGGGCGAAGTTGGGCAAGTTGAGTGGGACGTACTGGGTGCTCGTAACATGTGCCAGTTGCATGTGACACATTTCCCTGGCGAAGGCAAAGCCAATAAAGGCCAGGAACTCCCTCGACGCTGCTCCTCCGATCTGTGCGGGTGAGACCCAGATGCCTGTCGCCAGTGTAAAGACGAAGTAGGCGAAGGGAATGAGGGAGAGCCAGGCTGCGTTGATGTCTTTGCACAGGTTCGCCACTCTCAGCACATTGTAGACGCCACCGCCCACACCAAGAACGATAAAGGTCCAGAAGATGACGTACGGTAGTTGATGGCCCATGACAATGACAGCGCTCATGCCTGCCGGAGTGCCCCAAATCATCAACGCAATAGCGCCTCCCAGCAGCACACAGCCTTCCGAAGGCCCGCTGAAGGCAGGGAACTCGAGCTTGCCGATGTTCAGTTCTTCCCAGGTGGAGAAGTAGAAAGGCACCATGGCTACGAACCAGCCGCCTAGGGTGTAAGGGGAGTCGCCGAAGCCACTAATAATTCCCACGAATGTCGCTGTGGAAAATACGCTCAGTGCGTCCACTTGGTGGTCGAAAAGCAGGCCTAAAGGCGAGCTGATGCCAAGACGACGTGCTTGCTTGCCGTCAGTGTTATCAAGAAGAATCCAAGTGAAGTATAGACCAAGTGTGAGCCAAAGCATCCAGATAGGCGGACTGCAATTAAGCGACATTCCACAATGCACCCAGCACATCACATACCCAAATACCAGACATAGGTGTCCCATGTAAGTAATCAAATTGGCACTGATCCAGTCAGGCAGCATCAGGCTGCAAGTCTCGGCTACAGGGGACAATACGTATTGGTAAAGCAGAGAGAAGTCTCCGCCCTGGTAACGGTAGGTATGCAAATTGCGCGCGCCCGCTGGAGTCAAGTAGGCATACGCCATCCTATTATTACACCCGGCAGAAAATGTCGGCTCGGATGGGCCTCTTCCAACGCCCGCTGCCTCTGCGTGAATTCTACGTCTCTGTTTGGATGGCCCTTCTCAAGATCGACGATGAGTCCGAAGATGAGGAAGATGTCCAGCCTCTCGCCACCTTCAAAAGCGAGCATGAGAAAGAAACCCCAGTTGCTGACTCAGACAAGGAAGCAGCGTCCACATCACTAGTCACAGAAGACCTTCCGCAGGTCCAGTACCAGCCGTGGTCTGAAGACGTACAGCGCTTTTTGCCTCGATTCGAGGAGATACTCCACCTCGAGCTCGAGACCGAAGGCTGGACAACGAAGGTAAACAAGCCTACAGCCACGATTGCAGTCAAACTGGTACACACCATTCAGGCTCCCAGTCCTCGTGGTGAACTGCCCATCGTGCGTGCAGCCTTCGACTTCGAACTCGACATGACCCCTGACGACCTCTACGCAGTTCTGTACGATGTGGAGCTGCGCAAACAGTGGGACTCTGACTCCATCCTTGAGTATGAGGAGTTCGAGCGTCCTTACCCAGACTCTGTACTGTACTATATGGTCAACAAGGTGCCGTGGCCCTTCGCGAATCGAGACTTTGTGGAGCGTCGCCTTATACGCAGGACACTGCAGGGCGACATTGAAATTGCCTTTTTCAACACCGAGCACGAGGTGAGGCTAGGCAGAAGTACCCCAAGCACCCCAAGTACGAGCGAGCAGAGAGCCTTCTAGGCGGCCAACTAGTCCGCAGACGTCCCACAGCCACCGGCCACACACTGACAATCCTGCTTCTCCACCAGTGCGACATAAAGGTGTCTTTCACTCAGATGAGTATGCCGCCCAAGGCCCTCAGCGAGACACTTCCAGGCCGGCTCGAAAAGTGGTACACGCGAGTGCGGGAGGTCCTGGTGAGTTACAAAGCTGGTAGTTTAGCTAAGCGTTAGAATTCAAAATGTCGGAGGAGATTGAAAGCCATGTGCTGAGGAGATACGAAGTGCAGCAGAAGCTGGGGAAGGGAGCCTATGGAATTGTGTGGAAGGCTGTGGACAAAAAGACACGTGCATTAGTCGCAGTAAAGAAGATCTTTGACGCCTTCCAAAACGCCACAGACGCCCAGCGCACCTTCCGCGAAGTGATGTTCCTGCAAGAAATGACCCACGACAACATCATTCGCCTGACCGACGTCCTGCGCGCAGAGAATGACAAAGACCTGTACCTTGTGTTCGACTACATGGAGACAGACCTGCACGCAGTGATCCGAGCCAACATACTGGAAGAGGTGCACAAGCAGTTCATCCTCTTTCAAGTCCTCAAAGCACTCAAATACCTGCATTCTGGCTTGATCATTCACAGAGATTTGAAGCCGTCCAACCTGCTTCTCAACTCGGAGTGCCATTTGAAAGTGGCGGATTTCGGACTGGCGAGGTCTATTGCGACGCAGGAAGAGGGAGGGGCGCAGGTGCTGACGGACTACGTGGCCACGCGGTGGTACCGGGCTCCAGAGATCCTGCTGGGCTCTACGAAGTACTCGAAGGCTGTGGACATGTGGAGTCTCGGCTGCATTCTAGGGGAGCTGCTCAACGGAAAGCCACTATTCCCTGGAACTTCCACCCTCAACCAACTCGACCGCATCCTCGAACTAACCGGCCGTCCGTCCAAAGACGACGTGGACTCCATCCAATCCCCACTCGCCCAAACCATGCTGGAGAGCCTGCCAGCCCCCCGCATTCGCTCTTTCCACGGCTACTTCCCCGGGGCCAGTGAAACCGCCCTCAGTCTGCTCAGAGGACTGCTCAGGTTTAATCCTGTGAAGCGTCTCTCTGCGGAGGAAGCCTTGGCGCACCCTTTTTTAACACAGTTCCATAGTCCTGATGATGAGCCGCTCTGTCCCACTTCTATCCGTATCCCTATAGACGACGACCACAAGTTTTCCATCCGCGAGTATCGTGAGCGGCTGTACAGCGATATTATGCGGAAACGCAAGGAAACAAGGCGCCGTCCTCCTACCCGCGAAGTTAGGCACTAAAGCTTCTAGATGTCCACTGAGACGCATTCGCGGACAATTAGTAGATAAAGAAAGCAGGCTATATAGTGTCTATCGTACCTACCAGAGTCCATTAGTACCCTGTGAGCATGGCTGCAGGTCTGTATTTCAGCTATTTACAGGCAGCCATGAGTCGCCCAGTGCTGCAGGTCAAAACTGAAGTCTTCGACCACGGCGTTTTCCCCTGTCCGGCCCGACTCACTCCCACTTCCCTACTCAGCGCTATCAAAGCTCTGTTCCCCGCCTCGACTTTGGACTGCAAAATCACCCTGCAGCAGTGGCTAGACACTGCAACCCGGGTCCTGGCTCTAACTCCCGCAGAGGCGGAGGTGTACTACGAGGTGTTTAGAGCAATTGGAAGCGATAAGAAGCTGCCCACTGTAGACTTGAAGCAGTTCGGACTGTACTTGGCCCTGCAACTGCTGAGCACTGCGTCAATTCGGCTGTCAGTGGAGAACGCAGGGAGCCTTTCCTCCAAATTCAACAGTGACGGCCCAGGACACCTCTCTCTGAGTGGCGGCCTCAGCAACACTGTCCCCAGTCCTGTGGCTTCGCCTCGAGGCAAAGCCGTTCGAGGCTTTCTGTCCCCGCAGACTTCTTCAGAGTTCTCAGTAGTGCAGCACTTCGTGAAGGGCAGTTTGAAGCTACTGCTGCGCTTGCTGGCTGCGGACATTCAGGTGAAGGAAGTCTCTCTCACTGCAGCGGAGTTCAATGCTCTCAGCTTCGTCTTCACCACTGTGCCTGGCAGTGCCGAGCCTTTGAGTCGCCTCACTCAGCTCTTCAACAGCAAGAACCCGGCTATCAAAGCAAGTGGGGAGGACTTGGCGGACTGGCTGACTGCCAACACGCCCATTGCTGCATTCGACGCTACACTCACAGCACCCGGAGTCCTCGCTATCAGCGGTCTGTCGCGGGCTGTGACAGTGAAGCAGGACAAGGAAGTGGCGGGCAAAGATGTGCGCATTCTGAACTGCGAAGAGTCCCAAATCTTCATCAACGGGCCTGTGCGACAGCTGCTGTTGCTCAACTGCAGGGATGTCACTTGCTTTGTCGCTGCTGTGAGTCGGATCTGCACGATGGACAAGTGTGAGAATTGTGTGCTGACGGCTGCAAGTGCTGTGGTGAGAATTGGGAACTCTGTGGACTGCACCGCTCACCTCTACTCAGTCCTTCCCCCGGCACTGTACGGTGACAACCGCTCCCTGACCCTCGGCCCAATGAACGCTCACTACCCAGAGATGATAAAGCACTTGGAGCGCGCAGGCCTGCCCTTAGGCACCACAGTGCCCAAATGCGTGCACAACTGGAGCACACCCGTGGAGATGAGTGCAGAGCCCAGCGCCCACTGCTACCTGCTCATGCAGCCCAAAGACTTCTTCACGATAGTACTGCCCAGAGACTTGGAAGGCCAGGGACTGAGTCCGGTCCTTACACCTGAGGAGTTCGTGGATGCGATTAGGATCAGAGGGGAGCATTTCGCGACTGTGCAGAATTTGATTGCTCGCGCTCGTTTGAATGAGGACCAAGAGCGGCTGCTTCACCAAGCGGTTCAAGGCTACTTTCGGGAGTACTTGGTGTCCTCGGGTCGGATCAAAGGGCCTGTGGACCTGGTCAAGATGATGGATCAAGGATTTAACGACTAACCATAAGGATTTAGCAGAAGTCGGCTTCTTTTGTGCTTTAATACATTTGGCTTCTCTGGCAGATATTCAGCTAATTCGACCCTTTCTTCAGTTCCCTTTGCTTTTTTTACCTCCCCTCCTCAGTTAGATGGCTTCGCGTCCAGCGCCAGTGAGTGAAATTGAGGAATGTCTGAACTTGGGATGTCGACAGTGTCCATTATGAAGGCAGGAAAGTCGCCACTCCGCAGCACAAAGCAAGTGAACAAAACCAGACAAAACCTGCTGACCCAGTGGGTGCAGTCTTTGCACGTGTGGGAGCAGGTTACTCAAAAGGACCTCCCTGAGCACTTGCGCACCGGCATTCTCCTGGTGCGCATCATCGAAGCCTACGACCCTACAGTGCAGTTCACAGTGTACAAGCGTCCAGTGGCCAAGAAGGCCTGCCTCAGCAACATCGAGCAAGTCCTCAGCGTTATTTGGAAGAAGTCCGTCGCCGCCGCCGCCATCCCTTCCAGCGAAGACCTCTACCTACCCCGACCAGAGAAGAGTTGGAGCCTGTTGAATTGCTTGTTTGAGGCGTACCCGCTGCAAGAAGCCCGCAGCTCTATGAAGGATGCACTGCCCATGCTGCAAAGGACACTGTCGCTGTACGGCCGCCAGTTACTGCCGCAGTCTGTGGCGCCCCCGTTCCTCACTCTGTTTGAGGACTGTGTGAGCTGTGTGTCGCTTATTTGTCTGCTGCATTGCTTTAGTCCGGTGGGCATTGCGATGAAGGAGGTCTTTTGGAGCCCGGAAAATCAGGAAGAGCTGCAGGACAATGTCAAGTATTTCTTTGGACTGTTGGTCGCAAAAGGCTTTCCCACGCTTTTTACACCCGCTGAATTCGCGGAAAAGGCGGATTTGGACTTCCTGTTGCTGCAAATTCACCTGATTTACACCTCTCTGAAGGACTGCTCTCCGTCTATCACCGACGCCCGCAACCTGATCTTCAAAGACGACTCCCGCCTCCGCAGCCAGCCTAGCGCCCCCTCCAACCGCTCCTCCAGTTCCCTGTTTTCCCTGGAATCCCCCAGTCTCACCTACTCCACCAGCACTCGCATGCTCTCAGACGCACAGCTCCACTCTAGGGACAGCAGCACTGGCACTGGCAACCTCCCCCCGCCCGGGTCCTTTTCGCACATTGCGGTAGCGCCTCTGATTGTGCAGAAGCTGACGAAGGAAAGACTGGACTCGATGAATAGCAGCTCTGCGCATCAGGGGGAGGGCAGCAGCTTTGGGACGAGACTGGAAGAGTCCAAGGAAATGCACTTTGAACAGGTGTCTCCGCCGGAGTCGGCCTACAAGGCTGGGAAACTGGCCAAAATGGAACGCATGAACATGCTGCAAGAGCGGAAACTGCTGTATGTCGCAGACCTGCGTCGGAAGGCGGAAATAAGCCTGTCAGTGCCTGTGCCCCGCAGTGTTTCCCCGCTCACAGACCAGCCTCGCAGCCGCAGTCCCACTTCCTACCACCTGCAGAACCCCAAATACTACCAAAGCCAGACCTCCCTCACTCTCACTGAAAGTCTCACCTGCTTCCTCATGACTCCCCGCCTGCTGCGACTTGCAGTCAATGGCGAATTCGAGTTCTTCCCTTTCATCTTCAACCTAGTGCCCAACGAACAGCGCTTTTCCTCCAACAACGAGTGCTACTTCTTCGAGTGGAGGGACCTGAGCACGCTGGAAGTGGTGGGGTCGCTGGATATGAGTCAGTTGATGTCGGTGGCGAAGGACCAGGAGAACATGTTTGTGTTGCGGTACCCCACGTACCCGGACTCGGCTGAAAACGTGACGGTGTATTTGATTGACTGTGCGGACCGAAGTGAGTGCAATAAGTATATAGAAGGACTGACGTATTTGCTTCACAGAGGAAGGAAAAGGTCGCTGCTAGCCTAGTGTTACTTACTCTTATTAGATGGGGGAAATAGCCTGTCCTCCAGCCAGCAGTTAGGAGTTCAGGACACTGTCCTTCAATAGATTTGCCATACCAAGCTAAACTGAGTAGTCATGTCCCTGCCCCTCACTGTCATTGTTTCTCTTCCATCTGCTATTGCCTTTTTAATATTCCTGCTAAATCAGTTACATGGGGTAGTGCCGGGCAGAGTGGGTATAAATATGCGGTTTTTCAGTCCAGAAGAGGCAGAACGTGTGGCCAACAGCCTGCAAGCCATAACCTGTGAGGCCTTCCACGACGGGCCCTGTATGCACTTCTGGCTCTCTTACTTTGGCACTGCAGTGCTAGCGAGCCTGAAGTTTTACATCCCACTTCAATTTCTTCCCCTGCTGGCTCGTCTGAAGCAACTGCGCAAGGAGTAAGCCCCACCTAGGCCCGTTCGTCTGCTGTCCCGGACTCTCAAAGCCGCACTGCGGTCCACCCTCATGCTCAGCGGCATGGTGGGTTTGGGCAAAGTGGCAGATTGCGCTACAATCAAGTTCGGCCAAGGCTACACCTACCGCGGCTATTCAATTCTAGCGGCTGCTTGCTTGGTAGTGCTGGCGACCTTGGTAGAGTCGCAAGCCAAAGTGAGTGAAATGAGTCTGTACGTCCTGCCCCGCTTCCTCGACGCCTTCTGGAACTTCCTGACCAGAAGAGGCCTGGTGCTCTCAGTGCCGGGCGGCAGAGTGCTGATGTTCAGTCTGGCCTCTAGTGTGCTGACCTACTGTTTCGAGCAGGAAGTAAGCTCCACGCAGCCTGAGGTCCTCCGCGGCTACTACACCTCCATCATGCAGCAGCTCCTAGGTCGCAACTAATAATAAAGATGCTAGAAGAGCGTCTAGCGCAGGAACTCAAACGGCGGAACATCGAGCGAGAGCGAGAGAAGCGCGAATACCAGCGGATCTGTGCGGAGAGCGAGGAGATCAGAGACCTCAAGCAGAAGCTGCAGGCAGCCTATACGAACAAGGAAAGGACTGCGCAGTTACAGGAAACCCAGGTGCGCAGGGAAATGGACGTGGTGAATGAGGCTCGGCTGGAGCGCGCTATGCTGGAAAACGCGGAGAGGGAACTGCAGAGAGTGGCGGAGGCGGAGGCGAGGAAGAAGCAGGAACGGCTCAGGTCCAAGGAAGTGCTGCAGGCGCAGATCTTGGAAAAGGAACGCCTGCGCCAGGAGGCCTACGAACAGTACCTGAAAGAGCGCAGTCAAGTAGACGCAATCGTGAACCGCATTATTCAAGAAGACATCCGCGCCCAGCGAGACGCCGAATCCAAGAAGCAGCACTCACTCCGCGACATGTACGAGTCCTTCAAAATGCGCGACGAACAGCGCGCTAACGAAATCGAAAGAGACAAGCAGGAGTTGGAGGCGTTGCGCCTGTTCCAAAGGGAGCAGGAAGCCCGCGAAACCCAGTTAGCTGCGCTGAGAGCGAAGAAGGAGGAAGCGAGGAATGAGATCTTTGAGCGACTGGAGGCGGACGAAAAGAGACGGAGAGAGGAGCAGGAGCAGTTAGAGAACCTGAAGAACGACCTGTACTACGAAGAGTTCGAATTTAACGAGCGCATGAAGGAGCTGGAGAGACAGGACCAGCAGCTCCGGGTCCGACAGGAGTTGATGGCAGCTCGGGAGTACCAAATGAAGCTGAAGGAGGAAAGGAAGCAGGAAGAAGAGCGACTAGAAAAGGAGTTCCGCGACAAAATGCTCGCGAAGTTCGCAGAGGACGACCGACTCGAGCAAATGAACGCCCAGCGCAGACGTATGAAGGAGCTCGAGCACAAGCACCAAATTGACCTCCTCTGGGACCAAAAGAAGCAGATGTTGAAAGCGCAGCAGGACCGCGAGGACGACGAACGCAGGGCGCAGATGGCGGATGACCAGCGGAAAAGGGACGTCATTGAGCAGGAAAGACAGAGACTGCTGCGGGAGCATTTGCCTGTGGTGTCGGACTACCTGCCCAAAGGCACGCTCAGAACGCATGACGAACGCAGATTTATTGCGCCTAGCTAGTACCGAAAGGATTCGTCAGCACCCGTTCTGTTGTTTTGCGGGCCTCTTGCTGCACTCTTGGGTCTCTAGACACCAGTAAAGCGGGAATGGGAGCAGAGCTCAGACTGGGCGGCGGACCTTCGACCTTTGCTTCTTGTAATGGAGCTGTGCCTTCTTCCTTTCCTAGTCTATGGACCGCCCCTTGCCCTGCGTCGATGCCCAACTGCTCTCCTGGCTTCAGCCGCAGTGTAACAGTCCGCACTCTGTGCTCTGTACTGCTGTACACGTATATCGGCAGTTCTTGGAAGCGGTGCACTAGGCTGGCCAGCTGGTCCAAATGGGTCAACGACACAGTGTCTGTGCCCAAGATGTGGTCCTGTAGAGCCACCAAGCCTGCCACTTCCGCTGGAGAGCCGGGCAGCACGGAGAGCACTTTGAGGCCGGAGCCACTCTCGGAGGACCACTCTTCGAAGCGCACTGTGCCGCCCAGGAGACCGGCCCCACCCCACTCTTGTCGGGGGACTACTACTTCCTCTCGCACTTCCTGCGTCAGAATGTTAAAAACTTGCAAATTCAGTCTTTCCCCCACATGCAGATTCACAAAAGCTGCGAAATCGTTTCCCCCGCGCAGTGTAACCGCATTGACCGAGAGGATAAAGTCGAGGTAGGACTGAAGGCCGCCTTCCTCCAAGGGAGAACCGGGCTGCACGTTGATAACTCGGTAGCCCTGCACACTGCGTCCAGCTCCCATGCTTTATCTGTGCTTTCTTTAGCAGGGATTGGACGTATGTTTGTACTGGAATGCTAGGGAATGGAGGGTAGAAGCAGTAATTGTATGTGTGTAACAGTCGTAGGAATGTAAACTTTCCCATCCAATTGCGGTTTGTATGGACTGAGTGGAAATCTAATCTTTAAAGTCTATTGCTAGGGCTTCACAGGCTCAAATATACGCCAATTTGCTATATCAGTCCCAGTATGAGAGCAAAGACGAAGACAGCGGCAAGTTCATACGCGCCCACAATATCCTTCTTCACCTTTTCCAGCTGTTGAAACTCATACAGCACCGTCACCGCGCACTCCGGCTTCTCCTCAGTAATATACAGCACCGAGTACTGCTGCCACAGGTAGAAAAACAGCGCCCAGTCTCTATCCTCCACCTGCCCTTTCAACTCACACTCACTCCAGTAGTCCGCGAACAACGCTTCGTTCTTATCCGGCCTGCACAGGCCTGTGCGCTGTGCAGCACTGGGCGTGCACACACACACAGCAGTGCTGTTGTCCTGCAGCACACAGTCCAGGGAGCTTACACACTGCTTGGGGTGTGAGCCTTCTGCTAGGTCTTTGAGGGGAGTGCGGGGCGGACAGGGCCAGGTATTGTTGAAATAGAGGTCGGAACTAGGGGAGCAGGGCAGAGATTCGGAGGAATTGGACTCAGTCCAGTTGAGCAGGGTGAGGAAGGAACAGGCGAAATTGTCATTGCAGCCGTTCTGGTTGACCACAACTACTTGCGAATTGGAGCGTTTGGCGCATTGGTTGGCCTCGAAGTCGCCACTGCAGAGGAGGAGAGGACAGGCGACCCAGCCCTGTGCTAGGTACAGGAAGCCCACAAGGAAAAGCCCCATTGCTGCAGTATCATATTCAGCCACTATGTGAAAACCCCGCCTTTCTAGCCTTCCCCTCTATCTGTGCACAGTAATTAGACCTGGGAAAGAAGCAAAGGACTCAAATCTACTGGAAGGCTCTAATTAGGACCTAGGATTCTTTGTAATTGCTGTAAGTCGCATCGAGCGCCTTTATATTTTTGGAAAGTCTATTCGTATAGGACGTATACTTCGGCAGTTCCAAATTATGTTCCAACTTCTCTTCTTCCCTGGAGTCCATATAAGGCAGAGACCCTCTTCTGTTGAGAAAGACTTCGCCCCAAGCCTCGTCACTTGTGGGCTTGGCTTTGGGCGTCAGGGAAGGCGCGTTGAACACGAAATCTGCATCAGCTGGGATTTCGTCAGTGGGCGAAAACTGGACTACGGCCCTAGGACATTCGTGATTCCTCAGCTTCTCCAGATAAGCTCGCTCGAAGGGAGTGAGGGTGGGAATCGAGGCGGATGGCAGTAGCACCGATTTCCGCTTGCCGCCCACCCCTGCTTTAGGCGCTTCCAGCCTCTTTCTGTTTTGGCTCATTAAAACTATATTTGAATCGGCATATATCGGCACCTAACCAAATAGATTAAAGCGCCGCCTAACTTTGGGACATATCAAAGACTTTCTCTAGCCTGAATTTCTCTCCCATGCAGAAGCATACCCATATTTCACCACCAAACCAGTCCAAACTCCAAAATGACCTACGAACACCTCTCTAGCACTCCCTAGAGTCCTAACCTAGTCCTTTAGCGTGCCTTTGCGCCTGCCAGGGAGCTCTCAATGAAGCCTCTGACTTCCGGGTCTGTACACTGCTTGCTGACTTCCGCTATCAAGTCCTGGCTCTTCGCCCGCACAGCGACCTGCGCAGCCGACATGAACTTGCCCATATAGAGCAGCACTGAAACTTGGTAGTCCGGCTCAAGCACGCGCAGCACACATCTCTCTGCAATGTCGTAGTTCCCCTTCTTTATCGCCAAGTCTGCGTAGGGTTTGAAGGTGATAGCGGGGGTTTTCTTGCCGGATAGCAGCGTTTCCACGTCGCTCCAGTCGTCTCTCCCTGCGCAAACGCGAAGTCGAATATAGGCGAGTTTCTTGTCTGGGACCTGAAACGCCTTGGCTAAAGTCTCTGCCGGCTGCACATGTCTTTCCATCAGCAACTGGTATATCGTGTCGCAAATGGACACATTCGACCCTGTTATGCTCAGCACTGAGGTTTCCTTGCCCACCTTTTTCTGCTTCTCGATCAGCGCCTGCTGGTCCTTCACACAGGCGAAAAAGAAGGGGTCTCGCTCGCACAGGCCGTATGCCTCTTTCGCCTTCTCCAAGTTCTTCAGTTTTTGACTCAGGTCGGAGGTCCTTAGAACTCGCTCCAGGAACACATTGCCTGTTTCTTGGTGTCGCTTGAGTGCTTGGTGGGAGTTGAGGAGCAGGTTTTCGTCCATTTGCTTGGCGTAGGTGAGGAGCATTTCTCGGGCCACGGGCTTGCGCAGCACTTGGTCGATTTCGGTGCAGGAGCCTGGGCTGTAGGCGGGGTCCACTCTGGCTCTGCGCTCACTTTCGTGCACTTTCATAATCACCAGATTTATCAAGTTCGGGTTCAGACTCGCTACAGCCTTATCAAGGGCTAAACTGAGTTCTCCCATGTACAGCAACAACGGCACTTTCCGAGCAACAACTGGTTCGTTTTCCAGCAGCTTGATCGCTAGCTCCCTCCGACCACAGTCCAGCGCCTTTTTCGTGATTTCTGTGTAATTAATGCTTCTGCAAGTTGCTAGTTTCGAGCAAATGATGTTGCACATTTCCGTGTCGTCATAGCGCTGATCCGGCAACTTCGCAATCGCCCAGTGCACATAGATCTGCTCCTCCCGCAACTTCCACAGTTTCGATATCTGCAAAGCCAGGTAGTGGTGGTGACTATCCAGCAAGCGCCTAATCAGCAGCTCTCCACTACTGCGCAGTTCACTTAATTGCTTATAAGTCAGCGGCCTGGCCACCTCTGCCTTTCTGATGTTGTTCAAAACTCGCAAGTTCCGCACAGTTTCCACAAATCGGTCACTGTCGAAGGACTTGATGGGGAGGAAGGTTTTGCCGAAGGCAGCGGTTTTGAGCAGGACTTCTTGGTTCTCGCAGGAAAACTCGCAGCAAGCGGCAGTCATGCAGGTGTCCACTGCTTCTAAGAGGTGGTCGTCCTGCTGCAGACTGCGGATGGAGTCGCCGGAACTGGAGTTCTGGCCGAGGTACATCTCATAGGCGGTTTTTAGCAGGGAAGCTGGCGTAAAGACGCCAATTGCGAAAATTGACTCGACGCTTTTGTCGACTTTTTCGAGAAATTCGTGTTTTTCAGTAGTAATGATTCTCAACCCGTCGACTTCTCCCATGCAAAATACTCCCGGAGTGGTGGTCGAGTAGTCCACTGAGGCATTCGAGTTGTCCGGCCCGAGAATGGCCAAATAGCTGCTGTAGACCAAGCACACAGCATCCGACCCGCACCAAGTGACCTGCTTGACATCCTTGCGCTGCAGCAGCTGTTTGCCCAGCAACTTCGACAAGTCAGAGGGAACCACCAGCACCACTCCGCTTTCTTGCAGAAAGGCGAACATCGTGGAATTCCCTGAAATCGCAATGTCAATCACTCTTCCGTTTTCCTCCGTGCTAAATGGGACTTTGTTAAAGGCTGTGACATTTTGCCCTTCCGTGACCAGCTGAATGCCGCCGTCCGCTTGCCCTATTACCAGCTGCAAATCGAAACTGAGCGAGGCTGGGTCTGAGAAGGCTAGGAAGCTGCTGGGGTGGCGGGGAGACTCTGGGTGGACATTACTCATGCGGTAGAGAATCTCGGGGGTGTAGGAACTGCTGTTGGGGAGACCTTTGATGCTGTAAAAGCAGCTGTCGGAGGCGTAGAGGATGAGAGTGGTTTCGAGGACTTGGAATTTGAGGATTTCCAGGGATTTCGGGGAGAAGATGTTTTCAGGTGGAAAGCCTGCCCTTTCCCCCCAGATATTGAACAACTCCAGGCCTCCATTCTTATACACGACTACCAAGATTTCTTCAGAAGTCCAGCCCAGGCCGAGCAGAGGCTTTTCCGGGTCCCAGGGTATCTTCGCATACCTAGTCCCCGAAGAGCTGTGAATTGTCAAATGTCGGGCGCATTCCAGCGCCGCACTTTCAGACTTGACCAAAGTTTTGGGCTTGAGCACTCTGGCTATAGGGCCTCCGAACTTGGCAATTGCCACTTGGAAATGAGTGAGTGGAATGCCTGTTTCCCACTCCATGTCGTAGACGTGCACTTGGCGGTAGTTCAGTTCCTGCAGTTCGATCCAATTCATCGACGACATCTTATTACAGGCATAGGTTTCTCCTAGCGAAGGAGACTGACAGGGGCTTAGCAGCTGAGTAGTCCGCTAGTCACTATCTAGGCGAAGATGGAGCAGCCGGATGAGGAGGAAAAGGACCACTTCAAGGCTGTCTGCGCTGCTTTCTTTAACTACCATGTGGACTCACTGATTGACTTCGCGCGGATGGAACGGAACTTTCAGACTCTCACCTCCACCCAGCTTCCTCACCTCCTTATCCCTTGTCAGTCCCGCATTGATCAGCTGAAACGAGCTGTTGGAGTCAATTACTCGCTGCTAAGCAAGATAGTGCACCCCAACAAAGGCCTATTTCCCTATCGAGACCGGGAGGACGGGTCGTACGTGATACCGAACCTGCGAGTTGCGTATAAGGACGTGACAAAGCTGCGAAGCACTGTAAGGCAGATGGTGAGGGATTGGAGCGAACTGGGCAGGCAGGAGAGGGATGAAAGTTATCAGCTAGTTATATCCGAGGTCGAGGCGCACTACCCCGGCCGCACTCACTCTGACGGATCCCTTGTGTCTATCCTCACTCCCGGTGCAGGTCTGGGCCGTCTCTCCTTCGAATTCGCTCGTCTCGGCTACAAGTCTCAAGGCAACGAGTTTTCCTACTTCATGCTGCTCGCCTCCGACTTCATCCTCAACAAGACTCGGCGAAGAGGGGAATTCCAGCTCTTTCCCTTTGTGCATGAGTACTGCAATGTGCTCAAATTTGAACACGCTTTAAGAACTGTAGCGATTCCAGACATATGTCCGGCGGAAGAACTGAACGAAGAGGACGATTTCTCTATGGTGGCAGGGGAGTTTGTAGAGGTCTACAGTGCACACCCAGAGTCCTGGGACTGCCTGGTTACTTGCTTTTTCCTCGACACTGCGAACAACATCCTCCAATACATAGAGACAATTTACTGCACGCTGAAGCCGGGAGGACTTTGGGTGAATATCGGCCCTTTGCTCTATCACTATTCAGACCAGCAAGCGGAGGTGTCTATTGACTTGACCTGGGAGGAAGTGAGACACGCAATTGTGGGGTTTGGGTTTAAGATAGAGAAGGAAGAGGAACGCATAAGCCACTATGACTACGACCCCTTGTCCATGCTGCAAGTCGCCTACAAGTGCATCTTCTTCACTGCACTAAAGCCTACTTCCTAGTTATCTCCATAGGTTTCCCCCAGGCTTCTTCGAGCTTTTCTTGGCTCTTTCTATCTCCAGCGCAGCCTCGTCTATGAGTACATCGAAGAAACCCACACTTCGGTCACGGCAGGTGTTGGCTCCGTGCTTGCTGCTTTCCTCCATCCAGTCCGAAGGCACGACGATTTGGAAGATGTCTCTGAGTAGCTGAGACTTCAGCACTCGGTCTTTTTCAGTGGAAGTAGTGAGGGAAGGACTGGCATTCACCTCCAACAGCCAAGGCTTCAAGTTATCATCCAGGAGTATATCATATCCATAGCACTCAAAGCAGTGGCGGTCGTTGATCATCACACTTTGCACAGACTTGAGACTATTGATGATCAAGCTTCGCATTTCTTCCTGGCACTTGTCAGCAGCAGCCCTTCCTCTAGTGGATTCCAAGTAAAATAATAGACTTTTAGTGCTCCACTTCCCTCCGTGCTTATCGTTGTATACACTCGAGTGCTTCTGGATGGCCACATTGGTCAAGTGCACGAACATATTGTCGATTTCGGCCATGTCCGAAGTGTACTTTTCATTGCAGAAACGACAGAAATTGAGTCGAAACATGAAGGCTTTGAGCGGTCTGTAGCTAGTCACGAGGATATACAAGCGCATATCGAACTTTTTGCTTCCAATAAGCAGCGGGTTGTCAATGTAGCGGGAAATGATGTAGTTCTCCTTCAAAGCCAAGGACTGAAACGGCTGCTTCGAGCTCCCCGACCACTTCTTCAACTGCGAAATCTTATTCACGAGGAAAATCCCCTTCCCCTGCGACTTCGAATTCGGCTTCATAATCCAAGTCGTATTCGAACTCCGCTTAAACTCCTCCACAAAGAGAGAATAGTCCCCGGGTAGGATGTAGGTCAGAGGGATTATGTCCATGTGGAGGTAGTTGCCGCGCTCGTCCTTTTCTGCAAGGGGGTTGCTTTCCTTTTCGAGTTCTTTGCGGTAGCGCTTGATGTTCTTCACGAGGAGGTCTTTGCGGGTGAGTTCGTAGTGGTTGGGGAAGTGGTTGAGGAGCTGGTAGTCGCCCAGCCGCTGGCCTGTGTCCGGGTTGAAGATCTGCCTCACAGTCCACACACTAGCCCAGTACATGTTCCAGTCGTCGTCCTGGCACTTCTGCCACTGGCGCTTTTCGAAGTTCACCAAAATCACGTACTTGTCGAAGTCGGACTTCCACTTCAACTTCGCATTGTTCGCGAGCATATTGACTATTTAGGCTGGGGCTAAGGACGGAATTGCAATATCGGTCGACTTTGGATCGTTGAGGAGAAATTGCAAATTAGGGAAAGCGGGCTTATTGTGAGAGGGCAATTGAGGAGTACACTTGAAACATCGAGATATGTGTAGTTTTGGTCCCTACAAATACTGTAATTTACAGGGTTTTCAAGAAACTTTCTCCCTTTAGCCTATAGCCAGTTCCCATCTAGCTGTTTAGCAACACTCAGTGCACTCCATCCATTCCTTTAACAGTGCCCCTGCTCTATCCAACTGTGAGCATTGCTAGCCCAGAAATGGCTTTGTCCTTTATAATGGCGCTGGACGGCTCAGATGCCTCCATTCACTATGGAGACCTCGTCTACCTGACCGCCCGGTTCCAAGAAACAGACTATATAGTCCAGTACTGCGACCACCACCCCTATCCCAGCCTGTGTCCGGTCTCTAGCAGGCGGCTTAT
>Ga0247837_1004875_pt1 | contig 21011 bp, 16 predicted proteins | sample LaCtaG_2_FD_187115 | JGI IMG/M metagenome (GOLD analysis project Ga0247837, IMG submission 187115) | Freshwater microbial communities from meromictic Lake La Cruz, Castile-La Mancha, Spain - LaCruzMarch2015_14.5m | ecosystem: Environmental > Aquatic > Freshwater > Lake | place: Spain: Castile-La...
TAAGTGTTTTGCTGGTAAAAATCCACTAAAAGTAAAGGTGTCAGCGGCAACTCCTGCAGCAGATAAGGCTGTTATTAGCGCTGATGCCCCAGGAATTGGGACAACGTTAATACCTGATTTACGGGCAGCTCTTACTAGTAAAAATCCAGGATCGCTTATTAATGGAGTACCGGCATCACTAATTAAAGCACAGGATTGCCCTTTATTTAAGAGATCAATAACATAGTCATTCTTACTCGCTTCATTATGCGCATGTAAAGAAACCAAGGGTTTTTTTATATTTAAATGTGATAAAAGTTGGCCTGAGTGACGAGTGTCTTCTGCAAGAATAAAATCTACGGATTGTAAGGTGCTTATAGCCCTTAAAGTTATGTCTTCTCGATTACCAATTGGGGTGGCGACTATGTAAAGGATCCCTGCAGTTGTTGCTGAACTGTCCGTCATAGTTTATCCTCTTGCATTAGATCTTAGTATTTAGGCCTAATATGTTAATAAATTATCATTTAAAAAATTTCATGTCATTGCAACAAAAATTAATTTGTGTATTTTTATTTATATTTTGTAGCAATATTGCTTTGGCAAATCATGAGTCTAATTCACATCAACCTTTAAATAGTCCTTATACCATGACTGCAGAAGCTTACCTAGACTTGGCAAAAAATCAAACTGGTGTTGAGCAACAATCGCTTCTTATAGCAGCTGCAGGAAGATTAATTTACGACGCTAAATGGCGTGATGCGCTTACAATTTTATCAAATTTAAGTGATTTACCGCTAGGTCTTAATAATCAAAAAAAAATATTATTAGCAAAAATAGATTTAATTAATGAGCAGCCAAAATTTGCAATACTTAAACTTTCAAAAGTAGAAGATTTAAAAAACGAGCCAGTTTATTATCAAGCCCAGTATCATGAAATCCTTGGGTTTGCTTATCAAGAAATAGGAAATAGTAAAGAGGCTTTGCTTGAGCGAATTAAGTTGGAGAGCATTTTACCTGATGATATTTCAAAGGATAATAATCGCCGCGCATTATGGCTTATTCTTACTAAAATGCCAGTCGCTGAAATTAGTACAATAGCTCTTGAAGCAACACCTGATTCTTTATTAGAAGGATGGATGCAATTAGCGTTAATTGCACGTAAAAGTTATTTAGAGCCAGCTTCAATGCTATCTCAACTTGAGCGGTGGCAAGAGCATTTTCCAGATCATCCTGGTAATTTTATTTTATCATCGTCGCTAAATGAAGAAAATCTTTATCTTACCCCAAAACAAATAGCATTATTATTGCCGCTTACAGGGCCACTAATGGGACCAGGGGAAGCAATAAAGGATGGCTTTATGGCGGCGTTAAATGAGGCGCGAATGCCAGTTCCTCCTAAAGTTCTTCTTTATGATACAAATACCACAAAGATTGAAGATTTATACACTCATGCGTTAGCTGAAGGAGCCAATTTTGTTGTGGGACCTCTTGATAAAACAAATGTAGCAAAAATTGCGTTGATAAATCATCCGGTGCCAACTTTGTTATTAAATGACGTTGATAAAAACCCCGCAGCACATGCTTATCAATTTGGTTTATCACCGAATAGTGAAGCGCGACAAGTTGCTACCAAAGCACGAAAAAATGGTTTTTCGAAAGCTTTGATTCTTGTGCCTGAAGGACCATGGGGCGAGGATGTGCGGTTAGCCTTTGCTAATCAATGGGGTGCTAATGGCGGGATAATTATTGATACGCTTCATTATGGTCAAAATGATGATCTTAATAAAAGCATTCGTAATTTTTTAAAAATATCTGATAGTGGGTCAAGCGGTAAAACAATCAAGAAATTAATAGGTTTGCATACTGAGCCAAGTAGGCGGCAAGACTTTGATATGATTTTTCTTGTAGCTTACCCTTCAAAAGCGCGACAAATTATGCCGCTGTTAAAATATTATTATGCAGGAGATGTGCCAGTTTATGCGACATCATCAGTTTATGCAGGGGTCGCTGATGCTACAAAAGATAAAGATCTTGATGGAATTATATTTTGTGATTTGCCATGGGTTTTCAGTCATCAAGCTGGAAGTAGAAATTGGCCGGAACAACTTAATAGTTATAATCGTTTATATGCTTTGGGAATGGATAGCTTCACCCTTTCAACGCAATTAAATCAATTATTATTATTTCCTGCTATTGGCGTTAATGATAAATCTGGCGTTATTTATTTAACTAATTCACAAAAAATAGCGCGGATCCTTGAATGGGGTCAATTTAAGCAAGGAGTTGCAGTTAGGATTAGTGATAATCGTTATAATTAATTATAATCAGATTGTAACTCTAACGGCATAAGCTCTTGCATGCGTGCAAATAGAGATATTATTTGTGCGCAAAAAGCTTGTTCTTGTTCGCGATTTTTCCAAAGATTATAGTCAGCTCCTTTTCGAAATGCTTGGCTGCGCGAGAGGGTATTGAGTAATTGGATATCATTATTTGATAGGCCAAGATATGAGTTTAATTCAATTAGTTCAAATAAATTTTTATATTGCCCAATTTGACGATTTTCATGGAGTAAATATGCTTTTAAGGTTAGCTCAAACGCTTGATGCATAAGGGTTGAAATTGATAAAAGTGTATCTATACTAATTTGATTTTCTATGATTAATTCAGCGTTTTGTTGTAGTAAATGTTCGGCGCAATAAGCATGTTCTGCAGCGATCTTAAGTAATTCTTCGGCACTAATAAACGATTTATCCATTTTAAGACTCCTAAACTCTTAAACCTAATCGAGAGATTGGTATTTTTGGCAAGTCCTATGGGATAATATGGCATAAGCTTAAACGAACAACAACTAAAAATATTATAAATGCATAAATTTTTAAATGAGCCTTTTAACATAGGCAAAAATAAAGTTGCTAATAGACTAATTCAAGGCCCGCTTGCAGGGTACAGTGCGGCTCCTTTTCGGCAATTATATTATCAATTTATTCCGCCAGCCTTTTGTGTATCGGAAATGATTTCAGCATACGATGTTTTACATAAACATAAAGCTAACTCTCGTTATTTATTTCGTGGTCTTAATGAAAAGACACTTAGTTATCAGATTGCAGGATCAGATCCTTTAATTATGGCTGCTGCGGCGATTCAGTTAGAGGAAATGGGAGCTGATTTAGTTGATATTAATTGTGGTTGTCCTAAAACTAAAATACGTAAAAAGGGAGCTGGAAGCGCTTTGCTTGAAGATTTAAGCAAGCTTTCTGAGATAGTTAAAGAGGTGCGTCGCGCTATAAATATTCCTTTGACAGTTAAAATACGTATTTTTGGTGATGATCGTGATATTCAATTAGTTAAAGCCCTTGAGGACGAAGGCGTTGACGCAATTATTGTGCATGGTCGAAACTGGCAGGATAATTATGATGTTCTTTGTAATTTAGAGCAAATAGCTAAAATTAAAGCGGCTGTTTCAATACCTATAATCGCAAATGGTTCACTTAGCTGCATTAAAACACTGAGCAAGGCTTATGAAATAACGGGATGCGATGCATTTATGATTGCACGAGCAGGTTGTGGGAAGCCATGGTTGTATCAACAATTACTTTTGCCGAAAGAACAGCAAATTGAAATCTTAGATAACACAAAAATAGCTTGTTTTATTGAGCATTTAGAAGGATTAGCAGTCCTCGAAAGTGAACACAAGGCGGTTTTACAGTCTAAGTCTTTGGTGCGATATTATTTCGGGAGAGTATTGGGCGAGCTGCAGTTACAAGATTTTTACAAATTTAAAAGTTTAAAAGAAATTGAAAGTTATTTGCCAACTATCATTTGCGGATAAGCGCGTTTTCGCTCTTATCAAAAATTATTGTAGCCTTGATGGAGCCATATCATTACCCACAAATTAACTTTATCTTGGCAAGTGAGCTGAACTCCGAGCCACGACCGTTAGGGAGTAGTTTTCTTAAAATCTCCACTCCCTAACGGTCGTGGCTCGGATTCAACCAGACAATGCTCGCCCATAAAGGATTAGCAGACTTGTGGGTAATGATATCGATGGAGTAAAGCGCAATCAAGATTTTCATTATTTAAAACAAAGCCACGATATATCATTAGGTCTTTCGTTTATAATACTTGATTACGCTTTGCTCCATCAAGGCTACATGAGCGAGGCTGGCCATTACGTTAAGCTTCGTCCACCATCAACATTTAAGATTTGTCCGGTGATGAAAGGATTTTCTGCTAGAGCTAACACTGCTTTAGCAATGTAGATGGGATCTCCGTGTCTTTTAAGAGGCGTGCTTTCTATAATTTTATTTTGCAGTTCTATTGATAACTGATTTTCACCTTCAGGCCAGGCTATAGCGCCTGGAGCTATAGCGTTTACACGGACAAAAGGGGCAAATTCTTTAGCTAAACTTAAGGTTTGCATATTTAAAGCGGCCTTTGATTGGCAATATAATGCATAGTCTTTTAATGGTTTTGCCGCATGGATATCAGTTATATTAATAATGACGCCATATTTAAGTGCTAGATATTGATATGCTTGTTGGCATAGCCTGAATGGTGCCAATACATTGGTGTTAAATAAAAGCGTGTCGACATCTTCTGAATTTGGTTCGGTACTTAAAGTACTTTTGAAAATAGAGGCATTATTAACTAATAAATCAAGGCGATTTTTCCAAGCTAAAGCATCATTTATCAGCTTAACAACCTCCTTTTTTACACAAAGATTAGCTTGTAAAATTATGGCGCTGTCTTGGCGTTTAAGGTTTAAACTTTGCATTAAAGCTAATGCATCTGCCTTTGAGTTATTATAGTGAATAACTACGTTAAAACCAGACTCATGAAGATATTTTGCAATAGCGGCTCCAATTCTTCTAGCGGCTCCTGTAATTATCGCTACTTTAGTATCTTGTTTGTTGCCGTGATTCAAGGTATGTTCCTATTTTGTCTAAATAATTTTATTATGAGCCTATTAGATTCTATTCGTATGCAAATACGCCAGCAAGGTGACATGCCCTTTGTTGATTTTATGCACCAAGCTTTATATACACCAACTCTTGGTTATTATAGTTCAGGTTTGCAAAAATTTGGTGTTGATGGAGATTTTACTACCGCTCCTGAATTAACGCCACTCTTTGGTAAAACGCTTGCTAATCAATTGCAACAAGTATTATCAGGATTAGAAAATCCGATTATATTTGAGTTTGGGGCAGGTTCTGGTAAGTTATGCGTTGATATTTTAACTCATCTTGAACATTTCGATAATCTGCCTGATGAATATCATATTCTAGAGGTTAGTGCAGACTTACAAGTCCGACAACGAGATTTAATCTATGCTAAAATACCACATTTAATTAATAGAGTTAAATGGTTAAAGGAATGGCCGATTAAGCCTTTTAATGGGGTGGTAATTGCTAATGAAGTTTTAGATGCAATGCCTGTGCATCGGTTTTTGCAAACTAAAGATAATTTATGCGAAAGTTATATTACCCTAAATGAAAATAATGAACTCTTGGAGGTATTTAAACCTTGCGTTAATTTACGCTTAAAAGCACATGTTGAAGCTATTTTGCTTAAGGCTTTATATCCTTATCAATCTGAAGTAAATTTATTTATTGATGATTGGATTAAGCAATCTTATGCCATGCTAAATAAAGGCGCTTTTTTTATTATCGATTATGGTTTCCCGCGTCATGAGTATTATCATCCTGACAGGCGCCAGGGTACTTTAATGTGTCATCATCGTCATTTGGCAAAAGTTGATCCACTAGTACATGTAGGCGAGCAGGATATTACTGCTCATGTGGATTTTACCCATGTGGCGGAAGTAGCGCATAATGCTGGATTTCATGTTGCAGGTTATACAAATCTTGCCGCTTTTTTGTTAAGTAATGGTTTTTTAAGTTTGTTACCATACGATAAAAACGATACGTTAGATGTTAAAATGCAGTTGGCAGTAAAATTATTACTGCAGCCTTCTGAAATGGGGGAGTTATTTAAGGTGATGGCACTAACTAAAGATTTGGATTTACCTTTAAATGGGTTTTTAGGGCATGACAAGCGAGCGAGTTTATAATTATGGCTAAATATCTTACTACAGTTGAACTACAAAAAGAGTCAATGAAGTTTTCCGCGGGGCACACTACTATTTTTTCAGCAACTAATAGAGAGCCATTGCATGGTCATATGTACGCCGTATATTTGGCACTTACTACCTGGGTTGAAGATAATGGCATGACCTTTGATTATCGCTATTATAAAGAGCGCGTACATGTCTTATGTAAGCAGTTAAATCAAACCTTTCTTATGCCACAATTTTCCCCATTTTTAGAATATGCTGAAGATGAAGAATATTATTATTTTACCTTTAATCATAAAAAAATACCTTTTCTTAAAGAAGATATAACCTTATTGCCACTTACCAATATTACGGTTGAGGAGCTTTCAAGATGGTTTGTTAATGAATTAATAAAAGATGATGCTGAGTTAAAGCGACATCGGATAGAGCGTGTGGTGGTGAAAGTATTTTCAGCTCCAGGTCAATCGGCAAGCCATACATGGCAAAATTAATATATAAAGTTAGCATCCCGCATACGTATCGTGATTATTATGACTATTATGCTACTGACTTAAACCCTTGTCTTGGTGGCAGGGTTATCGTTCCTTTTCGTAATAAAGAGCGGATGGGGATAATTATCGGCGAGGAGTTTAAAGATAATCCTCATGCAACCACTAAAGAAATTATAAAAATTATTGATGATAAACCATTATTAACGGGTGAAATATTAGCACTTTGTTCTTGGGTTAGTAGTTATTATCAATCACCGTTATCAGAAGTAATTCCATTAGCACTTCCTAAAAAATATCGCGGCCTTGAAGATATTCCACCTCCTTCATCTGAATTTTACAGTTTAAAAATAGATAAATTAGAGGCTTATACTTTATTAAATTCACGCTCTCCTCGCCAACGAGAACTCTTGGATTATTTTGTGGAAAATATAAATCCGTTGGCAAAAAAAATAGTATTAAATGAAGGGTTTACCAAGGCTAATCTTAACTCACTAGAAGAACGTGGGATCCTTTTCAAGTCGATAGAGATAGAAAAGCCAAAATTATCCACATATAGGCAAAAAAACTCATTGGCTTTAAATCCCGAGCAAGCCGTGGCCGTGCAAACAATTTCGGCAGAACTTCATGCGTACCAAGCATTTTTATTGCAAGGTGTTACTGGCAGTGGCAAAACGGAAGTTTATTTACAAGTTATTGAAAATGTTTTAGCTCTTGGTCGTCAAGTATTAGTGCTCGTCCCTGAGATTGGTTTGACCCCGCAATTATTAGCTAGATTTAGCGAGCGTTTTAAAGAGCCGATGGCAGTTATTCATTCTCGGTTAAATGATAGCGAGCGGCAGCTTGCCTTTCATTGGGCAAAAGAAGAGTCAGTAAAATTAGTAATCGGTACGCGAGCGGCAATTTTTACGCCAATGCCATCTTTAGGCTTAATAGTAATTGATGAAGAGCATGATATATCTTTTAAGCAAATGGATGGAGTTCGCTATTCAGCACGTGATACCGCCTTAATGCGCGCTCATTTACGCCATATTCCTATTATTTTAGGCTCAGCTACCCCAAGCTTAGAAAGTTTGCATAATTGTGCTTTAAATAAATATAAAATTCTTCGTTTAAATTTTAAAGCTTTAAATAGTAAACCATTGCATTATGAGATTTTAGATGTTCGTAATCAAAATCTAATTCATGGCTTAGCATCAGCCTCTTTACAAGCAATTAAGAAACATTTGGAAGCTGACAATCAGGTCTTAGTATTTATTAATCGCCGCGGCTTTGCTCCGGTTTTATTGTGTCATAGTTGTGGGTGGATGGCTGATTGTCGAGGTTGTGATGCCCATTTGACTATGCATAAAACTAAAGGGATCTTGGTTTGCCATCATTGTGGACTTACGCAGAAAATACCTGCTCATTGTCAAAGTTGCAAGGGGCATGAATTATTGCCGGTAGGAGCTGGTACGCAACGTATTCATGAACATTTAAAAGAGGTATTTAAAGATACATCTATTTTACGAATCGACAGGGATGAGATTAGGAAAAAAGATGCACTTGATGAAAGTTTAGCGTTAATTAACGATGGTAATGCACAATTAATAGTTGGTACACAAATGCTTGCTAAGGGTCATCATTTTCCAAAATTAACTTTAGTTATTGTCTTAGATACGGATAATGGTTTTTATAATCAAGATTTTAGGGCGCTAGAGAAGTTGGGGCAATTATTAACTCAAGTTTCAGGACGCGCAGGACGCGCTGAATTTCAAGGGCAGGTAATTATTCAAACGCATGTGCCAAATCATCCTTTGCTTAATTTACTTATTCAAAAAGGATATGATGCGTTTGCAGAATCATTGCTTGCTACAAGAAAGGAGGCCGAGCTGCCGCCATATCATTATATTTCAATGATTCGCGCTGAAGGTAAAGCCATACCACCACTACTTAACTTCTTAAATATATTGAAAGCACAATTTCATCAACACGAGATAAAAGCCTTAGGTCCAGCTCCGGCGCCACTTTCACGTAAATCAGGCATGCATCGGATGCAATTACTCATAAAATCGCCTTCACGCAAAAAATTAAATTTAGTTTTGGCTAAAGTACGAGAAGGGTTGGTGTCTTCAAAGGAAGTAAAGGGCATTCGCTGGAATGTGGATGTTGATCCTATGGATTTGTCATAATTTTTAATGGGGATATGCAATGCCACGATCACCTATTATTTTTTCACTTTTTGGTTGTGAAAAATTAGCCGATATTATTATAAAAAAATCTGGTTTTCTTGCGGGGAAAATCACGGCACATCAATTCCCTGATGAAGAATCTTTAATAAAATTAGAGACAGATGTTAATGATCGCACCGTAATATTTTTAGCAAATCTTAATCGGCCGAATGGCAAAATACTTCCTCTTTTATTTGCGGCTGAAACTGCAAGAGAACTAGGGGCTAGTAAAGTAGTATTAATAGCCCCATACCTGCCTTACATGCGCCAGGATAAGATATTTAAAGCAGGTGAGGGGATAACGTCAAAATACTTTGCGAAGCTTCTATCAGGTTATTTTGATGGTTTAATAACAATTGATCCTCATCTTCACCGTTGGCACGACTTAAATGAGATTTATACAATACCTACTTTTGTTTTGCATGCAACAGATTATATTGTAAATTGGATTAAACTAAATGTTAAAAGCCCTATTTTAATAGGACCTGATGCTGAAAGTTTGCAGTGGGTTAAAGATATTGCAGAAAAGGGTGATTTTCCTTATTTGATTTTAGAAAAATTAAGGCATGGAGATTCTGATGTGGAAATTTCTTTGCCAAATATTAAGCACCATCATGATTTAACCCCGATATTAATAGACGATATTATTTCAACGGGTATTACATTAATAATGACAATTAAACAGTTACAATCTCTTAAATTACGTTTGCCAATTTGTATCGGTGTCCATGCCGTTTTTGCAAATGATGCATATGATAATCTTCTAGCTACAGGAGTTGAAAAAATTGTTACATGCAATACTATCCCTCACATCTCTAATGGTATTGATGTTAGCGACGCCTTAATTAGTCGCATTGCTTTTAAGTAGCTCACTTTATTGAAAATATGAACTATAATTATATTACGGCATAAATTGTATTTGGTTCATTAATGAAACCTTGGATAGAAAATAGCGATAAATTATTAGCGCTTTATAAAGGTATTGAAGGTGAGCTTAGTAAACATGTGGCAACGGATTCTAAGAGGGTTCAGTCTTCACGCGCTAAAAAGTTAGATACAAATACGGCTGTTGAAAAAATACAGCGTATTTGGCGTGGGTATAAAATTAAAGAATCATTTGTTAGCGATCAATATGGTTCATATGTATCGATGATTGACAAAGATGACGAGCAGCGTCTTTTATCATTGTTAATGTTTGGCCGACATGAAGCTGAGTTTAAGATAAATAGTAAGGATAGAATTGCAAATCCATTTATTCATAAAAAGCCATATTATCATCGCGTAGATGACTTATCAGGAAATTTATTAAACTCACTTCAAATTATTTTTGGCTTAAAAAAATTAGAATTATTTGAAACTGTCATACCTGTAACTAACTTATCTTTAGTGTCTTTAGAAAAATACCTTCAAAGTATAAATGCTACTGGTTATAGAATTATTAAGAGAAAAGATACATCTATTTCTTTAGTTGTAATTAATTCACGTGAATTATCACCTGAAGATCTCATGTGGTGTATTAAAAAATCAGGATTCACAGCATCACCATGGGAAATATCACAAAATATTACAAAAATATTAGGGGCAGATAAGGCTGAGGAATTTATTAAAATAAATGATCATAAATACATTAAAGCTAAGCTAGGTAATTTACCTAAAACTAAAAAAGAGCTAATCAAATCTGATATCTTTACTAAATTACATAGAGTTGCGGCTAATAAAGATAATCCTACAGCATTATTAGCATCCTCTATGATTAAATTAATTAAAAATAACGATCATTTATCAGAAGATGCCATTAAGAGAATTGCATTAATACTTGATATGGCAAATACTTTTTATGTATCTAATTATCATCGTTTTGCTTTTTGTGTATATGCGATAATCCATGAAATTAGTTTAGGTCTTGCAACTAAAACTGAAAAAGCTAGTTTAGATGAATCCTTTGCTAAATTTTTATCCTCGTCAAAGAAAACATTAATGGATGCTTTATCACTAAAAGATAAAGATCTTTCGATGATTAAATTTGTTGCAAGTCCAGCACTTTCTGGAACTAATGCTTTTATGATAGCAAAACGTATTGCTGCAACCATGCATAAGGCATCTAAGCCCCTGACTATTGAAATGGTTAAACCATCCTATTACGAGCTTAATACAAATGAATTTGCTAAACCCTGGCCATTATCTAGTCCAGATGTATATGTTTTTTCAACCGGTCCTATTGTTAATCCAGAGGGACTTACTCCTGGAGTTGATATTAATAAATTTATTAAAGATAAAATTATTAACCTTAATCGAATAAAGCCTACAACAATAATAATAGATACAACCACAACAAATTATGAAAATTTACATCTTAATGAAGATGCAAAACAATTAATTCGTGATGGGAAATTATCAATTATTGCTTTTGAAAGTCATCAAAAATTTGGTTTATTGCATTCTGATCAAGCTCAATGTGGTAGAGTTTTTAGTCTTTGTGGTAAAAGGATGCATGATGAAGCGGCCTTGCAACAAATAGAGCTAGATGCGCAAACTGATTTTAATGAGCATTTAGATATGCGCATTGGTGCTAATATTAGTTCTAATTGCGCCGACATATTAGATAGTATTAAGCGCCAACATTTTAGTAACGGTAGTATATTTAATAATATTTTAACAATAATTGATCTCATTTCAAAAGATATAGTTAGTCATAAATATATGCTAGATAATTTAAGCGAGCTTTATTTTATTGTGCCAAAATCTTTGCGAATCGCTAATCTTATTACGGAAAGAAATAGCTTTGGCCATTATTTGACTACAATTTCAGGAGTAGTCCGATTAATTAGGCTATCTGCTAATGCTTCTGATCCTATAGATTCATTGATTTTATCTTCACAAATTTATTTAGGATTCTCATCTGGCAAAATAAGTATTAATAATTTAAAGGATCTATCTTTGCCAGAACAAATTATTACTATCGCTTTGATATCTAATCTTATAAATCCAAAAATATATAATAACCAATTGAGTATGAAAGAAAAAGTGGAGCGTTATTTTTTCTTATCGTCAGTTTTAAAAGCCTGTAATTCGCTAAAAGGACGGTCTCAATACGCGGAGTTGGCGCAATATTTATATAAGCTTAAAGACGAAATTATTACTTACGCAAATAACTCAGAGGAAAACCCTAAGTATTTTCAAGCGCTAATGGCAGCTCTTGATGCCAAATTGGTTTTAACTGACAAAATATTAAATGACTTTAAAATTTGTCCGCCAATATGTAATTTTATGATTTTTGCACCTAAATTTATTAAATTAAATGATGAGTTAATTACTGATTTAATTAATCATCCTGACACTTTGAGCCTTATCATAGAACATAAGAGCTTTTTTGAAGGGCATAAAGAATTATTAAAAAAAATTAGAGTGTTAGACATAACTTTTGATGCTAAATCGCTATTATATTTAGTCGCAGATAGCCAAGCATTAGTCGTTTTAAGCCAATTAATTGATAAAGGTTTTCCACTTAATACAGATAATATTAAAATATTTGGAGATAAAAAATTTGTGTCTTTTATTGAAACTAATCTAGAGTTGCCTTTACAGTCATTTATTATAATTTCAGAAATATATAAAGCTAAAATAGAACTTGATAATGAAACAAAAATCTTAATTAAAGATGATCCTAAATTTTGTCAATTAATCTTAATGATTTATAATGCAAATAATGAAATTTTAGATAATTTAAAGAAAAAAGATAGCGGTAATAAATATAAAGAGGCTTTAAAATATTCGCCTAAATATTTGCAAGATTGTCATTTGGCAATTAAAGAGTTTTGTGAGGTTAAAAAACCAACCAAAGAAACTAAAGATAAATTATTAACGGCAATTTCATTAGCAAATGATAATTATTGTGATAAAGTTTTATCAAAACATAGGGATTTTTCGACATTTATCGTTGAAAAAATTTTTAAAGGCTTATTGATTGCTTTAAGTTTTACTATTTTACTCCCCGTAGCGCCATTATTTATTGATAATCTGTTGGCGCACAGGTTTTTTAAGACGACATCACAAAAAAAATTAGGTGCTCTTAAGTCTAAGCTTGAAGAAGAAGTTGCCTCAATAAAAAATCCAACTAAATAGCAATTGGCGCCTTAATTGAAGGGTGGGATTGATAATTAATAAATTCAAAATCATCAAAACTATAATCAAATAATGAGACAGGCTTTTGCTTTATTAGAAGCTTAGGTAGTGGAAATGGCGTGCGCTCCAATTGAATTTTTGCTTGTTCTAAATGATTTTGATATAAATGGCAATCTCCACCGGTCCAAATAAAATCCCCTACTTCAAGATTGCATTGTGCTGCAACCATATGGGTAAGTAGAGAATATGATGCAATGTTAAAAGGAACCCCTAAAAAAACATCGGCTGAGCGTTGGTATAATTGGCAAGATAAGCGATTTCCAGCCACATAAAATTGAAATAAAGCATGACATGGAGCTAATGCCATTTTATCAAGTTCACCTACATTCCAGGCTGATACTATTAGCCTTCGCGAGTCTCTATTTTCTTTAATTTGTTGAATTATATCGGATAGTTGATCAATATAACGTCCATCTGCTGTGGGCCAGCTGCGCCATTGTTTTCCATAAACAGGTCCAAGATTTCCATTTTCATCGGCCCATTCATCCCAAATAGTTACGCCGTTATTATTTAAATAAGCAATGTTGGTATCACCTTTTAGAAACCATAATAATTCGTGCACGATAGATTTCATATGTAATTTTTTGGTGGTAACTAAAGGAAAGCCATCATTAAGATTAAAACGCATTTGGTAGCCAAAAGTAGATAGCGTTCCCGTGCCTGTGCGATCAGATTTAGCTTCGCCATTTTGCAAAATATGTTGTAGTAGTTTAAGGTACGTTTTCATTTCGTTTAGTCCACCATAATATTAAGCCCACAATGAGCATCGGAATGGAAAGTAATTGTCCCATAGTTAACCAATCAAATGCTATAAATCCAATTTGTAGATCAGGTTCGCGAAAGCACTCAACGATTATACGACAAATTGCATAGCCTATTAAAAATACTGCGGTAACGCAACCCGCTGGTCGCGGTTTGTTTGCATACCACCAGACAAGGATAAATAAACCAATCCCTTCAAGTCCAAGTTCATATAGTTGTGAAGGATGCCGAGGGTTGATATCAGCGGTAGGGAAAACCATACCCCAAGGCATATCCGTTGCTCTTCCCCAAAGCTCTCCATTAATAAAATTGCCAGCTCGTCCTGCTGCAAGACCAAGTGGAACTAGTGGTGTACAAAAATCAGCCACTTGCCAAAATGGTCGTTTAAACTTTTTAGCGAAAAAAATTAGTGCAATAAGTACGCCTAAAAGTCCGCCATGAAAAGACATCCCCCCTTCCCATATTTTGAATATATTAAGTGGGTTAATTAATAATTGAAAAAAATTATAAAACAACATATAACCTAAGCGCCCGCCAAGAATAGTTCCAATAGCGATAAAGAATATTAAATCACTTATTTCTTCTTTGCTCCAATTCAAACGGTAACGTTTAACCCGAAAATTTGCTAAAACCCAGGCAGATGCAAAGCCAAATAAATACATCAAACCATACCAGTGTACCTTTATCGGCCCTAAAGAAAATGCAATAGGATTTATTTGTGGAAAAGTTAACATAGTTTCCTTAGCTAATAGTAGTTTGGGCCTTGGCCCAACAAATTAAAATCGTTGGGCCAAGGCCCAAGCTACTATAAAGATAACATAATTGTTTCATGATTTACCTGCTCTTATTAAACTTCCCAAGCCTTCATCTTCTAGCGCTTTTTGTAAATGCATGCGTATTTCTGCAGGATGCTCAAGTTCAAGTACATGGCTTAAAATTCTGCGAGCAGAGGCTATAGAAGTGCTACGTATTATCCATTTTACCCGCGGTAAACTAGATGAGCTCATACTAAGTGTATCAAACCCCATGGCAAGTAATAAAATTACAGCAAGAGGATCGCTCGCCATTTCTCCACAAATGCTTACCTCAACTCCAGCAGCATGACCACCCTCAACAATTTTAATCAAAGTGCGAAGCATGGCGGGATGCAGGGAGTCATATAGGCCTGCTACGCGGGCATTATTTCTATCTACTGCTAATAGATATTGAGTTAAATCATTAGAGCCAACGGATAGGAAATCAACGCGCCGGGCTAATTCTTTTGCCATGTATGCCGCCGCTGGGACCTCAATCATCACGCCTAATTTTGGCTTTATAATTTTACAGCCCTCTTCTACCAACTCTTTATAAGCCTTGTCAATTAAATATGTGGCCTCATCAACTTCGCTTAAAGATGTAATCATGGGCAACATTATGCGTAGATTATTTAAGTCTTCATTAGCACGCATCATGGCGCGAACTTGTAATAAGAATACATCGGGATGATCAAGTGTTACTCGAATTCCACGCCAGCCAAGGTATGGGTTATCTTCTTTAACTGGAAAATATGGTAGAACTTTATCACCACCAATATCTAATGTGCGCATAGTTACTAAATGCGGTGAAAACGCCTTAAGAATTTGGCGATAAATTATGCATTGTTCATCTTCAGATGGGAAACGATCGCGACTCATGAATGGGATTTCAGAGCGATAAAGACCAACACCTTCAGCACCAACGCTCATCGATAAACCCGCGTCCATAGCAAGTCCTGTATTAACTTGTAAAGATACTGAGTAGTTATCTGTAGTTTCTGCAGGCTTATCACGTAAGCTTTCTAAGCTATGATTAAGTTTATCCTCTTCTTGCATTAAGAGTTTATATTCAGAAATTAAGGCTTTAGAAGGAGAAATAAAGACATGGCCGTAATAGCCGTCGACTATTATGGCTCGTCGTGATAATTGTTCGATTTTAAGTCCGCGAACACCCATGACGGCAGGAACGCCCAAGGCGCGGGCTAAAATAGCTACGTGCGAGTTAGACGCACCTTTTGCCGAGACAACTCCTGCTAATTGCCCTTCTGGCACTTCAGCTAATGCTGCCGCTGAAATTTCTTCACCGATAAGGATGGTTCGGCGAGGGTATACAATATTATCGTGGTGAGCTGATTGTAGTTCCGCAAGAACTCTTCTGCCTATATCACGGATATCAGATGCGCGCTCACGAAGGTAATCATCTTTCATGTTCTCAAATTGCAACACATGTTTTTTTATTACTTCAGCTAGCGCGGCTTCAGCAGATAGTTTTTCTTTACGAATCTCATCTACAACTTCAGCGCCTAAATTATCTTTATCAAGTATACGTAAATATACATCAAATAAGGCAAGCTCATCTTCATCTACGCTTGATTTCATCCTTTTGCCTAAGCGATGCATATTTTCGCGGGCAAGAGAAAGGGCCTCATAAAAAAAAGCGATTTCGCTATCTATATCTTCAACAGTAGTTCGAGGTACTGCATCAATGTCTGCTGGTGGGTAAATTACTACAGCAGTACCAATGGCGATTCCTGGCACACAGCCTATTCCTGTTAAAGAAATTTGTATAAGATTATTTAAGATATCTGAAGATTTAGGATTGGTTAATAAAGCTAATTCGCCAGTAGCTTCTGCATGAGCAATAATTCCGCCTAATTGTGCTGCAAGCGTAATTAAAAAAGCTTCTTCTGCGTCATCAAAGCAGCGCTCATCTTTTTGCTGTACTGTTAAAACCCCATATAATTTTCGATGCTGGATAATCGGAACACCAAGAAAAGCATTAAGATGCTCTTCGCCAATTAATTCATTTTGGTGAAAATCAGGATGAGATGGTGCATTAAGGATATTAATGGGCTCTTCACGTCTACCAACAAGACCTATTAAGCCACAATCAAGTGGGACTCGCACTCTTGATTCAGCCTGTTTATTTAAGCCATCTGTAGCTATTAAAACATACTCTGTTGATTTATTATCAATAAGATAAACGGAAACAGCATCTGCAGCTACTGCTTCGCGAACGCGCAAGACTAATATCGCCAAAGCATCAGATAGATGTTTAGCAGTCGTTACATCCTGGACAATACGCTTTAATATTTTTAACATTATGACGTACTAATTTTTGCGACCATTATGACCTCTTTTGCGCATGGTTCTAAACGGCGCGCGCCGTTTTTTTATTAAATATTCAAGTTCTTTTAAAGCTTGAACATAAACTTGTTTCTTAAAAAAGATAACATGTTCTTGTGGTTCGTTGTATTCAATCCAGCGCCAACTATCAAATTCTGGAAAGTCACTTAAATCAAGGCGAACTTTTTGTTCACTAGAAATTAGCTTTAGTAAATACCATTTTTGTTTCTGACCAATAACTAGTGGCTCAGTCCCATGCCGCAAAAATTGTTTGGGCAGACGATATTTAAGCCACCTTTTAGTGACCCCCAATACTTCAACATCCTTAGGTTCTAAACCAATTTCTTCATGAAGCTCACGATACATGGCTTCAAGCGCTGTTTCACCCGTTGCAAGCCCACCTTGGGGGAATTGCCAGGCGTCATGGCCATGGCGCCGCCCCCAAAATACCCGCCCGGATTCATTAACTAAAATGATCCCAACATTAAGCCTATAACCGGCTTTATCAATTATCATGGTAATTTTGCTTATAAAAGCTCTCTAATACCTTGATTTTTCCACAAAAGACAAGAGGTTGGCAAACAAAACCGTAATAAAAGGCAAATTTGTTTTAAGCTAATTAAATTATTGATATTTAATTAGGTCTTTTTCTAGTAAGATATATTAAAAGATTTGACGTTTTGTCACTGAGTATTAAGTTAGGATAAAGTCTAATGGCACCGCCTTAAGCCAAGGACTTACCTACTACAGATATTTAATTTTAAATAAAGGCAGATATGTTAAGTCATTTGCTTGAGCTTCGGCGCCGTATATTGCTTATTATTGTGGTTTTTTTAAGCTTATTTTTTTTATTTTTTTTCTTAAATTCCCAATTATTTCATCAAGTGGTAGCTCCGATTTTAAAAGTTTTGCCTAGCACCTCACCTTTAGTTGCGACTAATCTTACTTCTCCATTATTTACGCCAATTAAATTAGCCATTGACGCGTCAATATTATGTACAGCTCCATTTGCACTATTACAAATTTGGTATTTTGTGTCACCTGGTCTTTATCAAAGAGAGCGCAAATGTTTACGTTTAGCTATATTTGGTAGTCTGTTCCTTTTTTTTGCTGGAGTATTATTTTGTTATTTTGTAGTTTTACCGTTTATGGTGCAATTTTTTATTAGTGCCATCCCATCTGGCGTGAGCTTAATGCCAGATATAGTTTATGTGGTTGATTTTATTACTCGGATGTTATTATTATTTGGAATTTCATTTCAAGTGCCATTAATTTGTTTTCTATTAGTGCAATTAAATCTAACAAGCATTGAAACCTTAAGAAATATAAGGCCTTATGTAATAGTAGTGGCTTTTATAATAGGGATGTTATTAACTCCGCCAGATGTATTATCGCAAATTATGTTAGCAGTACCTTTATGTCTTTTATATGAGCTAGGGATAGTTTTAGCTATTTTCGGGGCAAAAAATAAACTTATTGCAAAAGCCAACTGATATCTTTTCAAAATTAGTATTGATAAGTGCTTTATACAAAGACTGGTTGCTGGTATAAAGAGCACTTTCTTTTAGAGTTTTGGAGTAAAGATTGAAAGTATATTGGGAGCGTAGTTTATCTTATGGCAAGTATAATAAAACGGGATCAGTAAGATTAGAAGAAGCAAAATGGCGTTATTTAGGTTCTGGCGCTTATAATGTTGTTTCTATTTCTTTCGATAAGATAAGAGTTGGAGATTATATTGGGCAAATGGTTTTTAAAAAACACAACCATGAAGAGCATTTTTTAAGTGAATATAAAAGGGCCGTCAGAAAATGGAATACATTAAATCCTACTTATCCGGCTTTTTTGGTAAAAAAAGGCTGGGTTGCACCTTATTTAGGAAATGAACTTCCTACCGATGAGGAAATTGCCAATAAGGTATTAGCTATTTATAAAAATGATCGAACCATTATTGCTGATGCTTATGTCACAGATAATTTTCGTAAGTTAAATGGAGATATTTTTTGTATTGATGTTGATTACGCTTTGCGTCGTGGTTCTATTGCTTCGGAGCGTCAAATACGTGATGGAACGGAGTTAATGTTTGAATACTTGAATAAATATAGAAGTAATGCACCACTGACAATACTTGTTACTAGTGCTCTGTTGTGGTTAGAGATATCTCTTCCATCGGAAGAGATTAAAGATGAATATCTTTCTGGCAAAGCGCTTATGGCTATTGATTTGTTATCCCGACGTAAGGTTAAAGTAACCAAAGAGATTATGGAACAATTATTATTATTTATAAAGCTTGATCCTATGCATAAAATTAAATTAGAGGCTATAGTTCCCCTTTTATCCCTTAACTTAAAGTTTGAAATCACCCCGGCACTATTAACCAGGCTTAAATCTTTTGTCTCAGATAATCCTAGTGAAGATGATCCGTATAATGGGATTGATGCAGAGCATATGCCTTATCTACTTCAGCCAGAAAGGGTTCGGCTCGAAGGAATTATACAAAAATACACGCATGCCATTCATGTGGCAGCTAAATTTGGTTTATTGGAAGAAGTTAAGGCATTTATTGGACTATCACCAGGTCTTGCTCATGTGAAGGATGAATATAATCAAACGCCGTTATTGTGGGCAGCAGCATCTGGTAATTATGACATTGTGGCCTATTTGTTAGAGAAAAAGGTTCATTTGAATCCGCAGACAAAGTTAGATCTAACTGATGAGCGATTTTATGTTGATAATATGTTAACTCCTTTAGATTGGGCCATTAAAAATAATCATGGCGTTGTTGTGGAGTTACTTAAGTCTGTGGGTGCGCTTACATCTGCTGAATTAGGAAAGAAAGGAACAAGTGTTAAGAGTGGATTGCAACGATATGGTTTTCATACGAGAAGTTTATCTTTTGAAGCTACATCAGAGCACGCTCCATTGGGGTTAACACAATAAAATTCATCAAGTTTTTAGATTTAACAAATGAATATGTTGATACTATGCCGTCATATTATTACTCACAAGTAACTGCATTTGATAATCAGACTTGTGGATAATAATATGTTCACGGCTTTATAGGCATTGTTGCATAATTTTTATATCACTCATGAATAAAAAGCTCTTAAATTTGATGCCTTGATTCATTTTATGATAATATAGTGCATTAAATAACCAGACATCAGATTGGATGTATAAATTATGCCATTACCAAAAATTACGGGTTTATTAAATAACTGCGCGTTGAATACCGCTTTGCCAATAATATTGGAGGGAATCTCTGATTTAGCAACTTATGAAACGGCTGAAATATTAGCAGAAATTTCTGATAATGAAATTTTTGAGAGTTATCTTCGGCTTAAAGAAATTTATGCCGAACATTATTTGATTGGGAGTAGTATTGACTTTAATTGGCTCAAATTTTCAGATTTTATTCGCAAAAATTCCTTTTATGCAAATGAACTTATGTTTGCTCCGGTTTTGAGGAAGTTTATTGCCGAAAAAGGGTTTATCAGCGGCAATTACAGAGATGGAGTAAGCTTACTTAAAGATGTGCAACATAATGGGCGTTATAATCTTTTGCCAGATACAGAAGCCATAGATTTATTGCATAATCATTTTGGTATATCTGTAGAAACTTATGAGTTTGAAGCTTCTCGGGTAACAGGCAACCCAAAAGATAATTATAATAATGTTAGAAATAAGCCAACAACCAATGACGAATATCCTTTTGGCCAGTCTAATCCTACCATTCAGATTTATTTAAAAGATGCACATTTTGAATTACAGCCACATGAATTATTAGCTGTTCCAACTAGGGAATTTGACGCTGAAATTGCTGCATTACCACGAGCTTTATATGATATTCACCATGGCTTGAGTTGTTCTACCGATGCCAATACCACAAATCATTATTTAAGACGCTTGATTCCTTATGTAAGACAAGCAATTATGATAAGATTAGCTCCCAGTTATAGAGAGTTAGATTCTGGTCGTGCATATGCGGCTAGTTTAGTCAGTCAATCGCCGGCAGATGATGGTGAATTTGTCATGGTGGGTGGGGTTGATGTTATAAGCAACGCTGAAACTGGATCTGATGGCGAATTTACCAGCTTGCCTAGCCTAGGAATTAACCAATATGCTGCTTGTTTGGCTGATGCTTTAGTGCCTAAACAAATTGCTCCCGTTGATCTATGTG
>Ga0247837_1004876_pt1 | contig 21003 bp, 14 predicted proteins | sample LaCtaG_2_FD_187115 | JGI IMG/M metagenome (GOLD analysis project Ga0247837, IMG submission 187115) | Freshwater microbial communities from meromictic Lake La Cruz, Castile-La Mancha, Spain - LaCruzMarch2015_14.5m | ecosystem: Environmental > Aquatic > Freshwater > Lake | place: Spain: Castile-La...
TTTGCACTAGCAGCGGCCTTGCCTGCTACAGTGCTGTGGGGAATGGGTATCCCCACTCTCACTCTGCTGCTGCTCATTGCAGTGAACGGCGCGTTTCTCATATATCTGGCTAAAGTCCTGCTGAGGACTCGTATTCGGAGAGCGCTCAGTAAGTGGATTTCAAGAAGTTCAGTTCTGGCAGGGTCCCATGCTTTCAAGAAATCCACACGGTTGAGGGACATAGCGCGACTGCAAGAACAAGCGCAGTTGCTCGGCACTCTCAACGAAACAGGCACTAATATGCATAGCTAGAGCTGCTTTCTTAGTCCGCGTCCATTTACTGCTCTGAAAACAAGCCCCTCTTTCCAATACTAAATCAAGTCTACAAAAGCAAATTGTACAGAGTCTATAATCCTGTAGGAAGAGCTCTTTAATAGTGAACTTTGAGTTGTCTCACAATAAGGAATTAGACAATAGTAGGCAGCACGGAGGCAGTGCAGACATAACTGTAGACACACAGTGTCCTCAAACTCAGAGTACTTGGTGAGGGATGGACTCCAAGCCAGAGCCGTGCTGTTCAGGCTATTTTTGCAGACTATATCTCTACGAGTCTTACGTATAGTAGGTGTGGAAAGTGTAGTTTGTCGTGTGAGTCCTTTTCCTCGATGCGTTCTACCCCCTGGCTTTAAGTCACTGAGAAAGCGGATATAATAGTCGGCATCAGTGCAAAGGGAAATAGTGGCTCTTGTGGTCGAGTGAGTCCAGCAGGAACTTAGTAATGTAATTGCTCCATCAAGCTCCCTTCATCCAAGTCCGTCCCAGGGCAAGTACCCATCAATGGTATAATAGAGGGAGAGAAAGCTTGCAGGAGAAGTATGCAGTGCTCCATGAGGTCTCTTCCAACATCGCTTCTCAGCGCGAAGACACCATTCCCACCTACGAAGGAACTGACAGAAGCCAAGCTATGGGCCTAGTGCTGAGAACAGAGGTCGAGTAGGCGCAAACACTCACAGAAAGCTCCAAGAGTACGATGAACTACGAAGAAGCAAGGCGGAAAAGGGTTTACGACAAGCAGGAAAGCGACTTGAAGCACAAGACTGAGGAGCCTAAAGCCACCTACCAGGAGCAGTAAGTCGTCCATCGCCGAGAGCAATGCCACCACTCACTGGCCTGCAGTCTACAAAAGCTGATTCAGAGTTCCAACATGCGACGGATTATCAGAAGTAGTCAGCTGGCGACCTATAGATGACGGCGAGACTGTCTGGCTTTGCAGTTAAAAGAAGAGACTGAGCGGCACGTCTAGTCGAACTCACAGCGACACTGAAGGGAAAGAAGGCCTTGCTTACAACTATACACTAAGTGCAAGGCTGCTCATCGAAGCTGCCTGGGAAGGAAGAAAGTCAGACTCTACCGTCAGCGCGCCGCCTTGCTTTCTCCGGCTCGTAGATGAATCCGATATAGAGGCTATGCGAGTACTGCTGAGGAAACCTGTCGGTATGCCAGCCTTAGATCCGCTTCTTCCCTACAGCTACTAGCTCTCTAGGACTCTCGGCAGATGCTATTCTTACCAGCCCTACCTCCTTACTCTACCTTTTAGAGTTTTATAAAACGATTCAACCAAACAGTGAAAGAGGAAATCCTAAAATATCACCGAGAAGCAAGGAATTGCGTGGATTCAGAGAAAATGGTTACTGTGTCGGGATATGAACTTGTCATATGAAAGTTGCAACATGACGATGCACACACAAAACCATGTCCGTGCATGAAAACAAGTGGCTGTGCTACAAGACGCTAAGCGACCTCCCACTTATTTCCCTTCCCTGTATTGCTCTACAGCCTATTCTTATTCCCTCCCTAGAAGCCACATATAGTGCGGCAATTACGAAATTGAGGGTACACACGTATATGGATATACACTAGAAAGGAACTATCAAGCAACTAAGGACCGAATTATACTACTTCCAAGCAGATTCCCACACATTCTGTCCCCATTCCCTGCCAACCGCCTCATTTCCCCTGCTTTCTCTAACAGACAGGGATTCCCTGCCTGAAAGAAGCGAAATAGCCATATAGGAGACTTAACTAGCGCTAGACAGGAAACCGACCCAGTCGCCATTAGGAATTAGCACCATTTCTCGCTTTTCCAGCTTCTCAAGGATCCAGCTCGGGTCTAGGGGAGTGTACATCTCAGCCTCTTCCCCGCACTCCAAAGCCACGGGCTGGCGGCCGTATAGACGAGGGTAGTCCTCGTATATATCCAGTTCCGCTACTTCGAGACTGGTCAGCTCGTACACTTCGCCTTTAATTCTAGTGCTTCCGCCGAAGAACACGAAGGGAAAACTGCTTTCCAGGTCCGTAACCATCGTAAAGCTGCTCTCCCTGGTCCAAGTCTTCACCAGCGGCTTCTTCCCGTTTAGTATTCTTGTGTGTCCGCGCTGTCCTTCCAGTAGTGACCCGTACACAAAGAGCCGCTTCATAGGGATTTATTAGGAATGAATGGAAAGGAATGGGGGAGGCTTATTGCAGGACTGGGAAGCCTGGGGGAGTTGGACTGTACCAGTCAGTATTGGTGGAAGTATGGCTTTATCGTAGGGAATTGGGGCTTGTGATGTGTATGGTACTGAGCAGGAGGAAACGGAAATCTGCTGGAAATGCCTATAAATGAACTGTGCAGGTCCTTGGTGTATGAAAACAGCCGAATAGTCTATGCGGATATACATTGGGAACTTAGATGGAACAGGCCTATTTTCATGCTAACAGCTGGCTTTCCCGCATATAACCAGGAGTTCTCATGGACATTTACTCCGTTTCTACATATACTAGAGATATTAACGTAACTCAGTCTGCATAAACACGTAATTAGCCTTCCGTCAAAAACCTCGCGAACTGCGCATAGCTGAAATTGCCCTCCGGCGAGCCGCTAATGTCAAACACCAGCAAACGCCAAGTATAGGAATCCTTGTTATTATCATCAGGCTCTATACTTATCATTTCCCTCAGTTCCTTGCCAGTCACTTTCCTGTCCATGTCCCCGTCCAACAGGCGAAATGCACTGATCAGATTTGTAGGCGCGCAGATGATTTGGTGGCTAATCGCCCATAGTAGGAACTCCGAGTAAGCCAGTTTGCCCTCAGTAAACTGAGCTAAACTGGTGATAGCAGTGAGTGCGGCCTGGGCCTGTTCCTCTGGAAATAGGCGATATAGCTGTATACGTAGTTCTTCCTCTGACACTACCCCGTCACTATCAGTATCCAGCTCCTTGAAGGCCTTCGTGGCTTCTTTAAGGTCTTTCGCGGACAGCACTAGGTTGAATACAAGCTGGAAAAGGGTCTTTCTGAGGGAAGTCAGAGGCCGGGCAGTCGCCATATTCCTCAGAGCACTGCGAAGACACGGACTCAAAGCAGGCTTGGGGACCGGCCTCACCACCCAGGGATGCTGCCTGCAGTCCTCAACCGTCCCCCTGCCTTCGTAGTCCCTGCACAGCAGTATTGCAAGCAGGGACCTGGCTTCCGGACTCAGAGCCTCCCACGATTTCCTGCTTGGCAGCGTCAAAACGTCCTCAGGGCAGCGAATGGAGTCGTTTATGAGTAGGTTGGAAAGGATGACTCCGCAGCTGTAAAGGTCGTTTGCAGGCCCGAAATAGCTCTTATTCAGCACTTCCGGCGCTATATACTGAACTCCCGCATCCCCACTTTCCCCTAAAGGAACCAGCAACTTCACCTGCAATCCCTTATCAGAGGGAGTGGCTTGGAACAGGATTGACTGCAGGGAGAGGTATTTACAGGGCAGGAGGTGGGTCTGGCAGTAGCTGAGGCCTGCGAAGACCTGCCGCATGACTTCCGCTGCCAGTTCCTCTTTAATCCCTCTGATTTTCCCTCTTTGAGAAGGGGTCTGCAGCAGACTAAGGGCTGATCCGCCCTCTGTAGCCTCGTAAATGAGTGCGTAGTGGCTGTGGCTGCGGACTAAATCCAGCACTTTTAGGACATTGGGGTGGTCCAAAGTCCTCAATTTGCCTAGAAATTGCTTCTTTTCGCTGTCGCTTTTATCAGTCCTGCGTGCAGTGGTCCGCACCCAGCACTGCTTGAGCGTATGCCTGTGCCTGGCCCTGCGCAGACTCCCTTCCACTTCCGTCTCCAGCTCATAGCAGCCGTCCAAGCCTTCCTCAACCAGCCGAATATCTCTCAGTTTCACTGTCAAATGCAGGTCTTCCCAGCTCTTCCCGCCCCTGTCCCAAGTCTCCAGGCCGCCAGACCTGGGCGACCTGGGACTCGCACAGGAGACTTTCCTACTATGAGGAATAGCCAGTAGTCTCGGGGTATTTGGACTGATGGGCGTAGAGCCTCTGGATTTGTTGCTCGTGGGACTGGAGCCACTCCCCGGCTGTCCGGAAGGGAGCTGGAGAAGCAGTTTCTGCCCTGGTGCGGAGCTGTGTCTATGGCTAGCAGGGACTACCAAGGCCGTAGAGGCCGCAGCGGCGGTTGGAGTGGGCGAATTGGGCTGGAGGTCCTTCGCAGAGGCTGGGGTTTCTCTATTCATTGGGGACTGAGGTGCTTTCTGCAGGTCTGGGTGGAAAGGACTGAGGGTTTCTTTGTCTCGGATGCACTCGCAGCCCATATTAAGATTCTGAGGTGTAATTTGTGTGGAAATCGCTCCTTGGGACTCGGAGTCAGGTGGAAGTTCTGAATGACGGACTTTTAATCAGGCGAATATCGGAAATTCGTAACGGAAAAAAACGAAATGACTGGTATAAACCAGTAAGCTCTAGTCTTTATAGCCTATATTATTTGCATTTAAGTGTGTATTTCGGCCGAATAGAGACTGAGTTTTTAGCCATTTTTGCAACTTAAGCTGCAGTTAGGCCAATTCGAGTGTTTCCCTTATGCAGAAAGAGCACAATTGTCAGGCGGGACAAAGCAAATCTCCGGGCTCAGTATGCATTATTAAGGCAAATTACCCTATTTTACCTGTAAATTCGGGAAATTTGCCTATTTCCCGCCATTCAACCCCCAAATAAACCCCAATTTCATCCATTTCCAACCTTCCCCAGCTAAAATTTCCATACTATAGGAACTAAGGCTTCTGCAAGTAATTGCTAAGCTCTTCATAATGGAAGCCGCCTTCCATCGAAGTGCTGACGCTGGATACCAGAACTTGCCAGGAGTAGGAGTCACTGCTGTCCTCACACTCCAGACTGAGGAATTCGCGTAGATCTCTGTGAGTAACGGCTCCGTCTTTATCTCTGTCTAGAAGCCGAATAGCTGCATCCAAATAATCAGGAGACACGAACACCTTCCGGCTGCACCCCCACAGCAGAAACTCCGAGTAAGCCAGTTTCCCCTCAGTAAGCACAGCAGAACTGATGATAGCAGAGAGCGCAGCCTGGGCCTGTTCCTCTGGGAATAGGCGATAAAGCTGTACTCGTAGTTCTTCCTCTGACACTGCTCCGTCCATGTCAGTGTCCAGTTCAGCGAAGGCTTCTTTGACTTCCCGCAGGTCCTCTGGGGACAGGACGAATAGGAATATGAGTTGGAGCAGGGCCTTTTTGAGGGAAGTTGCAGGGCGGAACTTGGCCATATTGCGGAGGGTAGTGCGGAGAGCGGGAGTGAGTGTGGGTTGGGGCGGAGTTGCAGCGATCCAAGGGTGGTGCAGACACTGCTCGAGTGTGGGGCGCTTGCGGTAGTCTCTCGATAGCAGCAGCTGAGCGAAGGATTTCGCTTCGGCGCTCACTCCTCTCCACCGTGCAAAGCTGGCTTTGATTTCTTTGGAAAACGCTTCCTTTTGCTGGGAAACGACGCTCCCTGTGAGTAGAGCCGAGAGCAGCGCTCCACAGCTCCAGAGGCAATTCGCCTGGCCGATTAGAGCCTCACTTACCTGCTCTGGGGCGATGTAGGGCTGAGCACTGTCCTGTCTAGCACTAAAAGGCACGAGTAGTTTCACCCATATATCAGCATTCTTCGTAATCGGGTCTACAAACAGCACATTTTCGAGTGAAATTGGCTTCAAGGTGAGGCCTTTGGACCGACAGTGCCTAAGCGCTGCGAAGACCTGCCGCAGGACAGTCGCTAAGACCACTTCGTCCAGTTCCTTAGGCAGGGCTTGAGCGTTTCCGCCCTCTGTGGCTTCGTACACAGCGTGCATGTGGCAGCCCTCCTGCAGCAAGTCCAGCACTTTCAGCACATTCGGGTGGTCCAAAGACTTCATCAGGCCCAACTCTCGCTTGGCTTCCTTTAGGCCGGTTTCTCGCTTTAACTCGTACGTCTGAATCCAGCATTTCCGGTTAGTTTCCCTATACACCGCTTGCACCAGATTCCCACATTTCGCCTCTGTCAGATGGTAGCAACTGCCCAAGCCGCCGAGCACTACTCTGCTTTCCCTTACTTTCACTGCCGAACTCACGTTAGTTCCTAGTGCACCGGGTCTTTCCTTCATGGATCTGCGGGGCTTTACTAGGTCGTTCAGATTGCTGCGAACTGTTGACACTCGCAGTTGCCGCCGACTCTGTTTTTCGGACTGCGGAGTACAGAGAATTTCGGGGTTAGAACGAGCATTTGTGCTTTGAGAGGTCTGCTTTAGAGACTCAGAGTGGAGAGTCGGACTGCGGTATGTTGGGTTTTCTATGCGATTGGTAGAATTCCTCGGAAGTGTATTGAGAGGAGGTGAGTCGCTGACAGGTTTCTCTCGATCTCGACAGCAGAGACAGCCCATATTAACTGTATTAGAGAGTCTTGCTTTCCCTTAAGTCTCTCAAGTCTACGAGAAAATTAGGGAAGTTAGCGCTTTTGTATGAAAGTACTGAGATCTTCAAAGTGAAAAGCGCCGCTGGAGTCATTGGAAATGCTGGAAATGAGCACTTCCCAAGCCATAGAGTCACTGCAGCCATCAGACTCCAGACACAGGAACTCCTTCAGGTCTTGTCGGCCCACTGCTCCGTCCCTATCCCTGTCCAGCAGTTTGAAAGCTGTATCGAGAAGGTCAATCGAAGTGAACACCTTCCTGCTGCAGCCCCACAGCAAAAACTCCGAGTAAGCCAGTTTCCCCTCACTAAGCTCAGCTGTGCTAGTGATAGCAGTGAGTGCTGCCTGGGCCTGTTCCTCTGGGAATAGGCGATTTAGCTGTACTCGTAGTTCTTCCTCTGACACTGCTCCGTCCATGTCAGTGTCCAGTTCTGCAAAGGCTTCTTTGACTTCCCGCAGGTCCTCTGAGGACAGGACGAATAGAAGTATGAGTTGGAGCAGGGCCTTTTTGAGGGAAGTCGCAGGTCTGCGTTTGGCCATATTGCGGAGGGTAGTGCGGAGAGCGGGAGTGAGTGTGAGTTGGGGCAGAGTTGCAGCGATCCAAGGGTGGTGCAGACACTGTTCGAGTGTGGGGCGCTTGCGGTAGTCTCTCGATAGCAGCGACTTAGTTAGCGACTTCGCTTGGACACTAACTGCCTGCCATTTGGCATATGTAGATTTCCACTTCTGGGAGGAATGTGCTGTTTGCAGCTTTTGCAGGTTGAGTTCGCCTGTGAGAAGTGCGGAAATACTCATTCCGCAGTTTTGCAAGCATTTCCCCAGATCACTGTTTCCCGGCTGCATGTCCTCAGAGTCACTTTCCTGCATGTCCTCGAGAGAAACCAACAACTTCACAGTCAAGCGGCAGTCCTCTGTCGGAGGCTCTACGAACAGAACATGCAGAGAGTTGAGGACGAAGCCTTTGGAGAGACAGTGGCGGAGCGCTGCAAAGACCTGCCGCATGATAGCGCTTGCCCACTGCTCGTTTATTCCCTTACTCCGTGCACAGAGCTCTGCTACGGTTCCTCCCATTGTAGCCTCGTAAACTACGCACAAGCGGCTGCTGTCTTGCAGGGAATCCACGACTTTGAGGATGTTGGGGTGGTCGAGGGATTTCAGCTTCATCAGCATTTGCCTTGTCTTCTTGTTGCTTTGCTCTTGGGTGCGCTCGTGCATCTGAATCCAGTACTTCCGGCCTGTGTTCGACTGCTCCGCTTTGACCAAATTACCGACCTTTTCCTCGGTTAGTCGATAGTATCTCTCCAGGCCTCCAAATACGACTCTGATGTCTCTCAGTCTCACGCCCAGGCCTAGTCCGGTCGAGTTCGCAGGTTCCCTTTTCTCTCCAGCTGCACTCCCAAGCCTGAAGTTCGAGCCTTCATATATTGAACCAGCACTTCCCCTTCTCCCAACTGAATCTTCACTCCTATTGCTTGCTCTTGCAGGCCTAGGACTAGCCTCTGCAGACCTAGGACTTCCTCCTCCTAACCTTGAATTAGTACTTCCCCTCCTTGCTACATTAACCCCGCCAGCCCGTGGGGTCTCTCCTCCATACCTTGAACTGCTGTCAGAACTGCCCTGGTCACTTGGGACTTCCAATTTATGAATGTTGCTTTGTGGGGTGCGCGGCTTGGAGCGGTGTTTTCCAGGAGTTGAGCAGTTTTCGCTCTCGACTGGAAGAGTCAGCTGCATCTTGAATGCAGGCTTTTTCTTCCTACTGCGACCTTCTACCGCCTCACTATGAAGTGCAGCCCGCACATGTGAAACGTTCACAGAGCGCGTCTCAGTTTCTCGCTGTTCTGAGTCTTGCTTGGAATCAGGGTTTTCTCGAGCCCGAGCGCAGAGGCAGCCCATATTACTTATATTCTACTGATGTCGGGAGGAGAGTATATAGAAAAGGATTCCGGATGAGATAAGGCAGAGATTGACTTTGGAGGGTTTCCGATTGTGACTTTGGTGCTATGACCTGTTCGATTATTACGGTAGTTTCAGAAAAGCGCTTGTGTATTCTTTACAATGCGAGCAAACACAGTTCGCAACTTGGCAATTGTGAAACAACAAGTCATTCGCCTGACATTCAAATTTAGCAACTTCTTCATTGCCTTCTCCTCCATCTGCTATTACAAATAGCCTTCTCAGGTGTCCGTTCATGGTCCTAGCATCAGACTCAAAGGACACCAAGGAGGAATTGTACTGCTAATGAAGCGTCTATAAGGCTAGTTACGAACCTGAAATCCACACATGCTGCAGACACTTCTCAGGGGAAGGCCGCTTTCTGTAGTCTCTGGCGATCAAAGCCAATGTCAAGGACTTGGCAGGCTTGCTGACCTCTTGCCACTTGTTGTAGCCGGACCGGAACTTTTGGGAAACCATGGAGGCCTGCATGTTATTGAAAACGTTTTGTCCGGCTATGAGACTGGAAAGGACGACTCCGCAAGTCCACAAGTCATTGTTAGGGCCGATGTATGTCTTATTTTTGAATTCCGGGGCAACATACTGGGAGTCCTTGTGCAGTTTCTCCTGGAAGGGAACCAGCAGCTTCACAGCAGGGCACTCTTCTGCAAACGGCGCTGAGAAGAGGATATTCTGAGGGTAGAAAGGCTGGAGAGCCAGGCCTTTGGAATGGCAGTAGCTGAGAGCTGCAAAGACCTGCTGCATGATAGCGGCTCCTAGACGCTCACTCACTGCCCCTACCTTCGTAGACAGCGCTTCCGCATTTCCGCCCTCTGTAGCTTCGTAAACAGTGTAAATGTGGCTCTCGTCCTGAAAGACGTCCAACATCTTGAGGATATTCGGGTGGTCCAGTGACTGCAGCAGCTCCAGCCTTTGCTTCCTTTCCTGGTTTCTTTTCTTTGATTTCCTGGTGGAAGTCTGAATCCAGCACCTCTTGCGAGTGTCCCTGTGCTCTGCTTTCACCAAGTTTCCTACTCTTTCCTCCTCCAGTCGATAAGAGCACGTCGCGCCTCCAGACACCACTCTGACCCCTTCCAGTCTCTCCTCTGGGCTAATATCTGTCCTTTTCCCTGTATTTGTGTGTTCCTGTGAAATTGTCTGAGTCCCTCCACTTGAAGTCTCAGCGTTCCCGACATCAGGCAAATCGAACTCGAGTTTCACTTGAGAGCGGAGGATCGGCTTGCGGATTTCATCTGGTTCGCTGAGATAAACAGCGTTGGGGAGTGGGGAATACTGCTGCGCTTCCTGGTCTAAGGGTTTGTGTCGGTCTCGACAACAGAGACAGCCCATTTTACTGCCGATCAACTGGGAAGGCCAATTCGAGGGGTTGAAAGGGACTGATTTGTGAATTATTCTAATACAATAGAGATGGAAATACTTCCGAAATATAACTTTTCCCAATATTTCCGCTTGGTGGATAGAGTTCAAGCCCCACATTACAGAAAATTTCAAAGTTAAAGTAAATCAGTTATTACTCATAGAGACTTCAGCGGCACTCCTCCGACTTAATCTATTGAAAGCCGCGCTATTCCCTCTGAAAAACTCCCAGAGCCACCGACTCTTCCCACACTTTATCCGTTTCCTGGATCCACACTCCCTACCCTTCGCAGATTCTTCCAGTTCCAACCGAAGCGCAGGATTGATTTCCCTGGTGTCATTTTCCTACCCTTGCTATCCAGCCATGGAATAGACTGGAAGTGATGGAAGGGGAGCAGATAGTGGGAGTTGTGGATTAGTTTTTGGCTTGGGAAAAGACGTTTGCGCTGGTGATGGTGGGAATTCCCGATGGCTGGGAGGTAGGTGAGGGACTGGGCTTGCTTCTCTGTGAAAAGGGGACTATGCGCCTCTGTAACTGCTCTGTCTAGGTGAAAGCAATATTACAAGCACTGGTTAAATAACGAAAAACGCAATCGGGCAATTTTATTGTGTCACAAGGCATGCTAACAACTTCCTTACTCCATGAAAGAAAGTCTAGTGTTCCTGCTTAAAGGTGCAGAAGTGCTGGTAGTGAAACTCGCTGTCCTTCACACTGCTGATGAGAGACACAAGTGTGCCCCAGTCGCAGGAGTCCGTGCTGTCGTCAGGCTCCAGACTGAGCACTGCTCTTAGCCCCTTGCTCTTCGCCAGAAGGCTAAGTCGGAAGGTATTGGACTTATTTATTCAGGAATAGGAAGAAAGGCGTCACTTCACCAAGCCGTCTCTGGGGAATCTATAAGAGTAAGACTAGCGAAATTGCATTGAGGGTTCTTATATAATCGTGGATACAGTTAGAGGCCGTCATGGCCTCTGTCCAGGAGTTGAAACGTAGTGGTAAGATGAGCCAAGGATGTCAACTCCTGCCTATCACCCGCCAACAGCAGGAACTCCGAGTACGCCAGCTTCCCTCCAGTGAACACAGCTGTGCTGGTGATAGCAGTGAGCACTGCTTGCGCCTGTTCCTCCGGGAACAGTCTATAGATCTGCACTCGAAGTTGCTGCTCCGACACTGTGCCGTCCAGGCTAGTGTCCAACTCCTTGAAGGCTTGTTGAGCAGCTTTCAGATCTTCATAAGGCAGGACCAGGTTGAAGATGAGTTCGAGAAGCGACTTCTTGAGGGAAGTGGAAGGTCTGACTTTGGCCATGTTGCGGAGAGCCATGCGAAGGCAGGGAGAAAGAGTAGGAGTACGCGGGAGGACTGAGAGCCAGGGGTGCTGCAGACACTCCTTCAACGTAGGCCGCTTGCTAACGTCTTTGTTTATCAATGCACGAGTTAAAGACTTCACCTGTGCACTCATTCCTTGCCACGTCTTATAAGCGGATTTGTAGTCTTCAGTGACTTCTCCTGGCTGCCGCTTTAGAAGGACCGATTCCCCAGTAAGGAGTTCGCCCAGGATCACTCCGCATCTCCACAAGTCAGTCGCCTGATCCACACAAGTCTGCTTTCCAAATTTAGTAGTTGCGACTGGAGAGGTTTTTTCATTCAAATAGACCAGCAGTTTCACCTGAAGGCGATCCTCAGTGGGAGGCTCTTGGAAGAGGAGGTTTTGAAGGGTTAGGGATTTGAGGGAGAGGCCTTTGGAGTGGCAGTGACGGAGGGCTGAGAAGACCTGCCGCATGATCACGCCTGCCCGCTGCTCGTCAATTCCTCTGGTTTGCTCCGAGAAGTCCTTTACAGTTCCGCCCTCTGTAGCTTCGTACACTGCGTAAACGCGGCCCTTGTCCTGCGCCAGATCCAACATCCTGAGGACGTTCGGGTGATCCAGAGACTTCGCAATCACCAGCCGCTGCTTCAACTTGCTACAGTTCTTCTCCTGCTCACAGTTGTAGGCCTGAATCCAGCACTTCTTCTTAGTGTCTCTGTGCTCTGCTCTGATCAAAGAGCCGAGGCTTTGCTTTTTCAGTCTGTAGCAAGTCTCAAGTCCTTCAGGCACCATTCTGAGGCTTCTGAGTCTCACAATCAGATTTTCACTGTTAGAACTTCTCCTACTTCCTCGCCAAGACCCAGTGGTAAATGTCCTTGGAAGTTTGGACTTGCGCACAGATGCAGGACTGAGTTCTCTGCAAGTCCGCGGGCTTAAGCTTGGCCTATCAGGACTGGAAACGGCCTCATCCGTGTCTCTTGGCAGGGAAAGTTGCAATTTCTTCCTAGAAGGAGCGCTAATTCTGCGCTGGCCAGGAGCGACGGATTGGTTAGCTTCTGGTACTTGGGCGGAAGCCCTGCGCTTCTCCTTGGGCTGCTTGTTTTCTTTGTGCTTCTGGCTGGGCAAGGACAGCGTAGGCTTTGGGTCTCGAAGGCACTGACAACAACCCATATTAACTATCTACTGGCGGAGTAAAGCGAATGCAGGGGAAATCGGGCCTATGTGTGCACCCGATACTGAACTGCGCTCTTATACTATGTATTAAGCCACCAAGCTTCTCGACTCGTCTATGAGTTTGCGGCTATAATTGCTTCTAAAGGGCTAATTCCGCTGCTGTAGCGATGGGAAGAGGTCCGGTTCCTCTACTTGAACTATTGGAAGGGAGGCTAGATCACTGGCTTTTGCTTTGGTAGGTCATTTCCGTGGTCCAAATGAGTGCGGCTATTTGCATGCTGAGATAAGGAATGCATATAGTCTTTCCAAGTGAATTTCCCTCTTTGCCCTTCTTATAAACCGTTGCTCCAGCTTTAGACCTAGGAACTACGTCTATTTCTTCATAAAATGGCAGAAGTCTGGGTAATGGAAGCAGTTGGCTGAGGAACTGATGCAAGAGAGGAGTGCCTGCCAAGCATAGGAGTCCTGGCTGCTTGGCAGATCCACTGTGAGCACTTCCTTCAGTTCCTCGCTTGTCACTGCGCCGTCTTTGTTGCTGTCCAGCAGTTGGTAAGTTGTAAGGAGGTGTGTTGCAGATGAAAAGATCTGCTTATCGCACGCCCACAGCAGGAACTCGGAGTACGCAAGTGTGCGGTGAGCGGAAAAGACAGCAGTGCTAGTGATAGCAGTGAGCGCGGCCTGGGCCTGTTCCCCTGGGAAAAGGCGGTATAGCGGCACTTGCAATTCTGCCTCCGACACTGTCCCGTCCCCATCTGTGTCCAGTACCTTGAAAGCCTTCCTAACTTCTCTCAGTTCCTCTTGCGGCACTACGAGGTTTAGCATCAGTTGGAGGAATGCCTTTTTTAGGGGAGTAGGCGGACTGCGTTTGGCCATGTGTCTGAGCGCCTTGCGCACACAGGGAGTGAGTGAAGGCGTGAGCGGAGGAGCTGCTAGCCAGGGGTGCAGTCGGCAAGCTTCCACTGTGGGACGTTTGGCGTAGTCTCTGCACACTAAAGCCCGAGTCAGTGCTTTGGCCTGTTCACTCACACTGTTCCACTTCGCATGGGCTTGCTTGAACTCTTCGGAGACTGTAGAGGCCGGTCGCTTTATCAGAACGAACTCCCCTGTCAATAGAGAAGACAGGATCATTCCACAACTCCACAGGTCATTCACACTGCCAATGTAGGTCTTGTTCTTTAACTCAGGGGCGGTATAGAGACTACTGTTGTCTATAGCATCCCCGCAGGGCACTAGCAGCTTGACGGAGACACTGTCCTCTGTGGGAGGCGCTAAGAAGAGTATATTCCGCAGGGAAAGAGACCGGAGAACGAGTCCTTTGGAGTGACAATGGCCTAGTGCAGCAAAGACCTGCCGTATAATCGCGGCTGCCATTGGCTCACTGACTCCTCTCATATCCGATACTTCCTCAGCACTGCCTCCCTCTGTAGCTTCGAACACAGCGTACACATGACTCTCAGTCTCAAACAAGTCCAGCACCTTTAGGACGTGTGGGTGGTCGAGGGACCGCATTGCTAGGAGTCGCTGCCTTACTGCCTTGTTACTTTTGCCCTGCTTCAGTTTGTAGGGCTGCATCCAGCATTTCTTCTTGGTGTCTAAGTGTTCGGCTTGAAATAGAAAGCCGGAGTGGACCTTGCCTATTTTATAGCAGGTCTCCACTCCAGTCACTTCTTTAATGTCTCGTAGCCTTACCATTGGGCAGACATCAATCCAGTTCACACTTCCTCTTCGTCCAGAAGCCGGGCTGTTCGACCTCGGACTGGCGCTGAAACTCTTTCGCTTCTGGGAACTGCTTGAAATGTGCGAGTTGGAGCTGTTCGGACTGGAAGCAGCATCACCGGAATGGCCTGGCAAGCTGAGCTGCAGTTTCTTGGCAGGACGTGCAGCTTCACTGTTGCTAGGACGCGTGACTTTGGTGGAGTGCTTCTCAGAGGCTTTGCCTTTGGGCAGTTTGGTGGTCACATCAGGCTCCTGGTCTCTAAGACAGGCGCAGCCCATGTTTTCCAATACCTATGTGAAGACCTGTGTACTTGAGTTGTGTTGAAGTGAGAGGCGTTCTCTTTTTCTTGCAGAGCGTGAGGGTGTCTATGCTCCGTCCGCTCTCATGTCCCGCTGAAGCTTGCTCCTGTGCTTTACCAGCCTGCATGCGAATTTGGTTTTCAGAGAACTCCGGCCTTTCCAGTTGGCTGGGAGATGTTTGCTTTCTTTGAGTCTTCTAATGATTCTCGCTTCTGGGTTGGAAGGAAGCGAAATGGGATCGGCTAGCGGGTGAAGTTTGTTCGTCTTTTTGATGTATAGCCGGCCAAAGGGCTTTTAATGTAGATCACTTAGTTTCTGCTAATTAAGCCTGAGTGAAGATCACCTTCTTCCTGCCTTCACACAACGAGTCCGAAACCTACGGGGTAATTGAGCTCTGTGAAACAGACCAGCTGTGTGAAAAAAAAATTACTTATTTGGGATTCCAAACGGTGAAAAAACGCTGCAGTTCCGTCTCCTGGTAAACCTGCCTTGACTCTGCAGGTTCCTACAGACTAGACGAAAGAGTGGAGTATTTGCCTAAAGACAAATGTTGCTTCTCTATTACATGCAAAGTCCCTTTCCCTGCCATTTGACCATTAATATGGGCTGTCTTTGCTGTAAAGACCGTGAGAAGCCTGATGACGAGGAAGCCCCGCAGCTTCCTCTCATTATACATGCAACCCATCATGACGAAGTTTTACTTGATTCCGAGCAGATTCAAGCTGACGTGACTTCCCCGAAGTCGCGCAAACACGGAAGCACCCACTCATTTGTGCAGACTCCAAGCAGAAGGCCGCTGCTACATCGACAGAAAGCGTTGATGTCTCGTACAAAGGCGGAACAGAAAGCTAACCGACAGCATGCAGAGCTGCAGGAAGAGAAGAAAGACACGAGAAGTTTGTCTGAAGGATCAGTGAGTGACTACCAGTTCGATGAAGCCAGTCTCGGCAATTGGGTCCAAGCGCAGCATCGAATTACGAAGGAAAAATGCTGGATTCAAATATACGAGATGATGGGGGACGAAAGCGACGGGGAAACGGAAAAACGCTTGGAGCTGATAAGGTCTTTAAACTATTTCAATGTTCTGAAGATGCTAGACCTATTTCAGAGCGAAGGCCGTTTTTACGCAGTGTACGAAACAACAGAGGGCGGAGATGCAGAAGAACTGGCAGCCCGCCTGGGCGGACTGAGTGAAAAGTGGGCAGCCGCGCTGATGCGGCAGGTGATGCAAACGCTCAGTTACTGCCATTCCAAAGGCCTTACGCTAAAGACGCTGTCTGCCAAGCACATCCTGTTTGCGAAGTCTCCTACCGAGGACTGCACCTATGTCAAGTTGTTGATCCCTGTCAGTGAGGAGGACGAAGGAAGCTCTTTCATGGCTCCAGAACTGAAAGCGAAGACTCATATAGGGCCGGCGAACGACCTGTGGAGCAGCGGAATGCTGCTATGCACTCTCCTTGCAGGGGAATGCGTATTAGTGAAGATGCAGGCCTCCTTTATATCTAAGGAGTTCAGGCTTGCCTACAAGAAGTGGCAGAAAATGAGCAAGGAGGCCAAGGCTCTTGCATTGTCCCTGATCACGGCAGATGTAAACAAGCGACCTCCCCTGGAGGAGTGTTTACAGCATTCTTGGATGTGTAGCTAGTCTATTTCATCTTCGTTTACCTGTATTCCTTGCGTAAACCAAGTTGTTTAAACTGAGATGTTAGGGAAGTAATACATTCTCCAATTTCTAAAAGACAATACATCTAAACTCGATATCTTTGTAGAATTCAGCGGAATTGGAGGTGAATCACTTTTAGGTTTTTCTCATATTAACTGTTTAGGCAATTTCAAAAATAGAGAATCCTAGTTTCTAAACTCTAAGAGAAATTAGTGCTTCTGGATGAAAGTACCGAGATCTTCAAAGTGAAAAGTGCCGCGGGAGTCGTTGGAAATGCTGGAAATGAGCACTTCCCAAACCATAGAGTCACTGCAGCCTTCAGACTCCAGATACAGGAACTCCTTCAGGTCTTGCTGACCCACTGCTCCGTCCCTATCCCTGTCCAGCAGTTTGAAAGCTGTATCGAGAACGTCAATCGAAGTGAACCCTTTCCTGCTGCACCCCCACAGCAGGAACTCCGAGTAAGCCAGTTTCCCCTCAGTCAGCTCAGCTGTGCTAGCGATAGCAGTGAGTGCTGTCTGGGCCTGTTCCTCTGGGAATAGGCGATTTAGCTGTACTCGTAGTTCTTCTAGTGACACTGCTCCGTCCATGTCAGTGTCCAGTTCTGCGAAGGCTTCTTTGACTTCCCGCAGGTCCTCTGGGGACAGGACGAATAGGAGCATGAGTTTGAGCAGCGCCTTTTTGAGGGAAGTTGTAGTGTGGAATTTGACCATATTGCGAAGGGTAGTGCGGAGAACGGGAGTGAGTGTGGGTTGGGGCGGAGTTGCAGCGATCCAAGGGTGGTGCAGACACTGTTCGAGTGTGGGGCGCTTGTGGTAGTCTCTCGATAGCAGCGACTTAGTTAGCGACTTCGCTTGGACACTAACGGCCTGCCATTTGACATATGCAGATTTCCAGTGCGGGGAGGAATTTGCTGTTTGCAGCTTCTGCAGGTTGAGTTCCCCTGTGAGAAGTGCGGAAATACTCATTCCGCAGTTTCACAGACACTTCCCCAGATCACTGTTTCCCGGCTTCATGTCCCCAGAGTCACTTTCCTGCATGTCCTCGAGAGAAACCAACAACTTCACAGTTGAGCGGCAGTCCTCTGTCGGAAGCTCTACGAACAGAACATGCAGAGAGTTGAGGACGAAGCCTTTGGAGAGACAGTGGCAAAGCGCTGCAAATACCTGCAGCATGATAGCGCTTGCCCACTGCTCGCTTATTCCCTTACTCCGTGCACAGAGCTCTGCTACGGTTCCGCCCATTGTAGCCTCGTAAACTACGCACAGGCGGCTGCTGTCTTGCAGGGAATCCACGACTTTGAGGATGTTGGGGCGGTCGAGGGATTTCAGCTTCATCAGCATTTGCCTTGTCTTCCTGTTGCTTTGCTCTTGCCTGCGCTCGTGCATCTGAATCCAGTACTTCCGGCCTGTGTTCGACTGCTCCGCTTTGACCAAATTGCCGACCTTTTCCTCGGTGAGTCGATAGTATCTCTCCAGGCCTCCAAATACGACTCTGATGTCTCTCAGTCTCACGCCCAGGCCTATTCGGGTCGAGTTCACGTGTTCCTTTTTCTCTCCAGCTGCACTCCCCAAACTACTCCGGTCACTTGGAACTTTCGCTTTATGAATGTTGCTTTGTGGGGTGTGCGCCTTCAAGCAACCTTTACTAGAAGTCGGGCAGTTTTCGCTTTCGAATTGAAGAGACAACTGTCTGTTGTTTAATGCGGGGTCTTTCTTTCTACTGCGACCTTCTATCGCCTCGCTATCAAGCGCAGTTCGCACATGTGAAGTGTCCACAAAGTGCGTCTCACGATGTTCTGAGTCTTTCTTGGAATCAGGGTCGTCTCGGGCTCGAGCGCAGAGACAGCCCATATTACTTACATTCTACTGGTGTATGAAGGCGGACGGATAGAAAGGAATCTGGATGAGATAAGGCAGGGTCGGACTTTGGGGGTTTCTGGTTGCTACTTTGGCACTATTACTTGATCGATTGTTTCGATAGTTTCAGAAAGCGCTTTGGTATTTTTTTAATGCGAGCAAATACAGTTCGCAACTTGGCAATTGTGAAACAACGAGTCATTCGCCTGATAGTGAAACGATTTCAGAGAGGCGACGATTCGACTTGCTGGAATTCAGCAACTTCTTCATTGCCTTATACCATTGCACTGCTAATGAAGCGAAGTAGAAAGACTATAGAGGGCTATTTACGAGTCTGAAATCTATATATGCTGCAGACACTTCTCAGAGGAAGGCCGCTTGTTCTAGTCTCTGGCGGTCAAGGACTTGGCAGGCCTCTTGCCACTTGTTGTAGCCGGACCGGAACTTTTGGGAAATGACGGAGGCCTGCATGTTATTAAAATGCATTGTCCGGCTATAATCCTGAGACCACTCCGCAAGTCATGGGTCTTATTTTTGAATTCCGGCGACAAACGGTATCCTTTTGCAGTTTCATAGCGGGGCACTATTCTGAAAATGGCGCTAGAAGAGGGTATTCTGAGGGAAAAAGGCTGAAGAAGTGGCCTTTAGAACGGCAGTTACTAAGAGCCGCAAAGACCTGCTGCATATAGCGGCCCCTAGACGCTTACTGCTCCTACCTGTGTAGACAGCGCTTCCGCCCTCTGTGGCTTCGTAAACAGCGTAAATGTGGAAAGACTTCTAGCACCTTTGAGTACATTTAGTGGCCTCTTTTCCCTGATTTCCGAGTCCGTGTGCTCCGCTTTCACCACGTGTGGGTGGTCGAGGGACCGCATTGCTAGGAGTTGCTGCCTGACTGCCTTGTTCCTTTTGCCCTGCTTCAGTTTGTAGGGCTGGACCCAGCATTGCTTCCGTGTGTGTTGTGCTCGGCTTGGAAAAGAAAGCCGGAGTGAGCTTTGCCCACTTTATAGCAGGTCTCCACTTCAGTCACTTCTCTGATGTCTTGCAGCCTTACCATTGGGCAGACATCAGTCCAGTTCACTTCCTCTTCGTCCAGAAGCCGGACTTTTAGACTTTGGACTGGCGCTGAGACTCTTCTACCTCTGGGAACTTCTCCTATATGAAGGGAAGACAAGTGCGCTTGAGACGTATTGAAGTGAGAGGCGTCTTGTTCTTCTTTCAGAGCGTGTCTTTGCTCCGTTCGCTCTCATGCCCCTGATAGCTTTGCTCCCGAGCTTACCAGCCTGCATGCGAATCTGATTTCAGAGGAATTCGGACCTGCAGAAGTCCAGTTGGCTGGGAGATGTTTGTTCACTTCTTGGCCGGAAGAAGGCGAAATGGACTTGGCTAGCGGGTGAATTTTGTTCGGGTAGCGTCTTGATGGAAGTATCGCCTATCACAGTGCTTTTATTGTAGATACTTTGTGTTTGCTAATTAAGCCTGAGTGAAGATCACTTCTTCCTGCCTTTATACAACGAGTCCCATAGTGGAAACCTGCGGGTAATTGGACTATGTAAAAAAGCCAGCAGGGTGGAAAAACTACTCATTCGGGATTCCTAACAGGGAAAAGACCCGTTGCAGTTCCGTCTCTGAGCACAAGCTGCCTAGACCTTGTCAGTTCCTACAGGCTAGATAAAAAAGTGGGATATTTGCCTATAGACAGAGGCTGCTTCTTCTATATACATGTAAAGTCGCTTTTCCAGGCAGTTAGCCAATAATATGGGCTGTCTTTGCTGTAGAGACCGTGATAAGCCTGATGACGAGGAAGCCCCGCAGCATCCTCTCACTATGTATGCAGCCCACCATGGCGAAGTTTTACTTGATTCCAAGCAAATTCCGGCCAATGTAGTTTGCTCGAAGTCGCACAAACATGATAACCCCCACTCAAACCTGCAGACTTCCAGCAGAAGGCCACTGCTACATCGACAAAAAGCATTGAAGTCCAGTCCAAAGGCAGAACAGAAAGCTGACCGACAGCAAGTACAGCTGCAGGCAGAAAGGAAAAGCACTAGAAGTGTGTCTGAAGGATCATTAAGGGACTACAAGTTCGATGGAGCCAGTTTCGGCAATTGGGTCCAAGCCCAGCATCGAATTACGAGGGAAAAATGTTGGATTCGAATATATGAACTGAAGGGGGGCAAAAGCGACGGGGAAACGGAGAAACGGTTGAGGCTGATGAGGTCTCTGAACCATTATAATGTTCTGAAGATGCGGGACCTATTTCGAAGCGAAGGCCGTTTTTACGCAGTGTACGAAACAACAGAGGGCGGAAATGCGGAAGAACTGACAGCCCGCCTGGGCGGACTGAGTGAAAAGTGGACAGCAGCGCTAATGCGGCAGGTGATGCAAGCGCTCAGCTACTGCCATTCCCAAGGCCTAACGCTCAAGACACTGTCCGCCAAACATGTCCTCTTCGCGAAGTCTCCTACCGAGGACTGCACCTATGTCAAGTTGCTGATCCCTTTCGGCGAGGAGGACGAAGGAAGCTCCTGCATGGCTCCGGAACTGAAAGCGAACACTTACATAGGGCCGGCGAACGACCTGTGGAGTAGCGGAATGCTACTATGTACTCTACTTGCAGGGGAATGCGTATTAGTGAAGATGCAAGCCTCCTTTATATCTAAGGAGTTCAGGCTTGCCTACAAGAAGTGGCAGAAAATGAGCAAGGAGGCCAAGGCTCTTGCATTGTCCCTGGTCGCGGCAAATGTAAACAAGCGACCTCCCCTGGAGAAGTGTCTGCAGCACGCTTGGATGTGTAGCTAGTTTATTTCATCTTCGTTTACTTGTGTTCCTTGTGTGAAGCCAAGTTGTTTAAACTGAGATGTTAGGGAATTAATAACTTCTCCGATTTCTTAAAGACAATAATTTAGTTGTGCTTATTCTTGGTCTTGTAAGTTTTTGTATTGAGACTTTCTGTTATAAACTTGCAA
>Ga0247837_1004882_pt1 | contig 20964 bp, 11 predicted proteins | sample LaCtaG_2_FD_187115 | JGI IMG/M metagenome (GOLD analysis project Ga0247837, IMG submission 187115) | Freshwater microbial communities from meromictic Lake La Cruz, Castile-La Mancha, Spain - LaCruzMarch2015_14.5m | ecosystem: Environmental > Aquatic > Freshwater > Lake | place: Spain: Castile-La...
CTTCTATGTCTGGGAATGCGAAATCACCGTATTTTTGAATAGCGATCTTTGTGGCCGGGTTGGAGTAGTCCGGCACCTCTCCCTCTATTTCCCTGATTTCCACTACTGCCCCCGCATAGTCATTCCCCGCGGCCTTCGGTACAGTCCCCACTCTCCTGACTTCCACCTCCTGTACTTCCCTCCTGCTGATATACCCCCGAACTGCAGCCTGCACCTTGATCACTGTGGGCAGGTCCATGGCAGGCAGCAGGTAGCCTCTCGGCTGGGGCACAGGCCGCTCCTGCACTTCTCCACTGTGCTGGATATTCAGAGTATAGGGCTGTTCGTCCTTTGCAGACTCGCGGAAGCAGGAACAGCTCTGACCCATATTGCTTGCACGACCACTGCAGGGAGATATACCTAGCCATCACAGAAATGGCCAATACTAATCAGCTTTACTGGCCTAGCTTCTTCTGGTCTTTCGCCCATTTGGAGCATCGAAATAGGTGCCGCTTCAGCTTGAGGCAATAGCTGCAAAAACGCTTGTTGCACCCTCCGCAATGCACAGTCGAAGGTCCGACCAAAGTAGACGCATCGTAGGCCTCGCGACACTTAGGATTAGGACAGTACACTAGGCTGAGGGTTATTTGCCGAAGTCTGATATCCGCCATCACTTCACGGTAAATATAGGGAGAAATAGCAGCACTAAAGACGTCCAAAACAGTGCTATCCACGAAACATCGAAAGGTCGGCAACCCCTTCTGAGCCTTCAGTTCTCTGACAATTTCCTGGTTCAAGCAGTCCTTGCAAAACACATGCTGACAAGTCCCCAGACTGCACATTTGATAGGCTGGAAGTCTGCGGTGGCATACGGAGTTGTTGCATTCCAGGTAGGAGGTTGTGAGGTTGAGTTCCACTGCACCTTTGTGCTGCTCCAGCAGACCCATAACTGCGGTTATTTTGGTTTTTAGGAGGGATTCGTCTAAGGAGGAGTGCTGCAGGAGCACGATTATCGGCTCGAAAGCGACCATAAAGCTGTGAGTGATATTGTCTTGCGACACTCTGTCGGTAGATATTTCCGAGTTAAAGGCACCTATATAGGGCATAGAATGCTGAGAAGAAGTCGTAGAGGACGAAACTTCAGCCCTATGGATAAGTCTCCCCATTTCCGCGTGGTTCAGGCTTTCAGAAGGAACGACAGAGGGAGCGACTGATAAGCGAATCGAACGATTAGCCTGAGAAGCGAAATTCTCATACGCCTGAGCTGCACTTATCCTCTGGTTCGGGTCACTTCGCAGCATGTCCTTTAGCGTTATCTTCCAACTCCCTTCGAAGCCCTCCAAGTACTTATCCACGAGTCCAAACCGCTCTCTTTCGTTGGCTTCTTTGATGCTGAGGCCGCAGTCTTCTGCGAAATAGGTGAGGAAAGTGGCGGCCAAGGTGAAGACGTCCTCGCAGAACTCAGGAGGGTTGTGGTTGGGCTCGCTTTGGGGGTTGCACCGGTTGCTGGTGTAGCTGAGTTCAGTGGCTGAGCCGAAGCCGCCTAGCTTGAAATGGCCATTTGAAAGCAGCACGTTGGAGGGATCGGGCTGGTTGTGAGCGATTCCCAACAAATGCAGCTGTTTGAGACTCTTCGACACTTCCACCAGCAGAGTATACGCCTGCTCTCGATTCACTCCCTTGCCCGATTCCACCCAAGTCTGCAAGTCTCCGCCCTCACAGTGTTCGACCACGAAGACCATCATCCGCTTTTCTTCCTCTACCTTGATTTGATACAAACAGGGGTACAGGTCTTGGAAGGGTCTGAGTTTTTCATAGATTCTTTTCTCAGTTTGGCACTGGGCGAAGTTGGGCCGGCAGCGGGTTTTGAGGATGGCGGTGGACTGGCTGGATGGGAGAGGGGAGGAGAATTCGAGTTTTTGGATAGTGCAGCTGGAGGACTTGTTGATAGGTCTGGGGGCCACTTCGTATTCGGGGAGTTCCATACTGCTGGCAGTATACATTATTAGGGGAAGGCCTGGTAAAGCAGGAATTCGCACTAAGAGGTAGTCCGCTAGTTCTGCAGGAAATCTATTGGCGCAGTTTCAGCAACCTGCCCAATTCAGGGTATAAATAGCCTATCACATGGACTCAGGTCAAGACGCAGTGCACCGTTGCGCCCGACTAGGCGACACTCCTATGCTCCTAAAAGCCCTGGACGCCTCTCCCTCCGCCCTCAACAGTCGCGACCCCAAACTCGGCTGGACGCCCCTGTACCGCGCCGTCATCTGCGGCCACTACGACTCAGCCCGGCTTCTATTGAAGCGAGGAGCCGACCCCAACATAGCTAGCAGAGCCAGAGACTCCCCACTGCATATAGCTGCAGACGAAGGGAATGTGCGACTGGTAAAATGCCTGTTGGAGGCGAAGGCGGATACGCAGGTGAGACAGTCGGATGGGGAAACTGCCCTGCACAAGGCAGCGGCGAAGGGACATCATAGGGCTTGTTGGCTGCTGCTGAGACATAAGGCGGACCCCAATGCACAGAGTGCAGGGAGTCTGAGGACTCCACTGCACTTGGCAGTTGTATTCAGCAGGAAGAAGGTAGTGCAGCTGCTAATGACCTATGGCGGAGATGTGAGTGTCAAGGATAGTGCAGGGAATTCCGTATACGACCTAATCCCCAATGCAGACATACGAGAGGCACTGACAGGCCAGCCTATATCCATCTCCCCCAGTCGAGAGTCCCTGGAGGACGACCTATCAGGCACTTTGTCCCCTGTGTCTCCCCTGGTCCCAGACTCCTTCCCAGAAGTGCCAATTCTGCCCTTTGTAAAGGTCTCCGAGCCTGCAGACTGCGAGTCTGAGATTCCCCAAGAATACATACTCACCAACGGCGACGAAGAGGCGGAGATGGACGGCATATCAGAGTTCTCGGAGAAGCCGGAAGACCCTCCACTAGTCATCACCAAATCTGGCTCTTTCGGCTTCGAGCCGGAAAGCGAACAAAGCGATAGTCCGTTGCCAGGCCTGCATCGCAGTTTTTCCTTCGGAGCAGACCCCAAGAAGTCTTCGATGTATTTATGGCTTTCCAAGGTGAGACTCGAGTGTCTGTTCGAAATCCTGCATAGTGCTGGCTTCGACGACATTGACTCCCTGAGAAACCAGATGAACAGTTCCATACCTTTGGATATTGATGGACTCAAGAAAGTCGGAGTGTGTAAGCCGGGGCACAGAGTGCGACTTTTGGCCTGTTTGGAGGAAGAGGCCAGAGGACGGTTCCGCCGCAGACATGCACCTAGTGAGGACACAGGGCCGTTTCAGTGCTGCCGCCAAGCTAATTCCGCCCCAGGCATCACCTTCCTGCCGACCTTGCAGCACTGGCTCGACCTCCTCAACCTCTCCCACTTGTATAGTCAGTTCGTGGACACAGGGTATGACGACTTGGAGCACTTGCTGGCTTTGATGCATACTCGGTACATGGTGACGGACCAAGTACTCAGAGAGGAGGTGAAAGTGATGAAGGTGGGACATCGCCAGCGACTACTGATCCGTCTGGAAGAAGACGCGCTGAAAGTGGACTCAATGTTCAGAGGCAGAAGTGAGGAAGAAGGGCTGGAAATGGAGCGTGAGACGACGGGAGTGGCCTGCAGTCCCTGTACTCTAAGCTAGCCAATAGCAGACCCCAGTGTTAGAAGTGGTCCTACCCGCTCAGCTAAATAGGCCTAAGTGAGGTTCTGCGCCCGATAGTGCTTCGGCAGACTCAGTCCACTGAGAGCTTCCGGGTCATGCAGGACTGAAAAGCACAGTAACTTCTACATAGTCCCTACCCGGTTGACCTGCACAACCACCACATTTTTAGAGTTCCTATCCAACTGGCAGGCAGCGGGCAGCGCAGCCACAATCGGGTCCACCACATCTTGCAAAGCCACACTGTCATTGTTCCTGCACTTGAAGTCAATTGTCCACTGCATAAGAAGTACTGAGGACTGGGAGGAAAGCAGCGGCGGGACGCCTTCACTGAGCAGCTTTTCAATTTGCTTGGAGTTATTAGCGTTGCAGGTGCCTAGCACCGGGATTATCTTGGCGATGTGTCTGGACTGCCGGGCTTTACTCGCAAACAGCTTCAACACCACCTCCCTCGGGTCGATAGGTCGCATACTCGTGTTCAGCCGCACGAAAATGACCCCTCTGCACCCCGTTTCCACCGTCCTCAGCAGCTTCTGCTTCTTCATAGTGGCGATTTCAGCTTCAATTTGCTTGGAAATGTCCTCGGTGCTGCCTGGTGCAGGCTCTGTGGCAGGGGCCAGGGCTTCCACGATGTTCTTGAGCTCTTGGATGGCTTGCTTTTCCTTGCCGCTGTCGCAGGTCAGCATGAAGCCTTTCATGTTTTCGATGGGTGGGTTGGCTTTGTACTTCGACTTCTGCCCTTTCACCATTATATCTGAGTTCCTAGGACTGGAATTTACTTAATTCGACTATTTGAAGCATTGAAACGGCGTTTTTAACCTATTTCGAAATATATGCTTCTGCAGAAATGCAGGAAACAGTGACTTTGCTATTTACTAGCAAGTCCTCATTTCCGCATATATGAAAGGACTTCCCTGTGTCTATATTGAGAGCGAAACAGCGTCCTATAGACCTGTAATAGAGGCAGGAGCCTATAGCACTGGCTGCAAACCCCTGAGTCCGGCTTCTCTGCCTCCGCTCTACTTCCCTCGATACACAGACTGCCCCAAAAACAGCAGCAAATCCCCCTGATAAGACACCCCCAAGCAGTATCACCTCCCCCTTCTCCCACTTCCAAAGCTAAGAGTTAGGTCAAATGCACACTAGAGCCCCACAGAGGTACAGCCTTCCTGCAACATAGGCAGAAGCTGCTTCGACTCTCTAACATGTCCGACAGTTTCTCGGGGTTGCAGGACTTTATTGAAGGACTAGTTGGTGGCCTGCAAAGATATAAACGCTGTTTTGGTACTGCTATAGGCCGCTGCACAGGCAAATCTGTCACTCTGATACTCGTATTTCCCCGTTTTCCCACACACATAGGGCGGGTCGCACATCCCCGAAGTCGTATTAGTAACAACTAGCAAGCCCTCCCTCTCCCCCAAACACCGAAGCCACCAAGTCAACCGCCCTCTGTCTCTTCCTAATAAAGGGCTTCCACACCTTCATAGTCACATGAAAAGCCCCTACTTCTGAGAAGAAGTTGACAAGTAGGTCCGTTGTGAAGCTGTACCAGGTGCAAATCTCGCAATGATGTTGGGACTGAGGCGCTGAATTGGGTGGAAATTAAGGGAATTGGAGATGTGTCTCGGACAGATATTGTAGGGAAACGGGCGTTGCTTCGACTTTGTTGATGTTTGCAAGTACGGAATTGCTGCTTAGACTGAATTAGGGGATTTGAAGGGTTTTGTACATCAGATTGGACAGGTTTCGGCCCGTTTCCTGCGTCTTCACTGGAAAGACTGCAGTATTCCCTAATATGAGTGCGCAGCTGCAGGTCCGCCTGACCTCCCACCCTTCCGCCAAGCTGATTTTCCTCTACGACCAAGCCGCTGCCTCCCTCCAAGTCCCCCACCGCCGAAACCGCCACTCCAAAGCCCACCAGTCCCTCTGTGTCTTCCCCGAAATCGCCACCGAGCCCTCCTCTACCGAGCTGCAAAGAGTGGACATCGGGACTTCCGCTATGCCCTGCTACAAGCGAGTGCCTGTGTACAATGTGGAGAGTGAGTCGAGACTGCCGACTGCGGAAATGGGTGTGAGGAGTGGGAACCCTGCAGTGCACTCGGTGACAAGTCTGCTGAGGAGGCGGTTTGGGGCGAAGGGGGGAGTGAGGCCTGTGGCTCGCTGTAGTCCGACACTAGTGGTGACGGTTGCTGGGCTGAAGCAGACGAGATCAGTCTCAAAAACGCCGTTGCGAGCAGGGCCGAACAAAGGAGAGTATGAGCCGCTGTCGAAAGTGAAAGGCAAGCTGAGGAACGAAGTCATCAGAAGGTCGTCTCTATCGTATTGGCGCTAGGAAGGCGCTTGGTGCAGTGATCAGGACTTTCTAGGACTCTGGATGGGTACCTTAATAAAGTAGCTCCTCCCAGTCTGTGCATTCCCTGTTTCCTCGTTCTCATTAGACCCTCCGCCGGCTTATATCCAATCCAAAGTCTGCAAAAGAGCACCAATAAAGACCAATAGCCCTCTATTTCCCCTAGTTCCCAGCTTCCTTATCTATTCTTACACCCATTGCCATAGTTTAGTTACAACCTGCCTGGCATGGCCTCTCCAGCCCTACCCACTCTCTGTCCAGTCTGCGGCCAGCACTACTCCAACAAGTACAACATGCAGCGACACTGTGCAATGGTCCACCTCCGCTCACTAAGATTTGTATGTGAACTGTGTGGGAGAAGTCTGTCTTCCAAGCAGAATTACCAGGAGCATATGTACACTCACACTGGGGAAAAGCCGTTTGAATGCAAGGACTGCGGATTGAGGTTCCGCCAGTGCAGCCAATTCTCAGTACACAGACGTATTCACCGAGTGAACCCCTCATCTCCCATCGAACTCAAACTCACAAGTCTGCTGAGCGCTCAGAAACTGAGGGAATTCGATACATCTACAGTCTCCTATTGCCAAGTATTCACGGCCAAGCCGCTGCCTGAGTTGATCAGTCCTCCGAACCCTGTCTTTTGCTCGCCCTTGCCAGCTGCTTTAGCTTATTTAGGTAATTCAGACTTATAGCGGCCTTGCAGAATGCAAACACTTGCATAGCGGCGCGACCTGCGGACGTTGAAGGCTATTTAGACCTTTAAAATGGGCTTATAGCGAAATATACTGCCAAATACGTGGGAATTGGGCCATAAAGTCCCTGTTTCCCCTATGTCTCTACTATTCCTTTGCACGATTTCTCGAATTCCCTGCAAACTCGAAAATCGAAAATTGCACAGTGGTTGCTTATATGAAGGACGGGGAAACAAGGCCGAAACAGGTCTGCTTCCTGGACTTTCGGCCTGCATGCCTCCAAATCGCCCTCCCAAAGCCATACTAAAAAGGCATGGAGTACATTTTAGAGGGAAACGAAGGGATTAAAACAGCCCTAACAGCCTGCGAAGGGACTAAACCACTTTCCTCACATCCTTTTTCCTTCGTATTTTCGTCAAATCCCGACTTTTCCGCTGTATATCCTATTGGTGGATTTCCTTAATTGCCGGAGAATTGAATTAAAGTAGTGATTTTGCCTGAATAAGTGCTAAAATGCAAATATGCATACTGCAAAGCCCCTTAGACACTAAGTTTTACCCAACTCATCACCCCCATTAGCCATTATTTCTATCCCCCTCGAAACACTAAGTCCAGCACACAGCCTCAAAGCCCTTCTTGCTACCCAATTAGTGGATTTTCCCTCTATCCAAAGGGCTGAAAACTGCACTTTTAGGCTAAATTTAGTCTCAGCGATAATGCCCTCCCATTACGTCCACAGTCCGTAGTATTAAATATGCCATCTCGGGCCCTAGCTGTCACCTGCCCCTCTTGCAACCGAAACTACTCGAACAAGTTTAACCTACAGCGCCACTTCGCTATGATTCACCTCCGCTTGCTCAGATTTGTGTGTGAAGTGTGTGGAAAGAGTCTGTCGTCCAAGCAAAATTGCAGGGAGCATAAGTACACGCATACTGGGGAAAAGCCCTTTAAGTGCAAGGACTGCGGGGCAAGGTTCCGCCAGTGTAGCCAGCTCTCCGTCCACAAGCGAATGCACCGAGCAAACCTCCCCCACCCCTGCGAGCTCAAACTCACAAGCCTGCTAGACTCCCAGAAACTGAAAGACTTCGACACTCTCACCTCCCCCCTAACCCCCTCCCCCTTCCCTGCCCAAGCACTCCCCTCCCTCCGTCTGTTCAAAACTCCCTGCTCTTCCCTTCCTTCTTTCACCAATATAACTTAATATCGGCTTCTATGCCTCCTAGTTACTTAGCTTCGCCTTCCAAGTTGAGCTGGTCTGACATGGCTTGGAAGGTCGCGATCATCACTCTGACGGAGTTGACGGACCCTGCGTAGGGGAAGAGCTTCACGGACAGGGCGAGTTTCAGCCACTTGTGGTTTACTCGGAAGAAGTCGCCGCTTTCTTCAAGTAGTACCTGTCGAATCCGGTCCGGGTCAATAAACACAAACCGAGCCGGCAGCGCCGTGAACTTGCAATCCGGCGGCATCCTCTCCTTAATCCCATTGCGAAACTCGTCCTTCTTCGCCCTCTGGTCCTCCTTCGACACATTCCCCCTGCTGATTTCCTCGAGAAAGACCAAGTGTTTGTTCATGAGACTCACGATGTCGTGGCTTTGCGCCATCCAGGAGGTGCCGAGGTTGATGCCGCTGCGGAAGGCGCTGATTCCCAAGCGGATTTCCTTTATTATTTTCATTTGGAGGTCGCTGGCTCGGGTCATGTGGATAGGGGCGTCGAAGGACCTAGGAGTGTAGAAACTCACCAGTTCAGTTCTCCAGCCAGGCATGTACTCCTTCCAAAACATGTTATTTTGCACGTCATACAGAATCTTGGCCGGGTCATAATGCTGTCGGTTCATGAACACATTGGAATTATTGAAGATGACTTCAATAGTGCGGTAAGGCAGCACGACCTCAGCAGAGCCAGGGAACACTCTAGGCTGCACCCACATAGTAGTGGCCTTTTTTAGCTCTTCCTCGTCTCTCTTTTCCAGCTTCGATATGAAGGACTGCGGCGTTTTGGTCTCTTCCAGGGTGTTCAGGTCCTTCGGCCTTTCCGTCTTCCGGCCGACTCTTTTCCAGTCTAGTCGTTGGTACTGGTCGTCGATTTCGTCCTCTCGGATGAAGACGTCTTCAGCCTTAACTGCCTGGTCCAATTGGCCCTTTTCCCCCTCTTCGGACTCATACTCGTCCTCGTTCTCTTCTTCCCCTTCACTGACTTCCTCAGTCTTTTTCCCTCTCTTCGTCTTTGCAGTGGATTGGTCTCCGGCTGTTTTGGTCTTCTTTTTCACCGACTCCGCCCTGCGCAAGTACTCCGAAAGGTCTGTGGACTGCTCAATCCTCCGCTCCAGCCGCTTCGACTTCCCAGTGGAGGCTTCCCAGAAAGTCACGTCTTTGCAGTTCTTCTCAATGGTCATGACCCAGACGTGAGGCCGGTGGCTTTCCTTCAGAGTGCCGATGCACACGAAAACCCGGCTGGAGAGAGGCGGAATTGTGGTCTTTTTGGAAAATAGGCCGCCGCTTTGGTCGACGTCTTCGGCGCCCATGAGTAAGTTGGCGAGTAGCAGGGCGTGCTCCTCGATGTCTCCTTTCCCCATGGCTACTAGGAAGTCGGGGGAAGCCCAGATTTCGTTGTGTTCGTTGGGGTCGAAGGGGATGGAAGACACGAAGTAGGCGATATGCTCGGGTTTCTCTATAGGCAAGTAGCTGATAATTTCCTCTTCATCCACTACTTTCGAAGTATCAGCCGAAGCCTTTTTCGGCTCGAATTTCTTGCGATTCGGATATTTCATCTTCGTGAGATACAAAGGCAGCAAATGCTCTCTGTTGTACTCATCATTTTGCCGCAATGTGAACCTCCTCCGAGTCTCGTCCGGGAAGTTATTCTGCACTTCCCGCTCCTCGCTGTCCCACAGCCGGTCCAAATAAGACCAGTCCTTGTCCGGCAACTTGTCCTGGTACTTCTCCCGCAGGCCTGCGTATTGGAGTTCCTTTTCATGCTCGAAAAGCACGTAAACTTCGAAATAAAGGTGCGAAGTTCCGCCTCCAGACACAAAAGGAGTACTCAAATCGCGTCTCCCTGACCAAATTCGTTGCCTGGTAGTCACATTTTGCTCCGTTCTTTCGTCGTAGTAAGTCCGGTCGTCCGGCTTTCCCTCGTCCAGACTGTCGAAAAAGAAGGTGCAGGAGCCGAGACTGTTCTTATTGTCGTCTGCACCGAGTTCAAACAGGTTGAAAGTGATGGAGCTGTGGGTCTGCAGGTCTTCCTGCACGCATTTGATGTACTCTTTGGCGCGGCTTTTGGCGCCTTCGGGGACGATCATGGGGAAGAAGCAGGTTTCGTTGTAGGCGGGACTGTAGGAGTTGTAGACGGTGCGGGTTTGCTTGGTCTGGCCCGACCACTCTACGGTCACGATGGAGTTCACAATGCCGCGGTCCTGGGCGAGGACGACATTATCCACCCTCATAACATTCACACAGATGTACTGTTCATCCGACCTCAGCACCACCACTTCCCCAGTCTGCTGGTACTTCGACTTCATCATAAGGTTAAAGCGTCCTTTCACGATACAGGCATGCGTCCCGCCATGTATTGCCTTGGGGTTTATCAGTACATCAGTCTTAATCGTCCCTGAATTCGACACTCCACGCAGAGAAACGACCTTGCTGCCCAGTAAACTGCGGGTTATTAGGCTGTTGTTGTATACGGAAATCGACAAATTGACGCTTTCCAGGTCACTCACTGACCCACGGTAGGGGTAAGAGCCGGGCAAAACAGGCCAAATCGGGTTCAAGTCGCCCTTGATAACAGGCGATTTGATGCGTCTGAGGGTGGGGTAGGACAATAAAGTGACTACCAAGGAGGGACTTGCAGGCATTCTCAACTCCGCAGGGAAAACTTCCGTGATGGAAAAGTCAGTGAGTTGCACTTTGAAGTCCCAAATTTCCTGGAAAACGATAGCGAAACTCAGTCTGCACAGATTTGCTGCTTATTGCTTACACTTCTTTCTGCCTTTTTTCTTTTGGAAGGTTAGATTGCGCACGACTTCTCCATTCGCAATGTCCAAAAGCGGAATTTCCTCGCGACTGAAGAAGTTGTTGATGCCCCAGCGCTCCAAATCCCATATATCCACCCTTAAGTTCTGCTCCATGATGTCGAAGTACGACCCGTGGTACTCCGTCTTCAGCACAGTGAAGAAGTTCCTCGAGCTTTGCAGTTCCAACAGGTCCAAAACCTCAGTCTTCGCAGTGATTCCCGGCTTTCCCAGTCTCATCGTAACTGTATTTCCCTTCTTATCCGTCTTCTGCACTTGATGTTCGTCGCCCCCGATCACGAATTCAATGAAGGGGGAGTAGACTTCTGTGTAGAGGTTTTCAATGTGGATGTTGCTGATTTTGACCTTCCAGCGGCGGATTTGGTCGAGTTCCTTGCGGAGTGCTTCGGAAAAGAGGTTCTTTTGGACTTTTTGAGGCCGGGTGAGGAGGGGAGGGATGTCCGGGACTTCGGGGGCCGGCTCTTCCTGCGCTTCCTTCTTTTCCTCCTCTTTGGGCTTTTCTTCGTCCTTCTTCTCTTCCTCTTCCTTCTTCTCGTCTTTCTTTTGAAGCTGGAAGAACTGCATTTATACGCCTGAAACGCCATCGCTCCCTACATCTCTACTAGCAGTCCCGTCCTTCCCACAAAAACTGCCAAAAATCTAGACTCTATTACCCTCGCTACACAGGTCTCTAAAGCTTTGCCCAGTCGCCAGCAACACACACGCCCTTCGGAACTCATTCAAAATTGCCTTTTCCGTGTCTCGGTTGCACACATCCCCCAAATTCCTCTTCAACTCGAACGGGTCCTCTATCGCTATGAGAGTTTTCATCCACTGCTTTTCTGCCTTCGTCACAGCCCTCGACACACGAATAGAAACGCAATTCGTCCTCCAGTCAAACACACTGTAAAACTTGAAAAAGTCGAATAACAGCCTACCAGTCGATTTCCGATTTTCAGCCGCTTGGTTGAGATACAGCTCTGAATCCCGGGAAAACGAGCAGTCGACTTCTCCTCTCATTACTCGGTGTTCGCTGTCGTAGGCGGATTGCAGGTTGGGGAGCAGTCGTTCGGTCTGGAGGAAGGAGATGAGGAGGATTAGGTAGGAGTAGGAGGAGAGGGTGTGGGTCGCGGGGTTGCCGATGCGCCGGCTTTTGGCCCAGGTTTTGATGGCGATTCCGAGTTGTTTGGCTCGGGTGTCGATTTCGGAGTAGGTCGAAAGCAGTAAAGAATTCTCCACCGCGACCAGATTAGCAATACTAATGTCCATCTCCATGCCAATATCCGGATTTATGCACTTGATAATAGGAATCCTGGCTTCAAAGCGCTCCTCAATATTACCATATCCGAGCTGATTGAGGACAATCACCAGCTTATCAAATACCAGTTTATAGGCCAAATCCATAGTTTCCTCAGGACCGTAAAGCTCCTCAGTCCTCGCCTTCGCAGTTCCGCTTTTGAAAGAGTGGCGGATCACGTCTACGTCCAGGGTCAAGTCGATGTCGCTGCTGATTGTAGCGAAGCCGTTGCAACTGGAGCCGTAGGGACGGAGTTGGGCTGTGGGCAGGACTCTGGACAGAGCACGCTGGATTCTCGCTACTTCGTTCAGCCAACTAGTCAAAGTTTCAGTCCGCAGCACTCTGCTTTGGTAGTTGTCTGCGACTTCCCCAGTCAACGCGTTTTCCTGCTCAGCGGAAAGCCCGGCCTCCAGCGCGCTTTCCACAGAAATAGGCTTGAAGCTGAACGGCTCCAACTGAGTCCCGATCAAAGATTGGACTTTCAGCCGCTTCAAAGCCTTCACATTCACCAAGTGCCGCTTCGTGATATGCACTCTAAGCTCGAACTTCGACCTGAGACTTTCCTCGCACACTGGACACTCATACGTAACCGCGAAGGAATCCGAGCTGGGCGGAGCCGCCGTCAGGTCGAAAGTGCCAATTGTAGTCCCGTCCTGCAGTTCCACCAACAGAGGCGCGCCTTGTAGCAGCTTCGCGAAGTGGCGGGCTGCTTGCTCCTCAGTGATTCTCCGAGGCTCTAGCAGGTTCGCGCCCTGTGCAGGGATCCGTCCGGCTGACAAGTCCAGCAGTCGTTGGTTTGCTTCTTTTCTGCGGGTTTCCAACTTGGGCAGCACTCGCTGCAGCATGTTGACGGGGGCTTGAGGGTCGGTGAGGCCGAGAGTCAGGGCAGTGCGCTGCTTTTCTAGGTCTGATACGTAGGATTCGAGGAGGGAGAGGTCGCCTGCAGGGTTCCCGGTGGCGTCTGGGTAGTCCGGGATTGCCTTTAGCTGAGTCCACTTGGAGTCCATATTGAAGTAGAGTGTATCTGCGAAAACTGAAGGCAGAAGTAGGGGAAAGGATTGCTTTTAGTTGGTTATTTGTACCTAGGAGTAGCTTACTTACGATTATTGCGAGACAAAAGTAGAAACCTGCAAACTGTGTAGCTGAAGTCTGGCTGTCATTAGCTGCTTAATTGTCTGGAAAAGCATTTATCTTCGCTTTGTAGTGACACTATCTGCTCTTCATACAGCCGCTTACTGCTTGGAAGCTAGCCATTACTACGCTGAGAGACAGTCTAGGAATCACTCTGGTTTGTAAGCACGCACAAGAAGCCTGTCGGTCGCCCGCACACCACACACACCCGCTCTCTCCCCAGCGCACAAACACAATTCGGACACAACCGCAGTCTCGCCTCAAACCTCAACCACATTAGTTGGTCTTCATGCGTGTGCAGCAGCACTTGCAAAAACCCCCAGTCCTCCCGTTCATAGCATTTCTGCAGGATGTCCTTGAACTCAGCGATGAATTTGCAGGTTTTGACCGATTGCTCCAACTCTGGAATTGAGGTCTCTGTGAGGTTGGGGACACTTCTAAGTCGGTCTTCGAGTTGAAGGAAGTCGAATCGCTTGGATTCGTCAGTGATTAGCATGGACTTCATGACGTCCGCCAGAGTCGGGTATCGATGGTGAATCGTGGCTAGGTGGGCGGAAAGCCGGTCTTGCAGGTAGATAGTGTCCATCAAGTCGTTGGGACAGACCAGTTCCGCCAGGTATATGAGCGTGACACCCAAGGAGTACACGTCCGAGCGAAAAGGGTCATAGAGGACTTCGCGTCTTTCCCGTGTGCGCAGGAAGCGCTGGTACTCCGCTTTCAAATGCGGACTTAGGTACAGGGGAGTGCCACTTAGGGCTCTTTCCCAGCGGTGCGCCTTTGCAGCGCTCCCAAAGTCTCCTACTTTGAAGACTACATTCCCATGCGCCAGCTTCTGCACGAAGATATTCTCCGCCTTTATGTCATTATGCGAAATGTTGAGTCTTTGCAGTGTGGCGAACACACACGTCAAATCCCGCAACAGACTCAACAGCTCAGTTTCTGTATATGAGAAATCCGCTTTCCGCCTCAGAGCGATTTCCTTGGACAAGTCGTAGCCCAGTCTTTCCATCACGATGAAGATTTCGCTCACTTTGATCACCCACCCATGGATTTTGCAGACGTTGGGACTGTCGATTTTGAGCTGGTTCAGACATTCTTCGATGTAGGAGTAGACTTCGAGGCTGCCGGTGCAGCGGATTGCCTTCACTGCTACTTCCAACTGCTCTCTGGAAGTACGCAACTTCGCGAAGTAAACTTTCGCCCTTCCCTGCGAGTCTCGATAGATTTCCTGCATAGAAACGAGGTTTCTCTCTTCTAGTTCCATCTGTAGTGCGCTTTTATATCCATATACCCATAGTTTGGCTTTTCTAGTCTGACAAAGGCTTTGGAGCGGTATTTTCCCTTTATTTCTCGATTTATTGTAGGAAAACTTGAGTTGGGCAGAAATACAGCAATTTTTAGATGTGGAGACTTCTGCAAATTCGAATTGACGAAAAAGAACGGAATTTCGCACTTAATTAGTCTATTTTTCACGAAAATCAGCTTTCAGCGTGTCTTTTCCCTAAGAAAAACCTCCCAAACTCTCAATTCCCAGCCTATTTTCTACTCTTTTCTACTATTTCCCCTTTTACCCTACTGTCCGCACAAACTCTTGACAAAGTCTCTTGATTCCCAGCACTTTATGCTCAGAAGTCGCATCGCAGAAGGAACAATGCGCGAACTTGCAGTTCGGACATCGAACAAACTGCGGCTGGACCTTATTATCCTTTTCTATTAGCACTTTATACCGCCCTCCGCATTCTTTCGGACAATCTTTCTCTGGGTTAAGCAATAAAGTAGCGATTTTCTGAGTTTGAATAGGTAATAATGTGATAAAATCGATAAAAGGTGGAGGAATTGAGACTGAACATTCACAAAGTTGTGGATTTGCAGTGGGGAAAAGGAGCATTCGGACCAGTTTGGCATGCAAACAGCCCGTGCATAGGACGTGCTGGCAGAACCAAAGCTGCTCCAGTGGAGATCTGCACTGCATGCAGGGCTTGGAATGGTACATATTCCGAATCCACTCATAAAACGACTCGAAATCTGGTCTTTGTCTGCAGTCTAAAATCAAAAGTCCGGTTATAGCGGCTTTTAGTACATTGGAATAAGAGTTTCCGATAAGGTTTTTAACGATTGCTTCGAATTCGGACTGGCTTTTCTGGTAGTGGCTCTTGAGGGTTTCGTTGATGTTGAGGGAAGCCATGTCGAGCAGGGTTCTGCCCAGTCCCCAGACGTCGTCTTTCCGGGAGACTTCGTAGGTCAGGTGGAAGCCGCCTTTTTGGGCTGCTTCGGCTTGAGGGGAGAGGAAATTGACGGCTCCTCTGATCGTTGCATCCTGGACTGTGTCCTGCGGCCCCAACCGCTTACTATCATCAAAGTGAAACAAGTGCAACTCCGTCCCTCGCAAGAACAGCGTATCCGGCGACACATTCCTATGCACAATCCTCAGTGTATGCAGGTAATACACCAATCGACTCAGCCTTTCCAAGTGATGCCACAGCTCCAGCTCACTCCACGGCTGACGCTTCAGTCTCCTCTCCATTATTTCTTCATGCAGAGATTTGTCCAAAGCGCTGACAAACAGAAACAGCATTTTGTTCTTTATGAAGTGGCCCAAGTACTGCGGGACAGGAAGTGTGTCTTGGTAGTACTTGGATATCTCGCGAATCAGATTAATCTCCAAATCGCTTTGGGACGCTTCTTGCCTTTGAGGAAGCCATTCCTTGAGAGTGACTCGGTCGGGCAGGTTCGGCCGCTGGGAAAGCGCGAAGCAGGACCAGACGATGTACTCGGTAGTGCGCTGGATTTCCACTTTGTGGAAAGAGAGGAAGTAGCGGAGCTTCTCGACTCGGTCACTTGCCATTTATTAGGGAAGCGGAATATAGATCAACCCACTGCGGCTTTTCCGAGTACTTGAGAAAGGGAAGGAGCTCAAACCGCTTCCAGCCCAATAGCCTCCCGGCCTAGGAATTACTACTGCTTCCAGTGAGCAGTTTTAGTCGTGTCAGCCAGGCGTCACTCAACTTGGGCGTCACTTTCTTCCTTGCAGGACTGCAGCTTTCCAGCTTCGCCCGGAACTGCTTGACCTCCAGGTCGTCCTCCGTCTCCACCTCCTCAAGTCGATTGGGCGACTTCGACCTATCAGCAGTGGAGAGTCCGGAAGTCTTTTTGGCCTTGCTTCGACGTGCGGATTTGGGCGTGTCGTTGATGTAAGTCACCAGTTCCTCGAGACTCATCCGCTGGAAGGTCTCTTGTTGCGCCACTTTTCTCTGCAGTTCATACATTTCCTCGTCCATTTCCTCGACCGGTCCGAACATCTCGTATATGAGTTGGTCCCGCTGCGGCTCCATCATGCTGCCCTTTTCCAGCAAATCCTTGAGTTGCGCGTCCTGCAGCACTAACTCGTAGAACTCGTTTTTCCCGCTGTGCATAATGACCTGGGGACCCTCAGGGCCGTAGACTTGAATCAGTCCTTCCACTACATCTATCGCATTGTCCATGATTTCGTAGGAGTCCTCGAGCAGGCCTAAACTCAGTCTCTCGTCCTCGACGGCTTTCACAGCCTCTAGCAGTTTGTATATAAAATCGCTGGTTTTGGCTTGGAAAAGCGTATATACGTCCTGGCAGCCAATAGCGCGGGTCAGAATCCTGAGTCGGTCCATCAGCTTTTCCTTCACCTTTTTGTCCAGGATAGAGCGCTGGGGAGGCCGCGCTTCTAAAGGGTCGGGACCGGCCTTACGCTCTGGGATCCGCTTGCTGAATTCTTGGAAGAAACTCTCGTAGATCTTTACTAGACTGCCTTCGATTTCTTCCCGCACACTTAGCTGGGGAGTGGGACTGACTTCAGGGTTGGGTGAGGTGGAAGTGGAGGCCTTGGCAGGCTGAAGAAGGTCTGGAGACCGGGTGCGAGTAGGTCCTCGCTGGCGCTTTCTCGACTGCTTGCCCATATTTCTCAGTGCGAGCGAGGGAATTTCTCTTCTTTGCGCCAGAACGACTGGAAGCAAAGGCAATGGGTGAGCCGCGCAATAAGACTGAAAGTGCAATAGCATAAGTGTATCTATGTGTGGGAGTGGAAAATGTGTGTATATCTAGGGAAATTATACCTTTATTATGCAGAAATCCGTTTATTTGTCGCTATTAGATAGACTGTTCAGCTGACCTCAGATCCACTATTTCCCCTCAAATCCGATATATGTCTCTATGCTTTCCAGCGTATCCTTGGCCGTGTCCCCACTAATGCGTATATATAATCGCTATGCAGGATGCGTCGTATCTCTGGGACCATATGGCGCTTTGATGCTCGCTATTAAGGAAAACACTGTCTGGAAAGTGAGGGCTAGAGCCACTTCCGTCTTTTCTCAATGTGTAAAAATGGAAACCCACTCATACAAATTCAGGCAGTTACTTGATATACCGAGAAAAGCTTCCCTTCAAGCCTTATAATGAAGGGGATTTTAGTAAGATATCAGCAAGAATTACCTATCTTCGAGCTGTCATCCTTTTCCCTTCCCCCTCCTTTCACCACTCAAAGCCTGCACCAATTGTGCCAATTTCTGCATTTCTCGAAGCATTTTCTTTGCGTTTTCCCGGTCCTCTTCCAGTTTCCTCACTTGCACATACACTCCCACCAGAGCGTCTCTCGAGTCAAAAACCACTTCGCTGACCTTCACAGCCTCCATCGCAAATTGCGTCAAAATCGGGTTTTCCACCTCCACAAGATGCAGCAACTGCAGCGCCGGGAAAATCAAATCCGCCGAAACAGGCAAAAACCCACGCCTTATTTTTTCCGCCATGACCAAGTCTCCCTGTGCCTCCGCTAAAATCAGACCTTTCAACTTATGCGAAAGTGATGCGATACCTTGAAACCCTGTAGACCTGATATGCCGCTTCTCCAACAATTTCCCAATTACGCACCTCCGAACCTTCATTTTCGCCTTCCAGAGGTGGAAGAGTTCCTCTTGTGGAGACGCAGGAAAGTTGCATATATAGTCCAGGCCTGTGAGTTGCAAGCGCTGCACTCTTGTAAGCTGATTTACATCCGTCAGATAGTCAATGTGCCTTTTGACGGATTGGCTGATTTCCGGGAATTCCTTGCAGAGGCGGGTGAGGAGGTCTTTGGAAAGGGTCATGACGATGGTTGTTTCTGTGGTTTGGGCGTGGAAATTGACTGTTCCTTCTGGTAATAAGGCTAGATTCGGGCTGAGCACACTGCCCATGCCCAGCTCTTCCATTACCACATTCACCATAAACGTCATCTTTGTGCGCTTTTTTATGCTGTTCACCAGGCTAGAACGCCTTAGTCGAGGCGATAGCGGTGAAAGTGATGACCCTTCCTTAGTTGCAGTTTCCAGCGACTGCATCATCAGCCGCTCATCATTCAAAGGTATGTACACTTCCACACTTCCATCAATTATGAACAGTATTTTGCTGGCAATGTCGCCTTCTTTGTAGATGTGAGTGGAGGACTGCAGACGAGAAGTGGGAAGTCGGTATATAATTTGGCTGATCAGACTCCCACTCAAATTTGCGAAAAAGGGACATTTCCTGACAGTCGACTTGAGGAATTTCTTCCAATTGTCGTGGTATCGGACTGCAGTGGCTTTCAGCAAAGGCACCAACTTCGGGTATCGATAGGACAAATAGGTGAAATCGGCCTTTGAAAGCACTGCTAAGGTCGCATGGCCTGCGGACACTACAGAAGCTGTCCGAAGTGTGGGGAACACCATTGCGATTTCCCCGAAATGTTGGCCTAATCCCAGACTTTTCATTTGGCGGAGTTTTTTGTCGGCGTCGAGGACGAAAACGTGGCATTTGCCGGAGGCTACGAAAAAGAGCGACTCAGCCTCTTCTCCCTGAGTTATGATCTTTTCCTCGGGCTGGGAGTAGAGTGTTTGGAGACGATGCAAGAGGTGGGTTTGGATTTGGTCGTGGCCGACTAGAGCGGGGTTCAGGACGAGTAGGCGGTCAAATGTAATAGCGCGGACTTCCTGCTTCATGGACGGAGGCAGCAGTCTAAAGAACTCCTCGAACTCCGCCTGATGTCTCGCGCGTCCCTGCGAGTAGCGCAGAAAGGCCCCAATTTTCGCCTGCAGCCCACTATCAAGGCCTATATTGGTCATTGCGGTAGTCGCTGCGTCCTGCACTTCCGATATCAGTGAACTTTTCTTGTTCAAGTCGAACAGCACCACTGCGATTTCTCCGAACATGTAAGCCTGGAAAAGCTGCCCAAGCAGAATGGAGCAGCCTGCGAATATCCGCTCCGCGCCGACTCTAGGCCCTATTTCCGCGCCTGTCAGCATGTACACAGCCATATACAGGCTGTACGCGTATTGCCTCAACACCTCCCCGTCGTGATACAAATCCGGGTGCCGGTCCACATAGAGAGCAGGCGGGACGTAGGCGTCAGAGTAGTCGATGAGCATAAACCACAAGCAGGCTGTTACATGCAAATAAATAGCGAAAACGAACAATAGCTGCGAAAGCTTGATTCGCAGCTTTACATGCGATTTCGCCCGCAGGAATATGAATATTTTGCTGAGTCGCAACAAGCGGACCACTTTCGTGAGGGCAATTAGCTGCAAGCCCTCATGCTGAGAACTGAAGAGGTAAATGACGTCGAAGGGAATCGCAGAAATCACATCCACTGCCAATTTCCCGGATTTTAAGTAGTTCTTGATGATCTTTATCGAGTCTGTGACTTCCTCGCCTGTCCCTAAGTCCACATACGTAGTCCGCATACACACCGCAATATCCACGAAATAGGCCAAATCCACCAGTGCAGACGTGACCACCAGGGCTACATTTGCCTCCACCGACATAAAAGCCACCACAAACGGCACATAGAAGCAGTTCCAGACCGCCAGCAGCATAATGAACACGTCCCAGCGCAGCTTTAGCGACTGGGTGACGCTCAGCAGAAACTGCGGCCTAGTGGGGGTCGGCCCAGAGATGAAAGTGTATCGTATGCTGGACTTGTAGCGGCAGGGAGGCAGGGAGTTGGCGTCTTCGTGGTGGGAAAGGTTAGCGTTGGAATCGTATTCTTGGTCAATTAGCTCCATTATTTGCAGAGAAGACCTTGCATTTGAAGGAAGAAAGACGAGATATGGGGAATTGTACAATTGAGGGCTTTTGGGGATATTTTAGAGAAAATTTGGGAATATGATTGTGAAAAGGCACGAATTAGTGGTGAACTGGCGATTTAAAGGATTGCATGGGAGTTGTGGCAGTTTCGAAGCGAATAACCCAACTTTGCCTCATTTCCACACACACACAAAATGTCTATCGGCAAATTTTAATAATTTGCATCCAAGCCAGGCAAAATATCAGTTTTCTCTGCACTCCAAGCCGAAATTCTGATATAAAACTCACTTTTCAGTATTTTGCTTTGAAAGACTAAAACTGCATTATTGATATTACTTTCATTTGAAAAGTGCTAATTGTTACAGATTTTAAAGTTTTCTGATTATAAGTATCAAATTTCGAGGGAAATTCGCATCTAATTTTCCTCAAAAGTTTCGAATTTATAACGGAAAAATCTCTCAAGCGCAAGAGTAATTTTCATATCTAAATGAGAAAAACGCTAAAACGAACTGGCGAGTTTATTTGGTTTGCACTAAAAGCACCAAACAGGAAGCTAGTCACTGCAAAACCCGTAATTCCTTTCTGGTTTGCGATAGCTGCTGCTCGCGTTTCTTTGCTTCAGCGGACAGTTCGCTAAGTTCTTTTCTCCTTTCGCTTATTAATCAATCAATCTTCACTGCCTCAATCGCTAACTCAGCAATGAAAAAATCCTCTGCCTCTGGGAGAGTTAGCAACTGCAAGGCGGGGAAGAGGTAGTCGATAGTGGCAGGGAGG
>Ga0247837_1004891_pt1 | contig 20935 bp, 17 predicted proteins | sample LaCtaG_2_FD_187115 | JGI IMG/M metagenome (GOLD analysis project Ga0247837, IMG submission 187115) | Freshwater microbial communities from meromictic Lake La Cruz, Castile-La Mancha, Spain - LaCruzMarch2015_14.5m | ecosystem: Environmental > Aquatic > Freshwater > Lake | place: Spain: Castile-La...
AAGGGCTATGAAGGCGGGGGTGAATGTGGTGTGGACTTCGGGAGCAGGGACACCACTGCTGGGCGAGACTGGGAATGCCCTACTAACTGCTGCTATTGACTCGGGAATCACTGTGGATTCTCTTCCAGGCCCCACAGCGGCTATAGCGGCCCTCACATCCTCCGGCTTCCCCAGTGACAACTTCCTCCACGAAGGGTATTTGAAAGGCTCAGACCCTGACAAAGAACACCGCTTGCGAGCAATACACGCTGGCAATTGCTCAACTGCCATCTATATGCGGGCGGAAGAACTGGTGAACACTCTTGCTATAGTGGAGCATGTCTTTGGTCCCCTGCACCGAATATACGTCGGCCAAGACCTCACTCGCAGCACAGAAGCCCAGCACTACGGTCCCTGTGTCCAAATCGTAGAGAAGTTCCGAGTTATGAAGAAGATTGAAGGAGAATTCACAGTAGTCGTGAGTCCCAGTGGACTGAAGACCAAGGAAAAGGACTCGGAAATCGAAGTCAGTCTGCGGGCTCTCGTGCAACTAATCGCTACACAGACTTCCCTGTCTACACGGGAGCAGATCGACACACTCGCCCGACTCACCAGTCTACCGCCTGCCCAGCTTTCCCGGCTCCTACGAGAAGCCAAGTCCAAAGCCTGATGCTAGGAGACTAAGTTATAGAGAGAAAAGCTCTACTAGGAAGCGAGAGCCCTGGGCCACTAGGCGCTCCGCTTCCTCCATCACTGACTTGAGAGCGAAGTTGAGAGCTCCGTGAGTGAAGCCTTCGAACACTGTCAGCTTCACGTTGCACCCAGCCTTGTGCAGACTTTCCGTGAATCGCCAGCAGTCGTCGTGCAGCGGGTCTTTGGACCCTACAATTATGCGCACTGGTGGGAATTGGGAAAGCAGTCCCGGGGAAAGGACTATGGGAGAGAGGAAAGGGTCGGTGTCAGGGTGGAGACTGGGGTCTGCGACGTAGCTTTGCAGACATAGCTTTAAGAAGGTGTGGTGAAGAATTATGTCGTCCAGGGAATACAGGAAGGAAGGAGTGAAGCGATTGATGCTGAGGTTGAGGGCGGGGTAGGCCAGCAGTAGTCCGTCTGGGGGCTTCACGCCCTCCATAAGTGCCTTTACAACACAGCCAATGGCTAAGTTGCCGCCTGCAGAGTCCCCTGCTATCACTATCTTCTTGATCCCCAGGCCTAGTTCCTTCTCTGCGTTTTCCCTGAGCCACATGTAAGTCTGCCACACGTCATCCAGAGCTGCAGGGTAAGGCGCCTCCGGAGCAAGGCGATAGTCCACAGAAACCACAGGACAGCCCACATCTACAGCCCACCTCCGCGTGTAGTTTTGATGGGACCTGCTGGTCATAGAGATGAAGCCACCTCCGTGGATGTGCAAGATCAGCTTTTCACATTCCACGCCATTCGGCCTCGGCTTGTCACGAGTGCAGCAGGCGAGCCAGGCACTGGCAAAGAAGCTGTGGGAAAGCTTAGGCATAGGGAAAGGACTCATGATACGTAGAGGGATATTCGCGCTGAGTAGCAGTTACTGTGAGTAAGCGGAGTAGTGCAGGCCGGACAGTACGTGTTCGACAGTTCTAGGGATGGAGATGAGTTTGTTGAACTCGACAGTGCATGCGGACATTTCATACAGGGGGGCGAGTAGCTTGCTGTCCACCATGTTCCAGAGCAGTAGGGTGCTTTGAATGGTGGGGGATGCGAAGTTTAGTTTCGCCTGCGCCTCGGCCTTCTTAGCGCTGAGGCCGTAGAAGACTGTGCCCAGTCCCACCATTAGCTCTGTGGCGTACTTCGCCTTGTACGCCAGCCCATTGGTAACAAACGCTGTGCCCACCATGATCTTCTCCTCTACCACCTTCAAACACTGCGCCAATTTCTCTGGGTTCTCAGACACTCGCACCTCTGCAACCCCCTCCAGCGCTCTCCACCTCTCATTCGTCCTCGGCAACTGCAGCAGGTCATCCAAGGGCACAAGCAAAGCCCCTGGCAGTATCTCTGCAAGTGACCCTACCTTGGCCATCACGAAGACCAGGTCTGCCTCAGCACTGCGAGAAAGTTTCGCTTTGCCGAGTCGTTGCAGAAGCAAGACATGCAAGTCGTAGAGGTAGCGGATAGCAGCCCGCAGCACGAGAGAAGTCGTAACGGGGTTTAGTGGAGTAGCAGAGTCAATTTGTGGGCTGAGAGCCTGCAGCTGTGCATTGAGAGACTGCGGCACTGTTATGAGTGAGTCGTAGGCTGTGAGTAGTGGGAAGGCCCTTGTTAGCTTGCTCAGGGCCTGCACTACAAGTTCTAACAAGGCCTCGGCTTGCTTCTCCATGTCCCTCACTGCTTCCATTCTATTACGACTACTCCAGACCCTGCACACCCTTCAGCTTCAGTTCCAGCTTCGTAGTCACGTCTTCCAAGAACTGAATGGAGTGCTCCAGCTCCTGCAGGACAGGTCCAAGACTTGATATCTCTGCAATCACACTGTGCAACTCTTCATTCGCCGAGGACATTACAGCCAGTTCCTTCTCCACCCGCTCTGCGTCCTTCAGTACTTCTTCATACTGCTGCGCTGTGACTAAGTTCATCTTGCCCAGCAGCTCTATATTCAAGTTGCTTTCGAACACTTCCAACTTGGCAGCTCGCAGGAACTGCTTGACGAAGGCCTTGGCAGGAGGCTCCTCCATATCTAATGACTAAACTACCTCTTGCTCAGCTCCTTGTGAATCTTGCTGGCGCCTGGCACTGCCACTGTTACGCCGGATAGCAGCACTCCAATCACTTCGGATTCGCTCATTTGCTTGATTAGTTCTTTCTCGCGGGGGGTCACATCGGGCTGGTTGAGCCAAGTGTAGAGCACCATTTTGATGGCTTTGCCGCGCTTCTGAGTGCCGGGGAGCAGCTTGGTCTTGAACTTGTACTGGTGCAGGGAGGAGTAGGGAGCGCACATAGGAAGGCAGTAGAGCAGTGTGTCGCTCTCTGCAGGTTTCCCTGTCAAACTGTCCAGTTCTCCCAGTGTCTTTGTGAGTTCCTCTTCCAGCAGGTTTTCGTCCCGCATTATGCCCTGTATCTCTTCTCGTTCTTTGGCTTCTCCTTGCTTCCTCTCCTCTTCGCCTCCACTGCTCTCTGAGTCTCCTCCCTCAGGCACTTCCTCATCCTCTGGCACCGGCTCAGGCGGAGGACGGAAGCCTTGGACTTCCTTGGTGCCTAGCAGTTCCAGCATAACTTTGCGCTCTTCATCGTCCTGATCTCCGTACTTCGCCTTCATTTTCCTCAGTTTGTTGCGCCTGCCCCGAGGTAGAGGCTTGCTGGGGTCAGACTGAGGAGGGTCGTCCTTGGGCTTGGGAGGATTTTTCTGTTTTTTTGCTTTCTTGGGAGCGCGCTGTGCCAAAGCTTCAGTGGGGACAGAGACGTCCTCCTGGCCTCTTTCGACTGTTGCGCTTTCCTCTTCCTTGCTGTTCTCAGGCGCCTCTTCTGTGTTCTCTGTCGGTTCCTCCGCAGGTTTCGCCTCCATGGTCTCTTCATACGACTGCGTAGAGTGGCTGTACACACTGCTGGTATCCTCCTCCCTGCCCTTCCTCTCCCCAAGGTGTGCAGCAATGCTTTCCTCTCCCAACTTGAAGAGCAGCACAAGTCCCATTTCGAGTTTGGAAGGACTGAGGAAGCTCTTCTTGCCTCGAATCATAAAGGAACCAGTGCTAAGATACATCCCAGTGGGTGCAGACTTCGATACTTGCTCCGTATTCACCCAATACGCATTGGTGACTAACTTATTGTTCCAAGCTTGACTTCTGCAGATACACATTTGACCGGCTTCTTCTAGGGTGATGAGGGGGACTGGAGCTCCGGTGGGGTTCTTGATGAGGGTGGAGGCGGCGCCGTGCACGTCTGCGTGGACGTAGATATCGCCCCTGCGCATATAGCGCTTCACCAGGATTTCATTCTGTTGGGCGTCGTTGCCGCTGACTACTATGAAGTTTTGAGAAGTGATAAACCAGTGAAACTTCTCGAACCAAAAGATTTTCCTCATGCGTACTACACCCCCGCCCAGTTTCAAACTCTGCTTCATAACTTCCTCTTTAGCCTTCTTCTCTGCCTGGCGTAGGGCTGCAGACATGTGTTCAGTGGTTTTCTTTTCCTTATCAACGGAGCACTTCTTGTTTTCGTAGTATTCGCGACAATTCTGGTAGGCGCCAATAGTGATGTCAATATCGACGTTTTCACTTTCCCCAGTTTCTTCATCACCCAGAAGTACTACGGCTGTATTCTTCTCCAGCTTGAGTTGCACAATCATTTGTGCCAGCGGATTTCCCTTGCTTTGTTCCTCCTTCACCATTCGCCACAGACTCTTCCAGTCCACACCAGTCTCCAGGCAAGAGGTGAGAATCTTGATGACTCCGTCGACCTGGGCTGCGTTGTCTTCGATCAGTTTGGCTTTTCTTTGTGAACTCAGCTGCTCCTCTCGCAGAGCATCAATCCTTCGAGCCTGGTCTTCCTCGATGTTTCGCTTTTTCTTCCATATGGCTGATTCCTGCTTTTCAGTCTTCTCCTCTTCTTTGGCTTGCTCGAAGAGAGAGAAGAACTGGTCCAGTGCTGCGTCGAAGGTAGGGAAAGTCTCGACCAGTTCCTCTGCATTGGTAGTGAGCAGCACAGGAGTGAACTCATGGTACACTTTGCCCGATGTGCCTTCTGTGTAAGTCAAATAGCCCGGAGCTTGAGTCTGCCCCACCTCTCCGATGAGTTTCCGCGCCACCTCGCCTGCGCGCACCAGCAGGTCTGTGTCCACTTCCCCGAGACGCGTCTTTTTGTTAGGGGCTGCACAGCCTACCTCTCTCAGACAGTGGTCTGCCAGCTGAGAATGCATGTACATGCACACACGTGTCATCAGAGCTTTGAGAGGAAGTGGCTTTCCATCACTCAGCACGTCTTGAACCCGCTGCTGCACGTTTTCGGGAGTGAGGGAGCTCGACTCGAATGAGAGATTGGCAGCGTGGGCGAAAGGATAGAGCTCGCCCTTCGCGTATTTGACAGTTTCGTCGAACTGATGTGAGCGCAGCAGCAGCAGAATGGAGAAGGACGCATCAGTGAGGATGAGGTTGCCAGAAGCATAGAGCTCAAAGATAAGGTGATTGACTTCCAGCCCCACCCCAAAGGTTAGACGAACCACTCGGTCCACTCCCAACTGCACACACTCGTCCAGTCGCTTGGTGCGTAGGTGCTTCCGCAGCTACATGTACCTTACCTTGGATGTGAACGGGGAGGGGGCCTGCGGCTTCTCGCGGGTGAAGGCGGTGCGGTGGAGACGGATGCCGCTCTCTAGAAGCAGGTGCACCTTGCCGTCACTGCCTGCGAACTTGAAGATGAAGCACTTGGGGGAGAGGTCGTAGATGTTCGACACTCGCATCCCGATCAGAGATTGAAGAGAGCCCATCTCAGCCCGCAGGTCGAGCGAGGTCATGCGCTCCTTCATGATTACTAAGACTGTGGCTGTTGCCCAGGGCGCAGCTGGCTACTGTGGGCACCTATGGAAGTGAACAGCATCAGCGGTCCACAAACGAAAGTGCCATTTCTAAGTTAGGCTGTCTAAGAGTCCACTCCGGACGGAACTCGCGGCATTCAGCTGAGGCACTTCGTTCAGCCGGAAAATGTTTTCAATGACTGATATTTCCGTAGCAGTTGTGTCCAGTCCACAAAAAGCGGCCCAGTCATTCACCACCATTCCTGCGGCCACCACGTCACTGCCTCTGTTCACTGTTCCCGAACACAGAGGCACTTGTAGCAACGAGCTTAGTTCATCCAGAGCCTCGACTGTCACCATGGGGTGCACGAGTCCGCCTCTATTGCTCAGCACACAGTAGCTACCCACTAGTAGACGGTCTGCAATAGTGGTTCGGAAGACTTCAACTGAGAGTGTATCACTGATGATTTCTTCGGTTTCTTTGTCCAGGTCAGGGTGCACCAAAGCCACATAGTCGTTGCAGGCCACACAGTTGCCCAGGGCAGAAAGACGCTCTTCCACCCGCTCTACCTTCACTGCGTCAGGCAGGGCGTTGCGGAGGTGCTGTAGTTCTTGGTCCGTGGTGATAGCGGGCACCAAGAGGCCAGCTTTGTTGCCGCAGGTGACTCTGCCGACTATGCGAGTGCCAGCCACCGAGGCATGGATCACAGGGATGTGTGCGCCTACTTCGCTTTCAAAGACCGAGTAGAAGTTTTCGCTGCCCCCAAGGCCCACTAGGCAGTAGGCTGAGGTCAGCTTGGCGAAGACGCCCACGTCATTAGAGTTCTCAAACTGCGTGCGTGTCGCCATCCCTTACAAGTAATGGAGGACGACTACTTCCCTATATCGGCCCAGGAAAGCCAGCAGCTGGAAGCGCTCGGCATTTCCTACCGCTGGAGAGACAGCTGCTTACCTGCTCTCAAGGAACTCAAAACCTGCATGCAGGCTAATCCCTGGCTGTGTAGTGTCTACTGCCGGGAGCTGGACGCCAAGTGGAGGCAGTGTCAGTACGAGCGAGAGAGGAAGATCTGCGCACAGGTCAACCTCAGACCCCAGAGCAGTCCGCCGCAACACTTAGGATAATGGATGCACGCAGGGAAGTTTGGCCGCTCTTTAGACCTGCGCCCACCCTCCACCCCGCTAGTGCAGCCGCCCTCTTTGGCATCAGAGACTCCTTCGTGAAGGTTCCTGCCAGTCCTTCTCGAGTGAGACACAACGCTCTGGCCCTTCTAGACAATGAAGTAATGTGGGGCACTCCCAATGGCCTGTGTGACTGCTAAGTAGGTTGGGGCTCTCTCCAGGTAGCTCCCTCCCACCTTTCCCTCAGTGATGTGCAGCAGTTTCCACTCGACGAGGAAGTTATTCAACTCGAAGGTCGAGGGTCTTTTATAGTTTCCAGTACTTCCTCTACCGTCTTGCTGCACCAGCCACCCTTCCAACTTCTCTCTTCCACGCCCTTCCCTATGCCTATTTCCACTCTCAGACTCAGTCCCTACGCAGAGGAAGTGCTAGTCCTCGACCAGCTCCGCTCCCTCCGTTCTCTCACACACCCAGAAAGCGCCGCTCCTTTCCCTTGCCCTGACTTCAAGTTCGCGATGGACCCGAGACTGCTGGTAGGCTTTGGAGAGCAGGAGGTAGTCCTGTATGACCGGAGAGGCAAGCAGGGGCGAGTATGGGAAAAGAGAGTATGTGCGAAGGACTGCTACCAGGACAGAGGTGAACGCATCTATGTCCTTAGCGACACAGCACAAGAAGTATTCGACTTGCGACTAAGGGAAGAAGGACCCTATTGCCGCTTTCCACTACTACTCAGTCCGGGTCCGTCCCGTCTGTACTCCACTCCCAGCCACCTCCTGGCTTACAGTCCAACCACACATATGGATGTATTGGCCTGGCCACTACTCTCCGACCTCCAGCCCCTCTCCATTTGTTCACAGGCCCTCGCTGAAGCTTTAGCTACCGGACGTCCAGAAGCCTACAGAGAGGTGGACTTGTTTCCAAGACGATTAGAAACTGTGGCTTCCCTGTGGCCAGACGCAGTAATCAGAGGAGTGGCACAGTGGGGCGCTGAATGTCTTCTGCACACAGACCAATCTGGAGGCCTTTTCGCGTCCTTCCCCAGCGCCAAGTCCTCCATCCCCACCAACCTTCTACTGGACGACATCAGGTACCAGCCCGCCAGCGACAATGAAGGCAGCGAGTTCCACTCCGTCGAGTCTTTCCTTCACAAGGCACTAGGCCTATAAATGTGGAGTGCGGTGGGCCGCAGGCTGAAAGGCTACATGCGCGGCAGACACGTCCAAGAGTTCCGGCACTACATAGGGAATGAGCACGACCTCCTGCACTCTGTGCTGGAAAAGACAAAGAAGGACTTCGGCACGATTGACTTCACCCAGCCAAAGCACTTGCTAGTCAAGACGAGACAGGAGCAGGAGACGCTGAGGAACCTGCGTAGGGTGAATCGAGTGGCGGGGGTTATTAGAGCGAGGGAGGAGTTCCCGGAAGTAAACGTCACTCACGCCTTCCGTGACTTGAAGGGCGTCCAGCACAGGGCGCTCTTCCACATGGGCGCTCTGGAGCCCTACGACCTGAACATCGATGACGAAACCCTGGTGAGGGTGACTCTCTCAGACATCCAGCGGCACATAGGAGTGAAGGACTGGATTATGTGGGCCTACTGGGACCGCTTCCTGGAAGGCCGGCCCAATCGCCTGCAGATGAAAATCATGGTGGATAACTTGGAAGATATCGAGGGAGTGAGACGTGGGGCGAACCTTCGTGTGCTGGAGCACTATGTGTGGTGTGACGTGTACAGCTCTCCCTACCCCCGCACTCTCTCCATTGACGCATCTGACGTCAGCGTGGGGTACAATTACCTGATTGGGGACCTGCGGAAAATGCTGCCAGACCACATCAAATTGGCTCCCACGTACGACCGCGCAGACACCACCGCCATCCTGTCCTGCGACAACACCGTGCTGAGTGGCATTTACGACAGCTACCTGGACGAAAACTTCGATGCCACGCGCTGGCACGATTTCGAAATGACCAGTATGCGTGTTCCCAAGGGAGAAGACATAGATGCCACCGGGGACAAGACTCAGCCCAGAGAGAAACTGCTGAGCTCCGCTGAAATCCAGCACATGAAGAAGCTGGCAGTGCACTTGGGCAAGGACTTCGAAGAGCTGAAGGAAGAGATGCTGACGGCTAGGGAGAAGAACAAGAAGAAGGCTGTGGAGATGCCGGATTTCTCTAAGAAGAAGTAGGTTATGGAGCCGCAGGCCAGTGTGCTCCGCCTTGCTGCGAACTTCTCAGTTCTGGACGAAGGCAAGGCCTGTCCGCAGCAGTGTTGGGAGGACTTGAGGGGGGGACTGCACAGCATCATTCAACTGCCTGACTTGGAAACTTGGGCTTCCTTTGTGAACTTGGTAGTGGACTTGCCAGGCAGGGTGGCTGCGACTTACAGGGAAGTCTACCCTGCAGGCTATTTCTCTGAGCTCTGTGACCTACTGCTGACTCCTGCCTGGCTGCAGTCTCTCTCCACAGACTCACAGGCTCGAGTGCTGACTATCCTGAACAGGCTGTTGCTGCTGAGCAAGGAAGCCGCTATCGCCTCTGCATTGCTCAGGCAGCCTAACGAGCCTTGTTTCCGGCTTCTCCTCCCTCGTTTCAGTCCCGTGGAAAGACTGCTGCTTGCCTTGGTCAAGTCCTCGCCGTCCTCCGTTCCTCTGCTCGTGCCAGCTGATTGTCCAGAACTGAGTCGAGCGCTGCTGACGTTCGTGCCGATTCGCATACGTATTGGGTCGCAGACACTTGCAGAAGAGCTGCGGGGCGTGTTCGCGCACTACGGCTGCCCAGTGGAGTACATTGCGAGAGAGTGGAGTCACTCCCGCTTTGTGCAGAGACTGGACGAGGTGCAGAATCGCAGTCTGACGCTGCTCCTCCACGCCTACAGGGACGCCCTCACGACCCAGCTGCTTCCCGTGCTGGCTGAAGGCGTGCAGTTGCGTCTTGCTTGTTCCAACTCGGAATTCCACCGCAGTGGACTGGTAACTCCTAAGCAGCTCCTCGCAGCCACGCTCTCCCCCACCCTTGCCCCTACTCTCCCTTCCGCTGACCACATCCAGTGCTCCATTGAGGACTACTGCAGTCCTGCGCCACTCAGTGACTCTGATGATGAGGACAGTGACGCTGAGCAGCCTGTCACCGTCACACCTTATCTGTCTGACCTGATAGAGTCGCTGGACTGCGATAGCAAGGCGCGGACTGAACGAGCGATCGGCTGTGCAGCTTCCCTTATCATGGAGAACCTGGATGAACTGGATGTGGAGGGAGGGAGACTGGCAGAGACTTTGCTGAAAGCAGGAAATGGCTTTGCACTGGAAGGATTTGAAGAGCGAAAGGAAGCGGCCTTAGTAGCTCTGGCCATTGTCAGGCCTGAAATGATGCTGCAGAGGCTGGGAAAGCGACTACTGGAAGAAGGAGATGGTAGTCGCCTTCTAGTGCTTTCTGTGCTTCTCAAGGCAGCTGAAGCGCTAAGCAAGCCTGAGACATCTGCGCCAGTGGCAAGGCTGAAACCTGCAAACACCAGCAAAACTCGCTATTTCCACACTCCCAAGCCTGAATTCGCTTTCTCCACACCCTTCACTAAACTTTACTCCAGCTTCTTCGAGGTTGTGCTGCAGTTACTGGAAAGGAGAGTGAGCAAAGACGTCGGCGCAACTGGACTGCGGATGTTAGCGAGACTGTTGGAGTTAGCTGCTCACATTCGCAGTCCAGAAGTGACACGAGCCGCTGTATATTGCGTGCACAGCTGTGTGTCAAGTCTGAGCAGAGAGTGGGAAGAAGCCGCTGCAGCTCTGGTGCTGCTCGACAGAGCGCTGACTTGCTTAGTCGCTCCTGAGGCCTGGGAACAGCACTTGGCCCAGACTCTGGTGGACTACCCGAGTCTGAGCAGCGACCTAGCAGTTCTGCAGAGAAGTCTCGAAGACTTGCGTCAGCCGGGACTGCGGCCTGTAGCAGAAGCAATCGCAGGCAAACTTCGAGTTCTGCAATTCATCTAGTCTACTGTTTGGCTACTTTGGATAGACTAGTTAAGACCTAAAGGTTACTACATCTCTTCCTCCTCGCTTTCGTCGTTGACGGGACTTTTCTTCTTGGGCTCTGCTTTGGGCGCGGGGTAGTACACCGGAGTATTGGGGTTGTAGGAAGAGCTAGAAGGGCTGTAGGAAGGACTGGCGGAATAGGGACTGTAGGGCTGAGGCCGAGGGGCAGCCGAGGAGCCAGGACTGTATGATGGAGAGGTGGGAGAGTACGACGTGGGACTGTAAGCAGGGGATGTGGGTGAGTAGGCCGGAGAAGTGGGATATGCAGGTGAAGTCGGACTATAGGCTGGAGAGGTGGGGTAGGCAGGTGAAGTGGGAGAATAGGCAGGGGAAGTGGGGGAGTAGGCAGGAGACGTAGGACTATAGGCCGGAGAGGTGGGACTGTAAGCCGGGGAAGTGGGTGAGTAGGCCGGGGATGTGCTGTAGGCCGGACTCGTAGGTGAATAGGCCGGAGAAGTGACAGGCAGTCCCGCCTGTGTCGGTGAGTAGATAGGTGAAGTGAGCCCCTGCACAGGACTAGGCGCATAGACAGGACTGATAGCCGGTCCACTGCCATAACTGTACGGCGAGCTAGCCGAGTACTGTGGGGACACGCCATAGGGCGACTGGACGCTGGGCGAGCTGAGTCCAAGTCTGCGAGGGTGCGGGTTGTAGGGCGAGTTGAGGTGAGGATCGAAGGGGGAAAAGCGAGAGTCGAAGGGAGTGCGACTGGGAGTCTGACTGGGTGTTTCGCCGCCTGCAACTCGGGGAGTGTACAGGACGAAGGGAGTGCCCTCAGCATTGGAGTCGTTGTAGCTGTCCAGAGTGCGTTTGTCTTGCATTTCCGGCTTCTGGTCAAACTGCACACAGGCGTCCTTCAGCTTGGGGACGTCCATCATCACGTCGATTTCTCCAGTGCCGATGGGGGCCAGCTGCCCTAGCATAATGTTCTCTGTGACGCCCCGGAGACAGTCCTCTTCGCCATACGCAGCTGCTTCGAAGAGCATTTCCACGGTTTCTTCGAAGGAAGCTTTGTGCAGCGGGCTCACCTCGGTCCTGTTGATGCCGTGGCGAGTAATGCTCATGAGGTGCCCTCGCTGAGTTATCACATCACACAGCACAGCCAAATGTCGGTAGTTCACATAAATGCCATACACATTCAAAACAGTGCGCAACTCCTTCATCAAACACTGCCGCACTGCCTCCACGCCTAGCACCAAAGTCACCTCCACCAGGTCGTTGGAAATGGTCTTGCAGTGGTCCACGCCTGGAACTGCCAGCACTGCCGCCAGGTTGCAGCCGTCCGTCTCCAGCTTCCACTCCTTCGCTGTGACCAACTTCCCACTTGCATTCACTGAGTGCGCCTTCACTTCCTGCATGAACACCTTCGTGATATCGGTGATTCCCTTCAGCCACAGCTGCAGTGAGCGAGTCTCCAGTCCTTTCAGAAATTTCCACTTCGGCTGGCTGATGTCAGTCATCTGGTTCTCCTCGTCGTTCATTATCCGGATACGAAGCACTAGTTGGTCGGCGTTGTCATCAGTAGAAATGATGTGCAGGTCGTCAGGGAACTCGCGGTTTATTTTATCCACTATTTCCTGCACAGTGATTTTCTTGTCCATCATAGCGATTTTGTCAAGTTCAATACGGAGCAGCCAAGGGGACATTTTCTCCAGGGAGATGTTTTCGTCTGGAATGGCGAAGTAGTCCTCTACCAGCTCTCTGTCTTCCTCTATCAGAGTCGTTGTAGGGTCGGGGTCGTAGACGATTTGAGTCGAAGCCGCGACGTTTTTCAGCGTGGTGAACTCCAGCTGTGAGACGATTTCCTTCGCCTTTTCAGCATTCTGGGCGTACTCAGGCTGCAGGAAAATGGTGAGAGTGGGCGTTTTGATGGTCTTGGCGATGTTGATGATTTCCTTGAGACGAGGCACTCCCAGCGTGACGTTCTTGGAGGACACTCCAGCGAAGTGGAAGGTGTTGAGTGTCATCTGTGTGGCAGGCTCGCCTATGCTCTGCGCAGCAATGGACCCCACGACTTCACCAGGGTGGGCCTTGGCCTGCACGAAGCGTGCTTCCACCTCGCCTATCAGCCAAGTGAACGCCTCCACACTGAGTCGCTCCTTCACTATGACTCGCTTGGAAGCCAGGTGAGAGCGCAGGTGAATGGAAAACAGCAACAGAGCGTTCTGCTGCGCTTCCTTGGAAATCTGGTCCTCGCCCGCCACCACCAATAGCTTCTGCAGCAGGTCCTCATAGTACTCTATAACAGTGATGGGGTCGAGCTGAGTGGGCTGACTGGGGTCCACGTTGAACTTCTTCTTGGCGTTCCAGAGGAGTCGCTGGATGTTGACAGGCAGGTGCTGCTTGTCATCCAGGCCTGGGAAGATGGAGCGCAGTGCAACTTGGTCCTCACAGAGTTGGCGATACTCCCGGCCGAGGATCATCTGCAGCTCAGGGTTGGCCTGGATGCGCTGGTAGACACTAGGACTCAGGGCAGCCCGATACTTCTCCATCTCCACCACAGGGTCTCTGTGCGGCTCCAGGAACTCGTAGTTCTTCGATAGCTTGTCTAGGTCCATACGCAGTGTCTCCAGACTCTGGTCTTCGATGAACTCCCCGGCCATGCCATCTTCTCCGTAGAGGAACTGAATCACGTTGCCTGAGGAGTTGCGCACAGTTCCGTCGTACTTCACCATCACGTCCTCCAGCGCCTTCATCAGTCTGCGCTGGATGTACCCCGTTTCCGAGGTCTTCACAGCTGTGTCGCTCAGTCCTTCCCGCCCGCCCATCGCATGGAAGAAGAACTCTTGCGGAGTGAGTCCAGCGATGTAGCAGTTCTCCACAAAGCCTCTGGACTCTGGGCCGTAGTCGTCCTTCGTGAAGTGTGGCAGAGTGCGCTTATTGAAGGCGAAGGGAATGCGCTTGCCCTCCACGTTCTGCTGTCCTACGCAGGCCATGATTTGACAGATGTTGATGGCAGAGCCTTTGGACCCGGCGTTTACCATGGCTTTCACGTTGTTGCGGTCACTGAGGGAGCGCATTGCAATGCTGCCGGACTGGTCGCGAGCGTCGTTGAGCACTGTGTTAACTTTGAACTCGAAGCTTTCGAGCATGGTTTTGCCGGGCTGGCATGGAATTTGGTGGAGTTGGGCCTGCTCAATCAGTTCACTGATACGCTTCTTGGCCTCTGTGAGTGTTTTACTGATCTGCGCGGTGGTGCCCTCATCCGCTATGCAGTCACTGATCCCCACTGTGAAGGAGTGGTACACGAGCCATTGATTCACCAGTTTCTGTACCCGTGTAAGGAAGGCGGCGCACTCTCTAGGGCCATGTTCCATCCAGATAACGTGAATAAGGGAGCCGGAAGACGCACCGACTGTGCGTTTGTCCACTATGCCTGTGAGCAGCTGACCCTTCTCAATGAGCACTTCAGTGTCAGCCACGCTGGGGTTCATCTTTTCTGGGTCGTAGGTGTTGGCTGTCTTCGACAGGTTGACTTCGGGTAGGGTGAGGGAGAACACCTGCTTGCCTGTCCAGTAGGGTCGCGGGTACAGGATGGCGGGCTGGGGCAGCTGTCCACTGAAGCAGTCCACCCACATTAGCAGGTTCATGACCTCCGCTTGCTCCAGGAAAGTCTCTTTCCGTGTAAGTCGAGAAACTCCGAGCAGTGCATCTTGCACCATGCCCATGACTGGACGGTTGCCTTGTGGAGACACGATTTGTCTCGGGACATGCATCAACTCAGTGAGTTCCGCCTTGGTCTCCAGACTCTGTGGCACGTGCATGTTCATTTCATCTCCGTCGAAGTCAGCATTGTAGGGCGTAGTCACAGAAAGGTTGAGACGGAAGGAGGAGTAGGGCAGGATCTTTATCTGATGCGCCATCATGCTCATTTTGTGCAGGGAAGGCTGGCGGTTGAAAATCACGAAGTCGCCATTGTCGATATGGCGCTCTACACGGTAGCCGAACTCGAGGTGGGTGTCAGTCTTCTTGCGTACGAAGCGCAGGTCTATGAGCGAGCCGTCGTGTCGGATGATGTACTTGGCTCCTGGGTGCACCATAGGTCCCCTCTCCACAAGTTGCTGCAGACGCTGCTTGTTGAAGTGGGTGACAGTCTCGGAGATGGTGAGGTTGAGGGCGATGGATTTGGGTACGCCGAGTTGGTCCAGGGCGAGGTTTGGATCGGGAGTGATCACAGTTCGGGCGGAAAAGTCCACTCTTTTGCCCATCAAATTGCCTCGAATGCGTCCTTCCTTGCCCTTCAAGCGCTGACTGATGGCCTTTATTGCCTTGCCAGAGCGGTGCTTGGCGACAGGCTGGCCTGGAATTTCGTTGTTGAAGAGTGTGGCGACATGGAACTGCAGTACTTGTGTGTCTTGGGTCACTATGTGCTGAGCGGACCCCTTCTGCAGTTCCTCCTTTATGCGATTATTGGCCTTCAGGATCTGCGAGTACTGGTGAGTGAGGTCATCCTCAGACCTCAAAGTCGCATCCAGCGCAATATAAGGCCGCACACAGGGCGGAGCCACTGGCAAGACTTGTATAATCATCCAATCCGGCCGGGCACGTGTCGGGTCGAAGCCCAGGGCCTCACACTCCACATCCGATATGCCTTTCAGCACTCGCAGCGCTTCTTCCGCAGGCAGTGGACGCTTGCGGTCATGTCCGTCCTCCGGTGCAGAGGTGAACTCCATGACCAACTGAGTCCCGTCTCGCATGACTTTGGGGTGCGGAGCTCCGCAGCCCCCCGCTTTGAACTCCTCTGGCAGTGCGGTGTCTTCCTCTGCAGCGGGCTTGTCTGCTTTGCACACAGAGATGTTCTGGAAGAGCTTGAGCAGCATCTTGCCCCGGGTCTTGCGGTTCTTGACTTTGAGCGCCTGCTTGAAGCGGCTGAAGTTGTCAGCGTTGATGAGGAGTTTGGAGCACTTGAAGCACACGCAGCGGAGCACTCGTCTGACTTCATTGAGGAAGCCAATATGGTAGAGTGGCCGCGCCAACTTGATGTGGCCGAAGTGGCCGGGACAGTCGTTCTTGCGGCCCTGGCAAGTGGCGCAGGGGTAGGTGTTGTCGTTCGTGCCGAGGCGCAGGTCGTTGATTCCGCCTTCCTTGGGTCTGCCGCTGTCGTCGTAGATGATGTTGTGGGTCACTTCGCCGACGGACATGGCTTCGATTTCGTCGGGACGAAGCACGCCGAAGGTGACTTTGGAGATGCGCTGCAGCTCTGCGGAGGAGGGCGTGGACATAGAGCCTGAACGCAGCATTTTTATGTAATGGCGGTAGTCCCGCTCTAGAAGTATGGCAGCTTCTCCCTGCTAATATGATAAGACTCTCGCATATGCTTGCGCTTTTCGCAGCGCTGAGTGCGTCTCTGCTAGTAGTGGCGTTGCTCCTTCCCAAGCCAAGCGTAGAGATTGCAGAGCCGGTGCAGGCCTTAGTGTTTACTGGCGGCGAGCAGCGAATCATAGTGATCGGAGACCTGCACGGCGACTACCAGGCACTGCAAGCCATCCTCTCCTTCACTCGAGTGGACAACGACACCCTAGTAGTGCAGGTAGGAGACCTACTGGACCGAGGAGATGACACCATCCCCCTGCTCGATTTCTTCCGGCGGAACCACTCCTTCCCAATACTCAATTTGCTGGGCAATCACGAGGCTTTGAACCTGGCGGGAAACCTGCGCTACGTCTCTGAGGGGGACTTTCGATCCTTCGGAGGACGAGACCAACGCAAGGAAGCCTTCGAAGCCGGCCAGCCTTATGGTGACTTCCTGCGAGGACTGAGTAGGCGCTAGACAGACGTTTCCAGCATCGTGGGAGACGTGCTCTTTGTCCACGGAGGCATTTCCTTGGCTGCTGCGGTCAAGTACAGGCAGGTGGCTCAACTCAACGCAGCGTTTCACGACCTGAAGGAAGTGACTATGGACGGAGTGCTGGGCAGTGATGGGCCGCTTTGGTACCGCGGGTACGCTCGCAACAGTGATGAGCGGACCTGCACCGAGCTGAGGAAGACGCTGGACCTACTGGGAGCTTCCTACATGGTGATGGGCCACACAGTCAAGGAAAGGATGATATTCCGCTGCAACCGGGCTGTGTTTGTGGACACCGGTATTTCCTACGCCATGCTCGGCCGCCCTTCCGCACTAGAAATCGTGCAGAAAGGAGGTGTGTCTGTGCGTATGAAGGCCCTCTACGGAGACTCCGAAGAAACCCTCTTCGACCTAACGGCCGCCTTCCAGAGCCAACCCACCCTCGACTTGTCCTAACACATGAGGCGAATTATATGAGTTACAGCTAGAAGTCTTGGTCCCAGTCTTCTGAAAAGACTCCAGGTCGGGACACTGGAAGGTCTGGCTCTTCGTCGAGGTTGGCTTTAGCCAGTTCCTGTGACCAGGTTTTGGGGTGCAGGCGAGCGGCTCTCACAGCCTGACTTCTGTTTACAGGTTTTGGGAAATACGGGGGACTGCAGAGTCCTGGACAGAGGCTTTCGTAGGTCACGCCAGCCATGAATTCGTGGTGCTTGACGTCGTTGAGGGAGGCGCGGGCTGCAGGGTCACGTGAAAGGAGCTGTGTGATGAGGCTGCGGGCAGGGGAATTGGCCGGGATAAAGTCAGGAAAGGTGAGTGGAGCCGAAATTACTTGCTGAAAGACCAGGAAAACGTCTTCTTGTCCTTCCCCCCAAGGCACTCCTCCACACAGCATGTCGTACAGCAGCACTCCCAAGCTCCACATGTCTGCTGCAGCGGAGTAGGCTTTGCCCAACACGATTTCGGGAGCCATGAACTGCGGAGTCCCAATGACAGTGCGAGTTCGGCCTGTCACTACCTTCGCACTACCGAAGTCGATGAGTTTGAGGAAGCCCTTTGAGTCCACCATCAGGTTTTCAGGCTTCAGGTCGCGATATACAATGCTGCGTTCTTGTAAGTGTTCGAAGATAAGCACGAGACAGCCCATGTAGAACTTCGCCATCATGTCTGTGCATTGGCCCAAGCCGTAGAGCACATCATGGAGCAGTGCGCCTTCCACATACTCCAGGACGAAGTAGAGGTTGTCTTGGTCTTGCGAAGTGCTGTGCAGCTTCACACACATCGGGTGATTTACCCGGAGTAGCACGTCACGTTCATTGAGAAGGTCGTGCTGGAGTTTGCCGCCCTCTATCCGTCTGCGAGAAACGCACTTCACTGCGTATTCGCAGGGCTTGGGACTCAGTGCATAGCACACGCATCCGAACTGACCGTTGTCCAGGGCTTCTATGCAGGTCAAGTCTGCAAACTTCACTGCTTCTGACTGAGCTTCCTGTAGAAGAGCGAAGCGAGTGAGTTGGCTGATGACTGCAGAAAGGCAGGGAGCGTCAAAGCTCCAGCACTCCGTCTCTCGCTCAGCCACCGCTGTCACCCAGCTTTCTGAAGCCAGCAGCAAGTGGCGTTCGCCCACAGTTTCGTATCGAGACAGCGTGCGCAGGTACTTGCCGCCACGACTGATGCGCACAGACCCACTCTTGATCACAAATAAGCGTGTAGAAGCAGTGCTTTCCGTCACCAGCACTTCGTCAGTAGAAAACAGCTTGAGCTCCGCTTCGCTCTTGATTCGCGCTTTGTCTTCAGACGAGAGGTCAGCGAAGATAGTCACAAGCCTGGGGTCCAGACTCGTAGAAGAGCGGCCAATACACTCGAAGAACTCCTTCCTACCAATCTCTGCCGTGAGTACATCCTCAGTCTGACACAGTAGCTGGCACTCGAAGCAGTTCAAAGGCTTGTCACAGAGCAAGTCTTCGGCTCCCAGCACTGAAGGGTAGGTCCAGACTTCCCCTCCCTGGGTCTTGACACTGCCTCGGAGCAGCACCCACAGCTTTTCACCGCGGGGAGCCCCGGCTGGGATCACCACTTGGCTCGGCTTTTGGATGCGCATTGAGGCGAGGAGTCGCTGTCGTGCCTTTTCTGTGAGGTCTTGCAGAGACGCACATTCCCGAAGCGCAATGGCGATGCAGTTGCGGTAGAGCACTTGGTCGTAGCAGGAGCCCAGACACCTGGTCAGCGCTGCCTTTTCGATAGCAAAGCACTGGAGGTCTTCCAGTGCCTCGACGTTGGCAGTTCGCAGGCAGCCATATAGAAGTGCTTGTTCCCCGAAGCATTCCCCTGCAGTCAACACGTGCACAAGTCCCTCTTCTTTCAGCACCGAGGCACTCCCCTTGGCAAGGAAGAAAAGCTGTTCGCCGGGCTCGCCCCGAACCACGACTTTCTCTCCATGCAAGTACTTGTAGGGCAGCAGCTCCGCGGCCGTGTGGTTGAGTTCCGCAGGCGACAGGTAGTAGTCCAGTCCGTTGGCAAGCAGGGCAGCTTTGGCCTGTCCCAGCACTTGCAGTTGCAGGCGGGTCAGAGTGCTCTGGAGCACCTCAGCACTGAGCATCCAGAACGTGGTGGCGTCCAACGTACTCGCGGACTCGAAGCGGGTGACTCCTCGAAGCGCTTGGTGTCCGAACAGCAGGCCTGGAAGAGCCAGCAACCTTTTGGAGGCCTTGGCCAGCAGCACCACAGTCCCAGAGTCGAGGAAGTAGAGATGGCGGCTCAGACTTCCGGCCTCGTACAAAAACTCATTCGGGCCGATTTCGTAGAATTTGAGTGCGTCGATGAGTGCGTGCTTGTCGTCACTGCGGAGGTGTGTGAGGACTGGGTGGGCGAATAGCGTCTCGAGCAGGAGTTGTCTGGTTTCTTGGTTGAGCCGCTTGTCCACTTGCACTGCCCCGCTGGCCTCTTCATGCCGCAGATCGGAGGGCAGGCTCGAGTGGGTGGACAGCTGGGCAAAGCGATAAGCACTGGGGTCAGCCTTGCGTGGATCAGTGGACATAGTATGTCTAAATAATATTAGCCTGGCGTCTGAATTCGCCTGATCTCCGGCCTGTGGACTCGCTAGATTATAGCTTGTTGTAGGCGACTGGCAAATGACCCGGGGGAAAACATTAAGACAGTCGCACATCAGAAGAAATGGTAATGTTATCAGCGTGGATTTTAGAGGCTTTTGGCCCCCGCTCTTCATCAGACCCATTCCAAAGTCTAACAGACTGCTGGGAAAGAACCTTTCTGGGCTTTCTTTGCAGAATCTGACTGCCTTTCCTCAGAATGAAGGTATTGGAGGGACACTTAATGCATGGAAGAACAGACGTAGACAGCGCTATCACTACCCAAAAGCTGTCTGGCACTTAGTTTGCAGCAGCAATGCAGAGTCTTTTCTGCGAATTCTCTTCCAAAATACCACTAAGTCTGAAAACCCTAAGAACTAGAAGCTTTTATGTCTTAGATTGACACTCCCTTCTATAGCGAGAGACAGCATATTCCACAGTGGATCACTTCTTCTGTATTAACTGTCTCGCTTTGAAGATGGAAAACGCCTGAGTCTGCACTTCTACGGCTGAGTTGCGGGAGAAGCGCAAGTGTGCGAGACTCTCGCGAACCTGCTGCAAGTAAAAGGAAAGAGCGGCATTGAAGTTACTCGTGAGCACTGAGGCTGCACTACGATGAGAGACATCAAAGGGACAGTAGAGCGTACTTACATTCAAGGAAGCAACGAGACCTGTCAATACCGTGCACAGGGCTGGGAAAGAGTGGTGTTCAGACATTTGTGGGGTTAGTTGTCACCCGACCGACGTCCAAACGCCCACAGAGAGTTCAGTGCACGCACGCATTCACTTGTCTGTTCGTTGAGCACACTGACTGTGAAGCTTCCCTCCACCAAACACAACTGATAGTGTTTCTTCGTTTGCCTCTGCATTGCTAGTTGGAGGAAGGCGCCACAATGCTGGCAGCGAAGCTCAGTCTTTGCCCAGCGACAGGCAGTTTCTGAGTGACTTCGAATTGGGAGCTCACCGGAAAGCATGCGGTCTAAGCATCAAGCTGAGGACAGTTTTCGCTGGCTCTGTGTGGCTAAGTAGACTTGCTACATGCTGAGAAAGGGTCGCTCTCAGCACTTGTATGGATGGTCGAGCAGGCACTGGACGAGAGGATCAGACAAATCAAGCGGAGTGCTTTCACTTTATTAAGAAGCTGCCCTGTTCCTGTCCCGAGATGGCTATTTCAACTACGACTCTTGCTCTTCTAGCTCCAAGATGGAGGGTGATGCAGGTCGGTAGTCGAAGAAAGGCATCCGATTGATGGTGTTTCTCCAAGGACAGATACGTCTTAAACGTGATGTCTCGCCAGAGTCTGAGGTGACTGATAGTGGTAGTGAGTTTGAATAGCTGCCCAGAGTCTTTCTGCCTCCAACATAGTAGGCAATTCAAGCGACTAGAGACTCTGATGCTTCTTGCCCTGCAGCAGAGAGTAATTTCCTTGTTGCATTATCCAAACAAATGTCACTATACTATCAAGAGA
>Ga0247837_1004895_pt1 | contig 20922 bp, 16 predicted proteins | sample LaCtaG_2_FD_187115 | JGI IMG/M metagenome (GOLD analysis project Ga0247837, IMG submission 187115) | Freshwater microbial communities from meromictic Lake La Cruz, Castile-La Mancha, Spain - LaCruzMarch2015_14.5m | ecosystem: Environmental > Aquatic > Freshwater > Lake | place: Spain: Castile-La...
GGCGGCGAGGGCGAGGCCTATGCGCGCCGGGTCGAAAACCTGTTCAAGCGGGTGGCCAGGGACACGCTCCAGACCCGCACCGATATCCATCTCCGCACCCTGGGCCAACGCCCGGTGAAGATGTCGATCGCCGATCCGAAATCCCGCTGGGGCTCCTGCAGCCCGCACAACCGCTCGATCCGCTACAGCTGGCGCGTCGTCATGGCCCCGCCCGCGGTGATCGACTATCTGGCCGCCCATGAGGTGGCCCATCTGGTCCACGCCGACCACAGCCCCGCCTATTGGGCCGTGGTCCAGCGCCTGGTCGGCGACCACCGCCCGTTCCGCAAATGGCTGCGCGAGAACGGGCCCGCGCTTCACGCCGTCGGCCGCTAGCCTGCCTCACGGTCCGCTCATCCCCGCGAAAGCGGGGACCCAGGGCTTTGGGTGAACGGAGAGTCCCGTTGGCTTCGACCGCCAGTCCTGAAACGCCGGAGTCAGGCTGGACAGAACCGGGTCCCCGCTTTCGCGGGGATGAGCGGCATGGGGAAGGAGCCAGCCACTCAGAAGAACAGCGGCTCGGCCTTCTTCTCCGGCGGCGGCGCGGGTTCCGGCCGCTGATCCGGCGTGTCGCGCTGCGGCTGGGGCGCCGTCGGGCGCACCACGGCCGGCCCGGGCTCGGTACGGCGCGGCGGCGCCGGTTCGCGCGGCATCGGCTCCAGCTGGGCCTCGTCAACGGGATCGACCTCGGCCGGCGGGCTGTCGCCGAAGATATCCCCGATGCGGCCGATCAGGTTCTCGACCGGGCTCGGCGGCACCCAGCCTTCGGGCATGGCCGGGCCGTCCGGGATGGCCGGGGCATTCAGGCGCGGCAGGGCCGCCTCCATGAAGCCGCGCCAGATGGCCGCCGGGGACGAGCCGCCGGTGACACCGCGCATGGCGGTATTGTCGTCCTTGCCGACCCAGACGGCGGTGACGAAGCCGCCGGTATAGCCGACGAACCAGGCGTCCTTGTAGTCCGAGGTGGTGCCCGTCTTGCCCGCGATATCCCGGCCGGCGATGGCCGCCGCGCGGCCCGTGCCCGAGGTCATGACGCCACGCAGCATCTGGTTCTGATAGTAGAGGTACGGGTTCGAGATGGCCTGAACCGGCCCGGCCTCGCGGCTGGCCCGCTGGTAGATCACCCGGCCCTGGGGCGAACGGATCCGGCTGATGCCGAAGGCCGTGACCCGCTTGCCGCCATTGGCGAAGGCGTCATAGGCCTGGGCCATTTCCAGCGGCGAGACCTCGACGGCCCCCAGCGCCATGGCCGGCTCCAGCCCGATCCGGCTGGTGATCCCCAGACGACGGGCAGTGCGGGCGACATTGTCCCGCCCGATCTGGTCCGCCATGCCGGCGGCGATGGTATTGGTCGACTGGGCCACGGCCTGGGCCATGGTCATCTCGCCGGCGAACGAGTCCGAATAGTTGCTCGGCGACCAGTTGCCGATGCGGATCGGGGCGTCATTGACCATGGTCTCGGGCGTGTAGCCGGTCTCCAGCGCTGTCAGATAGACGAACGGCTTGAAGGCGGACCCGGCCTGGCGGCGCGCATCGGTGGCCCGGTTGAACTGGCTTTCGGCATAGGAGGCACCGCCGATCATGGCCCGGACCCGGCCCTCGCCGTCCAGCGCGACCAGTGCAGCCTGCTGCACACCCCTGGAGCGGTCGCGGTCGAGGATACGGCGCACCACCCGCTCGGCCTGGGTCTGGAGGGTCAGGTCCAGCGTGGTCTCGACGATCATGTCCTCGGTCGGCTCGCCGACCAGTTCGCGGATCTGCTTGTCCAGCCAGTCGATGAAATACTGGGCGTGCTGGGTGGCCAGGGTGCGCGAGACGCGGACCGGCTCGGTCACGGCGGCGGCGCGCTGTTCGGGCGTGATGACACCGGCATCGACCATCTCGTTCAGCACCACGGTGGCGCGCGTGGCCGCCCGTTCGCTCTCGGACACGGGTGAATAGCGCGACGGCGCCTTGAGAAGCCCGGCCAGCAAGGCCGCCTCCCCGACCGTCAGCTGTTTGGCGCTCTTGTCGAAATAGCGCTGCGAGGCCGCCTCGATCCCATAGGCCCCGGCACCGAAATAGACGCGGTTCAGATACAGGGCGAGGATCTCCTGCTTCGAGAATTTCATCTCCAGCCAGACCGCCAGCATCAGCTCCTGGACCTTGCGCTTCATGTTCTGGTCAGGGGACAGGAACAGGTTCTTGGCCAGCTGCTGCGTCAGGGTCGAGCCGCCCTGGACCACGCGACCGGCGCGCATATTGGCCGCCATGGCCCGGCTCATGCCGATCGGGTCGAAGCCGGGGTGAAAATAGAAGCGCCGGTCCTCGATGGCGATGAAGGCCGCGGGCACATAGTCGGGCAGGGCGTCCAGATCGGCCGGCGGGGCCTGCTGGGTGCCGCGCACCGCGATCAGGGCACCGTTGCGGTCCAGATACGTGATCGAGGGCTGGCGATCGACATTGTACAGGGTCGAGGTGTCAGGCAGGTCCCGGGCGAAGACGGCGAAGAAGACCACCAGGAAGATCGCCCCCCAGACGGCCAGAACCGTGCCCCAGTAGAGAACGCGCTGCATCGGCGTGCGTTCGGATTGCGGCCCCGCACCGCCGCCACGTCCGAAGCTGAAGTCGAAGCCCGCCATCGAAACCTCATCAAACCCGCCCCGCTCTTAGCCGGTCGCGGCGCGCGCGGGAACCGCCCCGCACGACTCACAGGACTGTGAGGGCATTTTCCGCCGAAACCATGACGCTTCGCAGGCCTATTCGAGAAACGCCTTCACCTCTGCCGCGAAACGGACCGGCTGGTCCAGCATGATGAAATGGGCGCTGTCATCGATCCGGGTCAGGGTCGCGCCGGGCAGGTTGGCGAACGAGGCCCCATAGATGCCGTCGGTTATCGCGGGCGTCATGCCCGGAAAGTCGAAGGCCACATAGAGGACGGTTGTGGGGGCCGTGATCCGGGGCAGCTCCGGCCGAAGATCGGTGACGATCAGCTCGCGATAGGCCGACGCGGAGACCGCCCGGTCGCTGCGGGCCGAGTCCTGCAGCGGTCCGGCGCGCAGGGACTCCGTCCGGATCATCCCGGTCACGGCGGCGGCGGCCTGTTGCCGGTAGGACTCCTCGGGTGCGGTTGTCATGCCGGTATAGATCTGGTCCGCCATAGGCGCGACGTTCTCCGGGGTTGCCGCGGCACCACCGAACATCGCCCCCATGAAGGGGATCATGTCGACGACCATCAGCCTGCCGACACTGTCGGGATGGCGCGCTGCCAGCATCATGCCGATGCTCCCGCCCATCGAATGGCCGATCACCGCCGGCCTGTTCAGCCCCTGTTCGGCGATATAACGGGCCAGCTCCTCGGCCACCGGGGCGGCGACGGGACCTGTGGCATTGTCCCCGACGGGCGCGCCGGCAAAGCCCTGCACATGAATGCGGTGGACGCGGTAGCGGCCCTTCAGCTCCTCGGTCAGCAGGTCAAAGGCGTGGGGCGACGAGGACAGGCCGGGGATCATTATGACGTCGCCGACCGGGTGCCCGGGTCCGTCGACGCGGACATGGAACCGGCCCGACTCGAAGTCGGCATGGGCATGGGCGTGGCCGGCTTCCGGGGCCCCGGCCTGCGCGGGGGCCGGGTGGTGGCCATGGTCGCCGTGCGCCTGGGCAAGGGCGGGCGCGCCGGTAGCAAAGGCGATGGCCCCGGCGAGGGCGGCGATGGCGGTCAAGGTCTTCATGGTCTGTCCCTCGGCGGTCGGGCGATACGCCCGCGTCTCTCCACGGGTCGTCACACAGGGCGCGATTGGATGCGGCCGGTCAAGACTTCACCGTCGCGTCCCGCTAAAGTGTTCGCATGAGCCCAGCCGACAGCGCCCCCCTCTCCGCCAGTTCCCCCGAAGCCAAGGCCCCGCCGGCTGCCTTCGGCACCGGGTTTGTGCTGGACGCCTGGTATTTCGTCGCCCTTTCGCGCGACGTCGCCCCCGCCTCGCTCAAGCGCCACGAACTGCTGGGCGAGCCGGTGCTGGTCGGACGGACCCGCGCGGGTCAGGTCTATGCGATGCGCGACATCTGCCCGCACCGCGCCGCGCCCCTGTCCGCCGGACGACTGGTCGAAAAGCCGGGCGAGGGCGAGACCATCGAATGCTGCTACCACGGCTGGCGGTTCCGCCCGGACGGCGTCTGTGCCGCCATCCCCTCCCTGGTCGAGGACCAGGCCTATGAGGCCGATCGCATCCGGGTGCGGTCCTATCCCGTCCGCGAAAGCCAGGGGATGGTCTTTGTCTGGATGGCCTCCGACCCCCGCACCGCGCCCGATCCCGACCACGAGCCGCCCCTGTTTCCCGGCGTCGTCGGGGGTGAGGCGAAGATGGTCGAGTCGATGGATTTCGACGCCCATGTCGACCATGCCGTCGTCGGCCTGATGGACCCGGCCCACGGCCCCTATGTGCATCAGCAGTGGTGGTGGCGGTCGGCACAGTCGATGCATGAAAAGGCCAAGGCCTTCGAGCCGCGCGAGCACGGTTTCGCCATGGTGCGCCACGCGCCCTCAACGAACAGCCGGGCCTACCGGCTGCTCGGCGGTGCCCCCGCGACCGAGATCACCTTCCGCCTGCCCGGCTATCGCTGGGAACACATTCAGGTCGGGCCCAGACAGGTGCTGGCCCTGACCTGCCTGACCCCCCGGACAGACACCAGGACGACGATCACCCAGATCTTCTGGTCCGACCACTGGGTGTTCAGCCTCGCCAGGCCCTTCCTGCGCATGGGCGTCGTCGCCTTCCTGAAGCAGGACGGCGGCATGGTGAACCTGCAGAATGAAGGCCTCCGTTACGACCCGGCCCTGATCTGGATCGATGATGCCGACAGACAGGCCAAATGGTACCAGCAGCTGAAACGCGAGTGGATCCGGTCCCGCGCCGAGGGGCGGGCCTTCGCCAATCCTGTGAAGGCGGCGGTGCTGAGATGGAAGAGTTGAGGCTACCGAAGCGGAAGGTCGCGAGGCCCGCGGGATTGTGCACGCCTCAGGTCTTGAGCGGGCGCTGAGCGGCTTTCTCCCGCCACACGGTGATCGGGCCGAAACAGGCGGCGAGGGCGATAAAGATTGTGAAGCCCGCCGCCACCTGGGGGCTCGGCAGCAAGGGCCAGGCCGCCGCGAAGAAGGCCGCGATCAGCAGGTTGGCGATCACGACCGCCCACCGACCCGACGGCGCGCGGCTGCGCAGGGCGACAATGTTCATGAGCGCGCAGCAGACGACGGCCAAGCCGCTGCCGGCGAACCAGAGCGCCTCGAGCGACAGGCGTCCGTACATTGGAAGCGTGAGCGTCAGGTGCAGGACGCCCAGGAGCAGGCCCAGGGACGTCAGCAGCCACATGGCTTTCCGGGTCATACGCTGCGCTCAAGGCGACGGGCCAGGACATGAGCCGAGGCGGCGATCCCCAGGAAGGTCGCCAGGATCAGCAAGGCCTCCAGGGACAAGGCGCGGACAAACCCCGGCGGCTCAGCGGCGCCGCCCGCCCATGCCGACACGAACACGGTGTTCAGCGCGAGGCCTGCCAGTGCGAAGACCGACATGCCGCGAAGGCCCCACCGGGCCGTTGCGGCGGCGCCCACCGCATAAGCGAACCCGAGCGCCGTCATCATCGGATCGAGCGGCCCAAACGTCCCGCGCAGGGCATGGATCGTGACCAGCCCGGCCAGGGACGCGCTGGCCGCGACAAGGCCGCCCCGGGTGACGCCGCGCACGCCGTCCGGCGTCCAGACGCGCCAGACAAGCGCCGCCGCCAGACAGCCGCTTGCGAAGCGAAGTCGCTGCGGCGCCGGAATGAACTCGAACTCCGTCTGCATCGCCGTGAACCAGACCTCCCGGTCGGCAGGGCTGACCTTGATGGCGAGATCGAACAGCAGTGTCGTGAGCCGGGTCATGCCAAAGCCTCTCTGGAACGCGATTTGGACGGCTGGGCCGGTTTGGCGGATTGGGCGCGGGCGAATTCTATCCCTGCATTCGTCAGTCGATAGGCGTGCCTTGGAGGGCGACCCGGCTGCAACGACGGCCTCCACTCCGACTCAAGAAGACCTTGTTCGGCCAGGCGGGCGAGGGTCGGGTAAAGGGTGCCTGACCCAAGCCCGGTCAACTTGCTCAACTCATAACCATATCGCCACGCCTGAGGTTGGTCAGCGAAGCGGGCGAGCAGGACGCGGGTCTGGCTGGAAGCGTTTGCAGGGCGTGTCATTTCCATAACTCGCCATATGTCGAGTTATGAGTCAAGCGCTGTTCGACCGTGGCGGTTCCGGCTGTCCGCCTTGGAATGGCGCAGGTGTCCGCAGTGGGTCGCCAGCAGGGCACGCGCCGCGGCGACGGGCATCGAAAACGGCCGCGACGGCGAGCGTCGCGGCCTTTTCGGAAGATTTGCCGGTGTTGCGCCTACTGGCGGCTGAGCTGTCCGGCCAGGATGATGTCGATCTGCTTGCTGATCTGCGTCGTCAGTTGCGCCAGCGTCCAGCCGTCATAGGCGGCACCGCGATAGTTGGACAACCAGGCCCCATAGATCAGCTCGCTCAGCAGGCGCCCATCGGCATCCTGGCGCAGTTCGCCCTCCCGCACCCCGGCCTGAAGGGTGTCGGAGACGACCATGATCAGCGGCTTGATGGCGCTGCGGGTGTGCATCTCGGCAGCGACGGGCTGGAACCACGAGCGCGCGACAACGGCCTGGACCAGGGGCAGCTGCTCCAGAGAGCCATGATAGCCGGCGGTCAGGGCGGCCAGAAGGCGCGCGCGCAAAGAGGTCTCGGCGGCTGCGGCGGTCCGCATGGTTTCGGCCAGTTTCAGCAGATCCTCGGACAGGACAGCCTCGAACAATTCGGCCTTGTCCTGAAAGTTGGCGAACACCGCGCCCGTGGACATACCTGCAACCTTGGCGATGTCGCGGATGGTCGCCTGCTCATAGCCCCGCTCGGCAAACAGGGCGCGGGCGGCTTCCAGGACCTTCTGGCGGGTGCGGACCTTGGCTGCCTGGCGGCGGTTCAAACGTGGCGTCTCGCTTTCGCGATCACTGGCTTTGGCGGGGGGCAAGGGGGTATCTGGCATGAAACGCGTACTCACTGGGCGACGGCTGTGCGCCGCCCTTGGAACTGTAGTCCAGGGCGACCGGAAATCCGGGGAGCACGCACAGGCAGTCAGACAACTCGCCTGTCAGGCGAGGAAGAGTCTCTCACCACTCAACGATGACCAGAATGAGGTAGCCGGGTTAACGACGGCATTCGTCATTCGGTTAACGCCTGCGCGGCTGGATGGCCTCGCTGCGGCTCAGCGGCGCAAGGTCGAGTGCAGGGCACGCGGAAGGCGCGCATGCTCGCTCCCCGGCATGGCTTCCTGGAAGATCCGCCGGAAGGCGTCCCGACGCTCATGGATCGAGGCCAGCACCAATCCCATGGGCACGCCCAGGTCGACCAGGGTGTTTTCGGCCAGTTGCAGGCTGGCCTCGGTGGTTTCCGGCACGGCGTCGGTGACGCCCAGGGCGTAGAGGCGGGCGGCGTGTTTGTGATCGCGGGCCCGGGCGATCAGGATCAGGTCCGGTCGCAGCGATCGCGTGGCCACAACCACCTCGTCGACCTTGGCCGGTGCGTCCATGGTCACGACCACGGCCCGCGCGGTATCGATCCCGCATCGAACCAGCATCTCGGTCCGCCCGGCGTCACCATAGAAGACATTGGCTCCCTCGTTCCGGCCCTTGGCCACGGTCGCGGGGTTGGCGTCGATCGCCAGAAAGGCCTGGCCATGCTCGGTCAGCATTTCCCCGACCAGCCGCCCGACCCGGCCGAAACCGACGATCAGCACCTGGCCCGAGGTCGCAGACGGCGTCTCGAGGGCCTCAGGCGGCAGCTCAGGCATGGCCGGAGCCACGCGCTGCAGCAGCCGATCGGCGATCATGGCCATCAGCGGTATGGTGAAGATGCTGATGGTCGCGGCGATCAGAACGGTCTGGGTGAAGGCCGGCGACGCAATCCCCTCGACCAGACCCGCCCCGAGGATGACAAAGGCGAACTCTCCTGCGGGTCCCAGAACCAGCGCTGTCTCGATGGCGGTGCGATTGTTCAGGCCCCACAGGCGGGCCATGCCGAAGATCAGCCCGGCCTTCAGCAGGGTCAGCAGGGCGGCGAGGCCAAAGACCCCGACGGGATCGGCGGCGACAGCATCGAGATCGAGACTGATCCCGACCCCGACAAAAAACACCCCGAGCAGCAGCCCCTTGAACGGCTCGATCGAAATCTCGACCTCCCGGCGGAACTCGGTCTCGGCCAGCAGGAGCCCTGCGATCAGGGCCCCCAGACTCATCGACAGGCCGGCGGCCTGGGCCGCCACCCCCGCACCGACGACGACCAGCAGGCTGGCGGCGATGAACATCTCCTGCCCCTGCCCCCTGGCCTTGGCTCGCGCGACCGATCGGAACATGGGTCGCAGCACCAGCCGGCCAAGGACGACCAGAAGTGCCAGCCCTATCGCGGCCGGGACCAGGGTGAACAACGCGGGTCCCAGGATCGCCGGGTCGAAATCATCACGCCCGACCCCGCTCCCGGCCAGCGCCGCCAGAACCGTGACGGTGATCAGGATCGGCGCCACAGCCAGATCCTGGGCCAGAAGGATGGAGAAGGTGGCACGTCCGGCCGTCGTCTTGATCCGGCCCCGCTCGGCCATGACCGGCATGACCACGGCGGTCGACGACAGGGCCAGGCCCATCCCCAGAACCGCCGCCGAGACCAGCGGCTGCCCCATGAAAACAAACACCGTCGCCAGCGCCACGGTACAGGCCGCGACCTGGGTCAGGCCGAGGCCGAACACCAGTCTGCGCATGGCCCTGAGCCGCTCCCACGACAGCTCAAGCCCGATCATGAACAGCAGGAAGGCGACGCCGAGCTCGGACAGGGACCGGATCTGGGCGGCGTCCGAAATGGTCAGCCACGAAAGCCAGGGCGCGGTATCCGCCAGGCGCGCCAGACCGTCCGGACCCAGCAGCACGCCGGCCGCGAGAAACCCGAGGACCGGACTGATCTTCAGGCGATTGAACAGCGGAACGACCACACCCGCGGCGGCCAGGAAGACCACCAGATCCTTGTATTCGCCGCCGCCGCCGTGAATCGCCATTCGTCCTCCGTCGGGGTCAGCCTACAGGCTGAAACGCCGTCCTGTCGGGCTTTCCATCCCGGATGACAAAAAATTCAGGCGACAGGGCTGACCCGGGGCGTAGGGTCTGCGATGACGCGGTCCGAAAGAGACGCGAAGTCGAGGAAATTCCCATGAAAAAACTGCTCATCGGCGCGGCGCTTGGTGCCCTGCTGCTCCCTGCGTCCGTGGCCTCCGCCCAGGTCGGAGGCGCGGATCACGGCCACGCCTGCATCGACGAGAGCTGCACCGTCTTCGAACTGTTCCAGGCTTCCGCCGACGGTGCGACCGTGCTCGGCTACCAGGGCATCGAGGCTCCGAGTTACGGAACCTGGGGCTTTGACCTGAACGGCCGCGACACCTCGGTCCGCCCGGGCGACAGCTTCATGCGCCATGCCAATGGTGCGGCTCTGGACCGGCTGCAGATCCCTTCGGACCGCACCTCCTACGGCTCGTTCAACCTGCTGCGTGAACTGTCGGACAACCGGGTCAAGGTGATGATCGACGCTCTTGTGGCACGCACCGACCTGGCCACCGGCTCCGATGAACAGAAGATCGCCGACGCCTACCGCTCCTATATGGATGAGGCACGGCTCGAGACGCTCGACGCCCAGCCGCTTCAGCCATACCTCGCCGCCATCCGCGCCGCGAACACCCATGACGCCATGGCCATCTATATGGGTCAGACCCAGGGCCGCGTTGGCGTCTCGCTCTTCGGGACGGGCATCTCGATCGATCAGAAGGCCCCGACCCGTTACGTGGTCTCGACCGGCCAGTCCGGTATCGGCCTGCCGAACCGCGACTACTATCTCGAAGCCCGCTGGGCCGAGAAGAAGGCGCTCTATCAAGTCTATGTCGCGCGCATGCTCGAGATGATCGGCTGGGACAATCCGGTCGAGAGCGCCGCTGCCATCGTGGCCTTTGAAACCCGTATCGCAGAGGCCCACTGGACCCCGATCCAGAACCGCAACCGTGACGAGACCTACAACGAGTACACCATCACCAAGCTGGCGTCGGAAGCGCCGGGCTTCGCCTGGCAGGACTATTACGCCGCTGTCGGCGTCGGCGAGGTCCCCCGGCTGATCGTCCGTCAGGACACCGCCATGCCCCGTATGGCGGAGATCTATGCCGAAACGCCGATGGACGTCCTTCAGGCCTGGCAGGCCTTCCATACGGTCGATGACGCCGCCGGCCGCCTGTCGCGCCGCTTCGTCGACGCCCAGTGGGAGTTCCGGTCGCGCGACCTCAACGGCCAGCCGATGCAGCGTCCCCGCGACAAGCGCGGCATCAGCTTCGCAGAGGGCATGCTGGGCGAGGCGGTCGGCCGCCAGTACGTCGCCGAGTATTTCCCGGCCGAATCCAAGGCCAAGATGGAAGAGCTGGTCGCCAACCTGCGCATCGCCCTGGGCAACCGTATCCGCACTTACACCTGGATGAGTGCAGAGACCCAGGCTGCCGCCCAGGAGAAGCTGGAGAAATTCACCGTCAAGATCGGCTATCCGAACAAATGGCGCGACTATTCAGGTCTTGAGATTCGCCCGGACGACCTGTTCGGCAACGGTGAGCGCGCCGGCCTGTTCCAGTGGCAGTACCAGCTGAACCGCCTGAACGAGTCCGTCGACAAGGACGAGTGGGGCATGACCCCCCAGACGGTGAACGCCTATTACAACTCGGCGAACAACGAGATCGTCTTCCCGGCCGCCATCCTGCAGCCGCCGTTCTTCGATCCGAACGGCGACGCAGCCGTCAACTACGGCGGCATCGGCGGGGTAATCGGTCACGAGATCGGCCACGGCTTCGACGACCAGGGCTCCAAATCCGACGGCGACGGCGTGCTGCGCAACTGGTGGACCCCGGCGGACAAGGCGAATTTCGAAGCCCTGACCGCCCGCCTCGGGGCCCAGTACGACCAGTTCGAGCCCCTGCCCGGCTTCCCCGTCCAGGGCGGCCTGACCATGGGCGAGAACATCGGCGACGCCGCCGGTGTGGCCGTGGGTCTGGAGGCCTATCACCTGTCGCTGAACGGCCAGCCCGCCCCGGTGCTGGACGGCATCACCGGTGACCAGCGCTTCTTCTTCGGCTGGGCCCAGGTATGGCAGTCGAAGTACCGCGAGGACGCCCTGCGCAACCAGATCGCCACCGATCCGCACAGCCCGGCCGAGTTCCGTGTCATCGGACCGGTCCGCAACTCCGATGCCTGGTACAAGGCCTTCGACGTCCAGCCCGGCGACAAATACTATCTCGCCCCGGAAGACCGGGTCCGCATCTGGTAGGGGCGGAAGCCTGAACGACGCAAAGGGGTCGGAGCCAGCGCTCCGGCCCCTTTTTCTTTGGGCGGCAGAAGAGGTGATTGGTGATTGGTGGTTGGTGGGCTTTGTGGATCGGACAAGCACCGGCTGCGACAGGCAGGATGGACCAGCCAGGTCACCAATCACCAATCACCGGCGCAGCGCCGCGCTCCAGGCACAAAAAAGCCCGCCGCGGGGAATATCGTCGCGGCGGGCTCTCTTTCGCTCTTTGACGAGCGGACGTTTCCTCCCCGAAACGCCTTCAGGCTGCTGCTGCATCGAAACGCTGCGCCGCCAGAGTGCGTCACAATAACGACGTTTTCTGACCGAAGTCAACGAACCGGCGGATTAAACCCGGCCATTAAGCGACTTATCAGTGATAAGTCAGAGCGCGGCGCGGGCCCGGGCGACGATCCGGGCGACGGTCGCCACCAGTTCGGATCGCGCCACGACCTGCTGGCCCGGCCGCTCCGCTTTCCAGGCCTCATTGTCACTGACACCGGCGGCCAGGGCGCGGCCCGCGTCCAGGTCCTTGACCGTCACCTGTCCGGCCGCGATCTCGTCTCCGCCCAGGATGACGGCCGCCGGCGCGCCGCGGCGGTCGGCATATTTCATCTGCGCCTTCATGCCCGCGCGACCCAAATAAAGCTCGGCGGCGATCCCCGCATTCCTCAGCTCGGACACGGCGTCGAGATAGTGCTGCATGTCGGCATCGGAGAAGACGATGACCACCACCGGCCCCCGTACCGCATCCTCATCGCCCCGTCCGGCCGCGCGCAGGGCCGAGGCCAGCCGCGACACCCCGAACGAGAACCCCGTCGCCGGCAGCCGCTCGCCGGTGAAACGCGCCACCAGATCGTCATAGCGGCCGCCGCCCCCGATCGAGCCGAAGCGCACGGCGCGCCCCTTGTCGTCGACCGTGTCGAGCAGCAGTTCGGCCTCGAACACGGCCCCGGTATAATACTCCAGCCCCCGCACGATGGTCGGGTCGAAGCGGACGGCGTCCTGGCTCACCTTCATGCCGTTCAGGGCCGCGTCTATGGCGGCGAGCTCGGCCAGGGCCGCTTCACCGATCTCGCCCAGTCCCCCGACGCGCGCGACGGCGTCCAGCGTCTCGCCCCGGGTCAGCCCCTCGGTCGCCACCGACGACAGAAAGCCCTCGATCGTCGCAATCACCCCCGACGGCAGACGCGCGCCCCTGGTATAGTCGCCCGACTCATCCAGCCGCCCCTCACCCAGCAGGGCGGCGACGCCCTCCCAGCCCAGCCGGTCGAATTTGTCGATGGCGCGGAGCGCGGTCAGCTTCTGGCCCGCATCCTCGATCCCGCCGGCCTGGAACAGGCCGTCGAACAACTTTCGATTCGAAACGCGCACCACGGCCTGGCCGGCGTCCAGACCGGCCGCGCGCAGACCTTCGCAGGCCATGGCGATGATCTCGGCATCGGCCTCGGGCCGGTCGGATCCGACCGTATCGGCGTCGCACTGGACGAATTCACGGAACCGGCCGGGGCCGGGCTTTTCATTGCGCCACACAGGCCCGAAGGCGTAGCGGCGGAACGGCTTGGGCAGGGTCTCCCAGCCTTGCGCCGCGAACCGGGCGAGGGGGGCGGTCAGGTCATAGCGCAACGCCATCCACTGATCGTCATCATCCTGCAGGGCAAAGACGCCCTCGTTCGGACGGTCGGCGTCGGGCAGGAATTTGCCCAGCGCGTCGGCATATTCGAAGGCGCCGGTCTCCAGCGGCTCGAAGCCCCAGCGCTCATAGACCTCGGACACCCGCTGGACGAGGCGGCGCTCGGCGATCAGGTCCCGGCCGCGACGGTCAGCGAACCCCCGCGGATTACGGGCTTCGGGACGGGCGGGGGGGGCGGCATCTGCGGTCATGCCGCGTCTTTAGAGGGGCGAGGGGCGAGGGTCGAGGGTCCCGGCCCTAGGCTTTCAGAAGCGGCACCATCCGCCCATAGGTGAGGCAGCGCCAACCCCACTCCAGCGGGCCCATGCTGAACACCGACAGCCACAGGGGCGACCAGATCAGCTGGGCGATCCAGACCCCACCGACCACCATCCACATCTCGGCCGGGCCGTGCGTGCCGAACCACATCGGACCCCAGGGCGCATAGTAGAGGGTGACCATGATCAGGGTCTGGGTCAGGTAGTTGGTGAAGGCCATCCGCCCGACCGGGACGAATATGGCCGTCAGCGCCTTCAGCCCGAACCGGGTGATCAGGATCAGGACGGTGGCGTAGAACAGGGTGATCAAGGGGGCCATGCCCCCCGCTGCGGCGGCCAGGCCTCCGGTCGGATCGGCCCCTTCGCCCGCCATGGCCTCCTGCCAACCCCACCAGGCGAAGGCCGCCAGATTGGCCCCGCCGGCAAGGATGACCAGCAGATAGACCCAGATCGGCGAGCGGCCGGACAGATAGCCCGACTTGAACAGGCCGAGGCCGACCATCATCAGCGGCACGGTCACGAGGATCAGGAAGGGCGTGGCCATCAGCTGGAAGGTCGCCCAGGTCTCGAGATTGGCCAGCAGACCGGCAGGCCAGCCGGTCCGGTAAAGGTCGATCGCCGCCTGGATGGCGGCAGGGTCCGCAGCCGGCATTCCGGCCTCCATCTTGGTCGCGAACTCGGCCGGCAGATTGGCCATGGCCCAATAGCCGCCGGTGGCGATCAGACCCCACAACAGGGTGATCGACCCGCCGATCCACAGCAGCCGGCGCGCGCTCCACGAGCGCATCAGCATCAGCAGAAGGCCGCAATAGGCATAGTGGAGCAGGATATCGCCGTACCAGAACACCATGCCGTGGATCGCGCCGATCAGGCCCAGCCAAAGCAGCCGGCGCCGCAACAGCCGCCCGCGATCGCTGTCCGAACGCTCGCCGCCGACCAGAAACACCGACACGCCGAACAGCATGGTGAACAGGGTGCGCATCTTGTCGGCGAAGAAGACGTCGGTGACCCACAGGCCGATGACGTCGGCCTGGCTGAGCACGCCGGGTGGCGGCCCTTCCGACATGGTCAACTGGAAGGGCCAGGCGAAGGAAATCGCGTTCACCGCCAGAATGCCCAGGATCGCCCAGCCGCGGAGCATGTCGAGGTTGTAGATGCGATCCTTGGCACCGACCGGTGCAAGCCCCGCGCGCGGCGCGCCTTCGGTTTCAACAGCGGCCATGACATTTCCCCCGAACGCGTCACGACAAGTCTGGCTGATGCCGACCGGGCTGGAAAATGAATTCTCGGTAAGGGAGTCCGTCAGACCGGACGCCGGTCAGGCCTCGTCGCGGTCACCCAGGACGCCCAGCCGGTCCCGCACCTCGGGCTGGGGCCGGCAGGCGATGAAGGCAACGCACAGGCCCGCCCACAGGGCATAGCTGACCCCGATCATGACCGCGACCGGCAGCAGGCCGACGCCATAGATCAGCAGGGTGGTCTCCGTCGCACCCGCCGCCTGGGCGATGCCGCCCGCCTCAAACCAGCCGAAGACGCACAGGATCAGGGCGAACAGGGCCTGGAGCCCGGCTGCCAGCAGACCGCCATAGAACATGAACCGCCAGACCACGCCCAGCCGTGTCGACGGCTTCCCCGTCCGCTCACGCTCGCGCCGGAGCAGCCACAGGCCCACCGGCACGGCAATCAGACCGATGACCAGGGCCACAAGGCGGGGGTCGACCTCCAGCGAGGGGCCCCAGTTTTGCGGCGGCCAGATCATCAGGGTGATCGGGATCGGCGGCCACAGGGCCCCGGCGATCGCCGCCAGCACCCGCCAATGCGGCTCACGTCGCCAGGTCACCCGCTCCTGTCCGGGAAAATCCTCGGCTCTTTCCGGGATCGAAATCATGACGCCGGACTCACCGCGTCGGCGCCGGCGTGTCGCCGGAATAGTCATAGAAGCCGCGCCCGGACTTGCGCCCCAGCCAGCCGGCCTCGACATATTTCACCAGCAGGGGACAGGGCCGGTATTTGGTGTCGGCCAGACCTTCATGGAGCACATTCATGATGGCCAGAACGACATCCAGCCCCATGAAATCGGCCAGCTCCAGCGGCCCCATCGGATGGTTGGCCCCCAGCTTCAGCGCCTTGTCGATCGAGGCGACGTTCCCGACCCCTTCATAGAGGGTGTAGATCGCCTCATTGATCATCGGCACCAGAATGCGGTTGACGATAAAGGCGGGGAAATCCTCGGAGTTGGTCGTGGTCTTGCCCAGGGATTCGGCAAAGGCGACCGCCGTCTCATAGGTGTCCGCCGAGGTGGCGATGCCGCGCACGATCTCGACCAGTTTCATCACCGGGGCCGGCTTCATGAAATGCAGGCCGATGAACCGGTCGGGCCGGTCCGTCGCCGAGGCCAGCCGGGTGATCGAGATCGAGGAGGTGTTGGACGCCAGCAGTGTGTGCGGACCCAGATGCGGCACCAGCTCGGCCAGGATCGACTTTTTCACGGCCTCATCCTCGACCGCCGCCTCGATCACCAGATCGGCCCTCGCCGCAGCGGCCGGCGAGGAAGCCGGCACGATACGCGACAGGGCGGCGTCGGCCGCGGCCTGGTCGACCAGACCCCGGTCGACCTGCCGCGCCAGACTGGCGGCAATGGCGGCCTGGGCCTGGGGGACACGGTCGGCGGCGGCGTCGTACAGCAGCACCTGATAGCCACCCACGGCCACGGCCTGGGCGATGCCTGCGCCCATCTGGCCTGCGCCGATAATGGCGACGGATCGGATCGTGGTCATGAAGTCCGGATAGCTGGCAGGCGGAAAGCCCGGTCGGAGCGGCACCTTAGGACCCCTGCCGGACGGCGCAAGGCCCGATGAGGGGTGGTCCGTCAGTAAGCCCCGAAGAGTGTCAGAAGCGCCGCGTGCGAGGCAGGCAGCAGGTAGACCCGCACACCATGGATCAGGATCAGGGCGATGATCGGCGTGATATCCATGCCGCCCAGCGACGGGATGATCTTGCGGAGCGGCATCAGAACCGGACCGGTGACCCTGTCCAGGAAGTAGGCAAGCTGGTTCACGAACCGGTTGCGGTGGTTGATGACATCGAAGGCGAACAGCCAGCTCAGGATCGCACTGACGATGACGGCCAGCACGAACAGCCCCAGCAGGGCGTCAATGACAAAGAAGATGAAACCAATGATCGCCGCCATGCTTTCCGATGCTCCCGAAACCTGATTTGTCCTGCTTCTAGCGTGACCGCGTCGCCCGTCCAACGATTCCGGTACGGCAGGCCCTGCCCCCGGGTTGCGGCAACGCCACCCCCGTTGACACTCCCTCCCCGCCCCCCTTATGTCGCGCCCTCGCCTGCACCCCTTCGTCCGGCGGGGTAGGGGGGCCGTAGCTCAGTTGGTAGAGCGCGTCGTTCGCAATGACGAGGTCAGGGGTTCGACTCCCCTCGGCTCCACCAGGCTTTACCAGACAACGACTTAGGTCGCGTCGAGCAGCTTTGTTACGCACAGCTGTTACGCAGGATCCAATGTCGCTGGTCACGAACGTCGTTCGACGTGGCGCTTCCTATTATTTCCGGTCGCGGGTTCCAGGCCGGTTCAAGCTGTTCCCCGTCAGCATGTTAGACCAATACACATAGAGAACCGGCTTTTCGTAGGCGTGTAAATTTGGACATGCACAGGAAATGGAAGCGATGGCGGCGAAGTCGCAGCGAGATACGGTCGAGGCTATCCAGCCGAGACGCTGCTGACCGTGATCAAGATGGTCTCCTACCCACCAACTCGACCTTTACGACCTCCGGTCCACTCAGTGATATACGGCTCGCTCGGTCATGTGCTCGGAAAGAGTTGGGGGAACAAAAGGTCAAGGGACGCTACCGGGAATCTAAGAGAGACAGGCCCCTTTGGCGTATTCGAAGCAAGCAGCCCTGTTTTGATCGTGTCGGCCAGGACAATTCGCGCAGAAGATTCTGGAAGACCCGTTATTCTGGCCGCCTCTCCGCGTGCAAATTCCCCCCTGATCGACGCTTCTTGCAGCAGGTGAAAAGCCTCGGATCGTAGTTTGCCGCTGCGCTCAACATACAGCTTGAGCCTCCCCGTAAGGTTTTGGAGGTCGAACAGGCTGGACATGTAGGTGACCTGATCCAGGCTGATTCTCAAAAACCAGAGAACAAACGATGTGAGGGCGGCTTCAGACAGATTCCCTCTGCCGTCACGATCTCCCTGACGCGCGGCATCCGCATGATCCATCATCATTTTGTATTCCTGTCGGCTCTCTAGACCTCTCGCGAGACCCCGAGAGATCGACCAGAGGCCGTGAGCACCAATTCCCGAGACTTGGAACATCGCGTGGCTCATCAGGCGGCTCACGCGGCCATTTCCGTCCGAGAAGGGGTGAATATAATTGAACCGGTGATGTGCGGCAGGAATAGCCATGATTTTTCCGGACGCACCCAACTTGGAAAAATCGTATCTCTCTTCGAAACGTCGCATGAAATTCATCACCACCTCGCTTGATGGCGGAACGTGATTTCCGACTTGGTTGTCATGTCCCGGCTCCGAGCGGAAGTGACCAGGCTTCATCCGAAAGCGGCGGTCTCCTTTGCCTATGAGCAACATCTCATCGGCGGCATCGCGATAGAATTCTTCGTGGAGGTTTAGGAGGAAATCGATTGAGGAAGGATTCGGCAGCGTCCCTGCAATGACCATGTCATCGACGTGCTCTTGGACACGAATGTGGGCTGTCGCTTCGACCTGTAGATTGCGGCGTTGCTGATCATCATCGAAATCTCCCGACAATGCCCGCTCGATTTCGCGGGGAAGCGTGTCATGGCCTTCGATGAGATTGCTGTAGTATGAGTTCATCATTCGCACCAACGACGCAAGCTGCTGTGCGGTTCTTGGATGCAAAGACTGCCCCAGCACAGCAGCGTGGCCGCTTAGCTCGGTCAAAACGTCAGCGATCTGACTCGTTGGACTCTCCAAGAGGGTCGGCTCAATGCGATAAATTGTTTCCATAACGTCCAATTTTTAGCGATCTTTTGAGCTAACTTTATGTCTCCTAAGCTCCTGATATCATAAAAATCCGTTCTAGGATTAGCGATCTCCCTAGCGATCATGAGTCTGAACCGTCCCGGGTCTGCCGGAGGCCATTTGGCTTAAGTTACGCGGCCACTGGCTATCCGGCCGGCATGGCATAGTAGGCAGCTTCGACTTCGTCTTGCTTGCAATAGCCTCTTCATCTCTGGAGTTAAGGCCTCCGGCAAACCCGGGGCGGTTTACCATGCCTCTCCAAATGGCCCTGGAGACGATGATGAGCGATCTGGAGGAGACGGCTCGGGAACATGATCAAGAGGGATCGTCGCAGGACCGTGAAGCCTGTAATCACGGCAGCCGTGAAATGCGCTATCAGGCCCACGGGCTGTCCCATCGGCTCCACCACCCTGCTTCGCGCGGCGCGCTTCGCAGGGCAGGCCCGATAGCGCGAAACAGGGTGCTGCTTTGAACCTTGCCCCGCCATCCACCCCCATCCGCGTCGCCGCCCTCTACCGGTTCGCGACCATCGCTGACTGCGAAGCCGTTCGCGATGAGCTCGAGATCCTGTGCCGCCCGGATGTGCGCGGCACCCTGCTGGTCGCCCGTGAGGGGCTGAACGGCACCATCGCCGGCCCCGGGGCGTCCATCGACCGCGTGCTGACGGGCATCCGCGCCCTGCCCGGTTTCGCTGACCTCGACGTCAAATTCGCAGACGCCGCCACCCTGCCCTTCCACCGGCTGAAGGTCCGGATCAAGCCCGAGATCGTCACCATGGGCCAGCCGGACCTGGACCCGGCCGCCAATGCCGGAACCTATGTCGCGCCCGCTGACTGGAACGCCCTGATCCGGGAGCCGGGCGTCGTGGTGATCGACACCCGCAACGACTATGAGGCCACCGTCGGTGCCTTCGAGGGGGCGGTCCAGCCCAACACCCGGGCTTTTCGTGACTTTCCCGACTGGTTCCACGCCGAGGGCCGCGCCCTGCTGGACGGGCCGAACCCGCCGAAGGTCGCCATGTACTGCACCGGCGGAATCCGCTGTGAAAAGGCCACCGCCTTCCTCAAGGCCGAGGGCGTTCAGGACGTCTTCCATCTGGAAGGCGGCATCCTGCGCTATCTCGAAACGACGCCGGAGGCCGAAAGCCTTTGGCAGGGCGAATGTTTCGTCTTCGACGAACGGGTCGCGGTCGGCCACGGCCTCAGCGAGGGGACCCACAGTCTCTGCCGGGGTTGCCGCATGCCGATCAGCGAAGCCGGACGGGCCTCGCCCCGCTACATCGAGGGGATCGCTTGCGACCGCTGCGCCGACAGCCGGACCGAAGAGGACCGGGCCCGCTATCTGGAACGGGCAAAACAGGTTGAGATCGCTGCGCTGCGGGGCGTCGACCATGTGGGCGCGGTCTTGCCTGATCGACCAAAGGACCAGGGCGGTTCGGCCGCGAACCGGGATCACGCCTCCGGGCGAAGCGGGCGGTCAGAAGGTTCAGCACAGCGAACACAACGGGGTCACAACGGACACCACGGACCTGTGCCACGGTCTTGACCGCCGGAATGCGGCGAACGCCGCGATCTCAAGACGCGCGGAAAAGGCGCCGACAAGGACATGTCCACGGTCCCGTCGTGTCCGTCGTGACCCCGTTGTGGCCGTTGTGATGAACCCGCTTCCTGAAGAGCAAGGGAGCCGAAGGTGCCCGCTCACCAACCGCCGCTACTGGTCCTCGTCGAATTTCCGCGCGACCAGATCGACCAGACCGGCCACGGCCGCCCCGGCCTCCGCCCCGTCGGCCGAGATGTCGATGCTGCTGCCGTTACCGGCCCCCAGCATCAGCAGGCCCATGATCGACAGGGCGTTCACCGTGACGCCGTCACGGGTGACATGGACCTCGGCGTCGAAGGTCGAGGCCAGTTTGACGAATTTGGCGGAGGCCCGGGCATGCAGGCCGCGGGTGTTGCAGATGTTCGCGGTCGCGATGACGGTCATTTCTCGCCCTGGAGCACCCAGCTGGCGACCGAGATATATTTCCGTCCGGCGTCCTGGGCATGGGCGACGCAGGCCTCCAGCGGCTCGCGGCCGCGCACACTGGCCAGTTTGATCAGCATGGGCAGGTTCAGCCCGGCAATGACCTCGGCGCCGGTCTCCTCCATCACCGATATGGCAAGGTTGGACGGCGTGCCCCCGAACATGTCGGTCAGCAGGATGACGCCGTCTCCGTCATTGACCGCCGCAGCGGCGTCGACGATGTCGCGGCGCCGCCGCTCCATGTCGTCCTCGGGCCCGATACAGATGGCCGCGACCCCGCGCTGGGGCCCCACCACATGCTCCATGGCGGCGAGAAACTCGGAGGCCAGCCCCCCGTGAGTGACAATCACCAGCCCGATCATGAAGGCATTACCAAAGCTCGCGCCCCAAAATTCGCCCCGCGTCCGGTCCCTGTCGGGGCGCCCGCAAGCCGGGCGGAATAGCCCAAGTCCGCGCCCGGTTAAAGCGCGGC
>Ga0247837_1004898_pt1 | contig 20909 bp, 15 predicted proteins | sample LaCtaG_2_FD_187115 | JGI IMG/M metagenome (GOLD analysis project Ga0247837, IMG submission 187115) | Freshwater microbial communities from meromictic Lake La Cruz, Castile-La Mancha, Spain - LaCruzMarch2015_14.5m | ecosystem: Environmental > Aquatic > Freshwater > Lake | place: Spain: Castile-La...
GACTCCAATTTCCTTTATCGCCAGTCTCGGCAGTCCCAGCTTCCTTATAAAGTATGGAAAATACTTCGTCTGGGACTACCATCGCGCATATAGTCTGGGCTAACAATGGACTCCTCCCAACTTCCACCTCTCCAAGTTCCTCATAGGGTCCGTAGTGGGTATAAATAGAGCTCCTTCCAGCTGAGCGAACCCAGTTTCCAATTAGACCCAACCTTACTTTCCGCAGAAGTGTCTGTACCTAGCCTAGGACTTCTCCACCAGCTTGCGGATGGTTTCCTCTCGCTTCTTGATGTTTTCCGCGTACTTGGGGTCCCGCCGCATGATGAAGTAAGTCCTGTAGTCGCGGAACAAGGCGTAGAAGCCGTACATTCCCACTGTAGCCAGGGTTATTGCCGCTGCCTTGTGAGAGACGTTTGCTGCTTTGTACCCTACCAGCTCTGCCCGCTGCAGCCACTGCTCCCACATTCCTCCCATTATAGTGCAGCCTGGGAGGAAGAGGGGAGATGTGCGTGGTCTGGATGGAGCCAGGAGGAGTAGTTATGAGGACTAGAGTGGGTGATGTGCTGAAGTTCGCTGGAAAGCCTAAGTTTACGTAGAACTGCCTACAGTCATCTGGAAGGACTCTGCGCCAATTAGGCCGTTTCTGTAGCCTTGCTTTCCCTCTGTGGCAGCATTGCAGCAGTATGCGAGAAGAATGCTTTCTTCATACAGACCCGTAAAGCCGCTAGTCCGCACCACTGCTGCGATCCCTCTATTCAGCTTCCTCTGTGTCCTCAACTCCCATTCCCCTGCTTCATTTCCTCTCCTTCCCCCAATTGCCTATTATTCTATAAACTCTGGTATGTCAATAGCCCTCCTGGAGGCCAAATGCAAGTCCATCAACGCAATATACCAACTCCGCCCGAAGCCCATTCGCCAACTCCCAGGGGCTTCCTCTCACAGCATCCGCTTTTCAGGCAGTCCGAACCCCGAGCTCAATCACATCTTTGAAGTCACCGAGGCCCAGAGTCGCGCCTTTGTGATGATATTCAGCTCGTCCTTGCGGTTTGATGATGATTATGAGGAGTTGGCGAGAGTGGTGAATGAGATAAACCGGAATTCGGCCCTAGGCTTGTGGATATTCGAGGAAAAGCCGGGGTTGAAGCAGTTCTGCTTCCTAGTGGTTGTGGAGTTGGGCTTCAGCGGCAGTAATGAGGTGAAGACGGAAGTGCTGTGGCAGACTATTATGTATCTGGACTCTGCGTACCAGGAACAGGTGCAGCAATTGGCGGAGTACCAACTCGTCACACACAAAATCACACCTGCGGCCTTGATGTCTGGCTTCCCCGCTTCCTTCGTCAACTCTCTGGTCTCCCAACTCGAAGGAATATATGGCAAAACCGCTTGCCAGGCCGAGGTCAAAGGCCTACGCCTCTCCTTCACCGGCCACTTCAACTCCTCCCGACTCAGCGGCCAATGCAACAAATTCCTCGCAGAGTTGAAAATCGGCCCCGATGTATACGAAGCCTTGCTCTACTTCTGCGACCTGGACCGACCTGCAGTCTTCACTCCCCAACATAGGATACTGCCACTGCTGCAGAGGCTAAACATGTTCAATGCAGCGCTGGGAGTGGGCTGTTTCGTCTACTTTTCAAATGGGGACGTAGTGGCTTTTCGGTACAAGTGCTACTGGCGGGACTACCACTTGGCGCAGTTGCCCAGCAATTTGAGGGCCTTGTTTAAAACTTTGACCACGAAGTTGCCTATATACTTCGAATCCATCCAAAAGTACTATCTCCACCCAAGCCCGGTCGATACACCTGTCCTAAACTGTCCCCTCCCTGAGCCCTCCGACTACCACCTCCTCGAACAGCAGTACAACTCTGTGACCTTCTTCAAAGAACAAGCAGAATTGACCCGATTAGAGAACTCCAAGGCAGGAAAACACCTACTAAAGGAGGCTTATGAGGTAAAGGCCAGTTCCAGCTCTATGGTTAGGAAGGTGCATAGAGCCTGGGTGCCGCTGACTGCGATGTGGGAGGAGGAGCTGATCCCGTCGCAAGAGGAAATAGGCCAGATAGTGGAAATAATGCGGGATTTGATGGAGAGTGGAGCCTTTTATGCGAATCTCAGGGACTTTGTGTACTTCCTGCGAGAGGAAAACAGCTGTAAAGTGGGGCTGATTCCCTATGCCTTGGCTGCGAATCGGACAGACTACAGGGTGATAAACGCACTTATGACTAATATAAACAGCCAAATGCACAAATTCGTCCAATACTACAACTCCCCCATTTCCCTGAAATCCGCCCTTTCCCAACTTGCCGCCCCTGCCCTGCTCCACCCTTCCTACCTTTCCAGTCCCAGCAAAGGGCAGTATACCCTGGGGAACACTCCTGTGGACCTAACGACTGTGCTGAGCGACCCAGACCGGTACGAAGAACTGCACAATGTCCAGTACCAGGTCCAACTCTTCCGAAAGAAGGCTGTAACTCCCTACAATTTAGTGGTCTATGGATTGGTGGCTTGGGAGGGGAAAGTCAGTTTAGTGACTGAGAAAGCGGACAATTGCCTGTCACTGAGTAGGTGGATTAGGACGAAATCAGGCAGAGATGAGCAAATCAGAGAACAGATAAGGAGGGGAATGATGGAGGCTGTGAGGGATTTCCATAGAGCAGGGATATTTCAGCTCTTCCTCAGTCCGGAAACCATCAAAATACGAGAATTCGCGACCGGCTGTGTTCCAATTCTACCGGCTGTACCACTACTAGCAGCCCCAGTCCTACCTGCAGTCCTGTACTATAGCGCTCCTGAGGTCCTTTCCAGCCTTTCCCTGTGTCACTGGGAAGCCATCAACTGGCAGGCTGCAGACGCCTACAGCTGCCTACTCCTCAGCTACCACCTCCACCTCGGCCGTTTCCCCGACTACCCAGACGCAGAAAGGCCGCAGGAGTGGGTTCCGGCACTGAGGCAGTCTGGGAAGTGCAGGGAAATGCTGGCAAAGGCAGCTTTAGAGTCCAGGGCAGGGGGAGAAGCGCTGGAGTTGGCTTGGAACTGGCTCAGTCACTGCGAAGATACCCGCGATTTCCTAACACAAAGGACTAATATGGCTAGATATCTAGGCTATATTGGAGGAGTCCCAGCCTATTTTGAAGCCGGTGTTTAGGGAACTCAATTGGTCCATTTGGTCCGAAGATAGACAAAAGTCCAAATTTCCGTTTTCTCGCTGATGCTCTGCTTTCAGACTCTTGGGAATTACGCAGATTCCCTGCTGAATGGTCCATTTTAGCACCACTTGGCAGGGCGATTTCCCCACATTTGCGGCTATTTCCAGGACTTTCGGGTGGGAAAGGAGCGCTGAATGGCCGTTTGCCAGTGGGGAGTAGGCTTGAAGGACGATGTTATGTGCTTTGCAGAAGGCGATCAGAGGCGAATTGGTGTTCAAAGGGGTGATTTCGGCCATTTGGACGCTGGGAGGCACCTGACACTGCTGCAGGAGGGACTCTAGGTGGGCAATGGAGAAGTCGCAGACGCCCAAACTGAGTGCTTTACCCTCTTTGTGCAGCTTCTCCAGTCCTTTCCACCCCTGCATCCTCAGTTCCAGGTGTCTGGGGTGCTCCGGCTCCATCCCTCTCGCAGCAGGTGACCTGAGCACCAGCAAATCCACAAAGCCGACCTTCAAAGCGCTCATAGTCCTTAGCGCCAAGGTAGCTGCACTCTCCCTGTCCCCATGCATAGTCTTGATAGTGAGGAACAGGTCAGGTCTGGGGTGGCCTGAGATCCCTATTCGAGTCATGGCTTCCATGCCGGGGGTGGTGTCTATGAGTCGGTAGCCCAGGCTGAGGGCGGATTTGATGGATTTGTGGACGTTGCTGCCTTGGAGGCGGTAGGTGCCTAGGCCGACCATTGGCATCTTCCGGCCTGAAGCTAATAGCACACTCGCTTTCAGGGTTTCCCCCATATATACACTCACTGCAATGAACCCGGAACTGAACCTGGAGGAAATCACTCGTTTGCTGCTGTTGCCCACGAGTGACCGCACTACTTCTGATGCGGACTACCTGGTCCGGCTCACTCAGTGTCTGCAGTTCTTCAGTGACCTGCCGCCTCACATCCACATCGCGTGCTGCCAGGTCATGAAGGTCGCGTACTTCCAGCAGGGAGAAGTGGTCTTTCACTGTGGAGACGCTGGGGACAGCTTCTGTGTGATTTTGAAGGGATGTGTGGAAGTGCTAGTGCCAGGGTTCAAGCTGAGTAAGGAAGTGATGCAGGAAAGCAGGGCAGCTCGAGAAGAGGACTTAGTGCAAGTGGCCACTTTGGACGCCGGGGCGGCCTTTGGAGAACTGGCTCTGCTGAGCAACGAGGCCCGGGCTGCTACTGTCAAGACCAAAACCTCGGTAGCGCTTGCGATCCTGTATAAGGATGACTATGACCGGATTTTCATGTCGCAGCATGATGGACAGCTAAAGGAAAAGGTCAAATTTCTGCGGTCTTTTCCCTTATTCGGCGACTGGACTCAGCTGGCCCTCTCGAAACTGACCTATTTCTTCATCGAACTGACCTACAAGCGAGGGGAAGTCCTCTTCAAAGAGGGCGACTCTGTGCATGATGTCTACTTCATCAAATCCGGTGAGTTCGAACTGCGCAAACTCATTAAATCCGAACCTCGCCTGCTCCTCAGACCTCTCAAGTACCCCAATTTGCGCCTTTACAAAGAAACCCAGTCCCGTCCAGTTTTCCTCAAATCCGGCAGGGAAGTATTGGGCTTCGAAGAGGCTATTAACGGCACTGCCTACCAGTGCAGCTGTGTCTGCAGGTCGGACATCGGAGTAGTCTGGGCCATTTCTCGCGAGGTGAGGAGTATCTAGGCCTGTTTGAAGAAGTGCCAGCATCCGGCCTGTGCAGGACTGATAAAGGCTAGAAACGACCTGGAAAAGGGGCTTTTGAGTATGAGATTAGGGGAGTTGAATAGGGCGGAGGGAGCGTTTAGCAACTTTGCGGAGAGTGGATTTAGGGAAACTCTGGGGAAGTTGAAGGGAAGGTCGGTTTCGGAGCTGAAAGTCAGGCAAAAGCCAGCGAATCGCTTCGAAAACCTGTTTTTTACGCCGCATTTGATCATTAATGGACGCTTTTCCGATCATCCTCACAGCCACTCCGGCACTTTGCCAGGGAAAAAGACATCCCGAGTCATTCTTCGGGCCGAAAAGTCCGCTCGCGCCTAGGTCTACTAGTGAAAATACTGTCAATTCTCATACAACAAATAGTCTTTTCCAGCTTAAACCAATTAGTAGGAAATTAGCCTTTGAGGTAGGCTCGTCTCCCGGGTTTTGGGCGATGTGGAGAAGTCTCACCCTCGCATGTCGAGAACTGTAGAGCAGTAAAACACTGTAACTGTGGCCTATTTCAGGACAGTATAGGTCCCTGGACAGACCCTTTCAGCCTTAAGTCTCCCTGCCACCTGCTCCTGCCTATATACAGAGAGCCTTTAGGAAGGCTGCGCTGTCCCGCTCCATGTTCCGCGGTAAAAAGGAAGGCGCTAAGCAAAATTTTAAACGAATGCGCGCTGACCTGTTCTGCCAGTCCTGTCCTGCCCTCCAGCCCAGTCCCCCGCTCTGCCAGACTATGGAGTGCTCGGAGGACCTAGACACTGCTGACGACTTGCCAGTGTCTTGGACCTGTCCAGACCTCGACACCTACGAACTCTACCGGAGCCGGGAAGGAGAAATGGCCCTGCCTCCGTGCCTCTGGACCCCCACTCAAGCCCAAATCACCCCTCTAATGCGCACCACCCTGGTGGACTGGATGCAGGAAATATGCTCCGAATATGGACTCAAGCGGAGCACTTTCCACACTGCAGTGCGACTCGTGGACCGGCACCTCTGTCTGAGTCCAATAAAAGTACTGAGGGAAAGCTACCAACTAGTGGGAGTGGCGGCACTGGTAGTGGCTGCGAAGTTCGAGGAAGTGGTCTTTCCCAAGCTCAGGGACTTCAGTCTGGCGGCTGGAAACGCCTACTCCCTGGAACAGATCACTGCCAGTGAGCGGGAAATCCTGCTTGTTTCTCACTGGCAAGTCACTTCCCCCACCCTGTATCACTGGACGACCTGGCTGATGACGCAGTGGGACGACTTCACGACCACGCTATGTGCGGAGTACCCGCTTTTCTATGAGAAAACGGAGGCTGGGTACAGTTTCTACCGCAAGGGAATGCAGTTGGTGGATATAGCGGTACTGGACTATGCTCACTTCGCATATGAAGGACGGCTAGTCTCTGCGGCCTGTCTACTGCTCGCCCTGGGCCTAACTACTGACACAGCTCTCGCGGATTTCCAGCGATTTCTAGTGGAGACGCTGGATCTATGCGATTTAACAGCTGTGGCCGCCGCTGTGCAGTACATGAGTCAGTTCAGTGCGGTTCCACAGTCCACAGCCCCGCCTAAGGCCTGTCTCAAGGCCAAGTCGCACTACTACGACTACCTTTCAGTCCAGACGCACGTGCCAGGCGCTTCCGCCTTCGTGAAAAGGAAGACGCAGCGATTTCCTTCGAACATATAGCGGCCTATAGAGGTAACTACTAGAGATTTGGACTAATTGTATGGAGCAGAAGCCCGTAAATCTGCCCGAAGGGTACATTTGCATGCTGGACTTCGACCGGATGTACAGCAAAGGACTGCTCCTCCTATCGAAGTACCCACAGGAACAGCGTTTCCAACAGCTGCGGCTGCCAGTAGTGGGACTGAGTCTAGGATGGGGTGCGCTGCATGTAGTGCTGGGCTGCCAGGTGTGGAAGTATGTGAGGAAGCGGCTGGGCAGGGTGGGAGCGGCTTTGGGAGTAGTGACCTGGACACTGGTTTCTGCGGCTTTCTGGGCCTATTGTCCCTTTGTAAGGGAGTATTTCCGACTGGAGTGGACTCTGACACAGAAGTACCGTCCTATGCTCTACAACACTTAGACCTGCATCCTAGGCATAGGGAAGTCTCAGCAATTAAGCCTGGTTTACCACCAGTTCATCTATTCGCTTGAGCGCCTCCACAGCCTTCAAAGGCACGTAGAGCGTCTTGCCCTGCTCATAGGCCTCAGTGTCGTCCAGGTTAATTCGTATCAACTTGCTATGTTCGTACTGCAGCTGACTCCCTGAGAACCACTGCACTGTCGGCACAGCCTTCCCTGCGCCTATTTCTATCACTGTTTTGAAGCAGTCAGAGTGGGTTTCAGCTGCTTGCACGGCCTCGCTCAGGCGTCCTTCTTGCTGGTCTGTGCGAGAAGACACCCAGCCATGGTCTCCAAACATCAGGATGTTGGGCCTGGCCAGCCCTTTGCAGTGAGGACAGACAGGCAGCGGGTCCCTGGCTCTGAACATCCTTTCATCCACGTTAATGCCCAATTCCCCCACAGGCCAGATATCAGCCCTGCACTCATTCAAGCACTGCAGGTAGTGAATGCTCCCATGGCATTCCATCACATTCGAAGGGTCGAAGCCTGCTTTCTGGAAGTGACCGTCTACGTTGCTGGTGAACACGCAGTGGCCGTACTTGGCCAGGGCAGCCCATTTCCTGAGGATTTGGTAGCCCTGGTGGGGAGTGGCGCCCTTGTATAGGTTGTAACGGTGGCCGTAAAACGCCCATCCGAAGTGGGGGTCTTTGCGGAAATGACTAGGACTCGCGCACTCCACAAAGCTCAAGCCCAGTCTTCGGATGGAGGGGTAGTTGGTCCAAAACCCTTCATTGCCTCGGAAAGTTGGCAGGCCGGAGTCTGCACTCATCCCTGCACCCGCTGCTATCACCAGGAAGGACGCCCGGCTCACTGCCTCTGCAGCTGCTTTCAACACAGTTTCCAGCACTGCCATGCACTTATTAGAGATGTGTGAGCTGCAAGGCGGCTTTTGTATGAGGACTTAACTAGGACGCAAGAAAGCGGCAGCAAGGACTAGGTCGCCCCCCGCGCTCTTCAAAGCCGCCAAGGCCTCAGCCGGACTTTCATCAATGCTGTGCTCAAAAGTCCTGAACAGCAAGCTGTCCGCTGCTTCTTTCAGCACTCGGATTTTGATGGAAAGTCGCTGGCCGAACCTCATTCCCTCGCAGTCCTGAGCCCTCCAGTGAGAGTAGTACTCCCCCTCGCCAGCTGGAGCTGTGCAGGTCACTGTCACGTCGCACTCCTCTCCAGGGCTGATTGGCGGCAAATCCACTGTCGGTCCTTCGAAGTCTCCGTTGATAAATCGCATGTTGCACCCTCGAACCCAGGCGGTTTTGCCGATGTTGCGGAGACGCCAGGTTTTGCGGAAGTGGGCGGAAGGACTGAGAATTGCGCCTTCACGCCCTTCGATGTCCTTTACAAAGCGCAGACAAAAGCGGCTTTCTGGGTCGCATTGGCGGTTTTTGGCTTTAATTGTTCCTTTGGGCTTGTCGCACTCTTCGGGCTGGTGTGCTTTGAGCTTGATGAAAGGGTGGGGATGGGTTGAGCGCGACTCACACTTCGCGCAGCAGTTGTAGCCTCTGCAGACAGAGCATTTATAGCGAATTCCGATGACGGGACAGCAGTTGCAAATGACACAGACCACACCGTAGTGCACAGCCGGCTTTTCCGGGAGTTTATCCGTGAACGCAAGCACACTGCAACGCTCCACTTCCTGTCGAATGAACTGCAGCAAGGCCGCATACTTCGGCAGCCTCTCCACATCCAGCACTCCACTATTCCCACACCGCTTGCAGCCGAAGCGACTTTTCCTGCCCTCACACTTGTAGCAAGTGAGCAGAAGTGAGTTTTTTCCGCTTGGAATTAGAGTCTCAGAGGTGTTTTCTTTGGTGAGTCTGCCAAAGCCGGGAGGCGGTAGACAGGCGCCTAGGTTCTGGCAGGAAAGTTCCGTACCGAGGAGTCGGAGATGCACTGTGCAGGTGGCTTGGTTCTGAGCGTACAGAGCCTGCAGGTCCTCTGTGGTGCGGATCAGCCGAGTGGGGTCGCTGAAGACCTGGATCTGCTCCACTTGGACGTGGGGGAAGTAGCAGTTGGCTACTTTGAGGACGCAGCTGTGCTTGGGAGGCCAGCCCTCGCACTCTTGACTTTGGCCCGCGTAGTCCAAGATCAAGCGGTGCATATAGACTAAGTAGTCTAATTACCCAGCATCCCTAGACCCATCTCCCAGTGTCCAATACGCTCTAATAGTCCATTTGATCGAATGATGTTTTTCAACTTCTCCCAGTTCTTCGCAAGTCAAGGTCCCAACGCCCTGTACGAAGAGTTCCTCAAGACAGAAGGAGTAACGCTCGAGCAACTTCTCGACCACGAAGACACAGTCACAGAGGTGAAAAAGGCAAATGCAAGTCTAGTGGCACTTCTCCAGCCGCAGATTCCAAGACTAGTGGAGTACATCAGCAAGGAGCCGAGTGTGGATGCGGGGGAGAAGGAAGGCAGGAGATACCCCTTTGTGGCGAGTGAAATCCTGTGTTCGGATGCGATGTTAGGGGAATTGGGAAAAGACTCTGCAGTGCTTCCCCTCGTATTTCAGTACCTGCAGGGAGAAGCACCGCTAAACCTGACCCTAGTAGGGTACAGCGCCTCCCTCAGTCTTCGCATTTTGGAACGGCAAAGCTTCAAAGTGTTCGAGTTCCTCTTCAGTCCTGACTCACAGTACCCTTCCTTACTGCTGAAGCACATCGAAAACAGGGCTGTTGCGGAACTCATTGTCAGTATTTTATCTATAAACACGTATTTGCAAGCAAGAACGAAGCTGCTATTTAGCGTCATGCTCGCCTATGAACAAGGCATGAAGAGAGAACGAGCAGTCAATGTGAGTTTCGTAGTGCAAGAAACGATCAGACGCAGTGCAGACGTAGGGGAGTGGAAAGGACTAATGTGCACCTTTTTCTTCCAAGAAGTAGTGGAGAAGCTGGCCCTGGCAGTCACCTGGCCAGAGGTGAGTGACCTGGCAGCCACCGTGTTGACTGCCTTTCTGTCCCACAGTGCCTTTAGAGACGTAGTTGCCTTCTTTACCGAAGTATGTGAAGCGAGTTTCAACTCCTCTGCGACTTTACTCCCTATCGCGAAAGCCGCTTTAGCTGCTTTGACTGCGTCTAACAGTGCTCAGCAGCAGGCGAATTCTTATGGAGAAGCAGTGCCTTTGGGTCAGAATCGCCTGGCTTTGATACAGCTGTTGAATGTGTGTGTGCGAGTGATGGGGACGGAACTGGACGAGGCACTGGTGCAGTGGGAATATGTGAGCGTTTGCACTAGGTTGTTTCAGCACTTTCCCTGGCATAGTGGTCTGCACCAGGCCTATGAGTCACTTGTGAGAGTGATTGTTGACGAGGGCAGTCAGACACTCAAATCTGAGTTAATGGAGAAAGTGGACCTTGTTTCCGTCCTCTCAGAAGCAGGGCAGCAGGCCAGTCCAGGAGAAAAGCACCGAAAAGGCTACCTAGGCTACATCACTCGCATCGCTAACACCCTCCTCAGTGCCTCTGCCTCCTTCCCCTACTTCCGCCAGCACCTGGACAGCGACATGTGGACAGCCTTCGCTTCTTCCTACCTCCTCCCCCAAAACCGCATTGAGACCTCCAAGTACTTCGAAACTTCTCGCAAAGAAAGCGAAATTAGTTCCGACGTGCAGCCCATCGAAGACACTCTGTCCGCCGCAGAGCGGGAAGAAGTGGACAACGAGGAAGGCTTTGAGTTCCAAGTGACGCAAAGTACCCTGCCTGCAGGGATGGACCGGAGGAATGCGAGTGGGGCAACTGCCCCGGAGAGGGAGGAAACGGACGTCTACAACGACTTCAACTACTGGAAAATGCCGGTTGGGGAAAAGGAGTTGGAGGAGTTAGAGTAGGAGTTACAGATAGGAATTGAATACCCGAAGTTACTGGTTCACTAGTGCTGATTTCTCGGCTATTTGTGCCTTTTAGTGCTGAAACCGGGGTATTTTTGGGAGTCTGCCTAAGCCCACGTCCGGACCTGATGGCAATATGTCGCTGGTAGAGTGCCCCTACAACCCTGAACACAAGATGCCGCTCGACAGTCTTCTCAAGCACTTCTCCAAGTGCAAGTCTATGAAGAAACTCCAGCGCCACTTCAAGGTTTGTCCCTTCAACCCTCTGCACCACATCCCAACTGCTGACTACGATGCGCACATTGAAGGCTGCAAGGACAAAAACCCGCTCCTCCTACCAGCTCTCCAACAACTAACCGTGGTCCTCGACCCTTCCAGCGACGTAGGGCTGATTCCTCCTCCTCCCGGCTTTGAGCCTGCAGCCTCTCCAACTGAAGTGAAAGAAGCAGTGTCGCCCGCAGCCCCGCCTGTGCAAGATGCAGCTTGGAGCGAAGTGAAGGCCAAGAAGCCCAAGAAAAAGGCAGACAATGAAGGCGAACTGCAGAGTGACCTGTCCCTGGCAGAGCTCCAACTCAGGCAAAGTGTGGACCAAAAGAAGCGCAAGCAGGAAATCAAAAAGAAGCTGAAGGACATTGACAACCTGCAGGGCAAGCAAGGCCGTGGGGAGGTGTTAGACGTGCAGCAGCTGGAGAAAGTGCGCAAGCGCAAGGCTCTCGAAGACGAACTTAACTCTCTTTCCTAGGCAAACTGCCAGCCTGTAGGAGTAGTGGTTACATAAGTGAGCAACTGCTATGCACGGACTTGGGCTGCGCTCTTTCTTGCGTCAAACGACGAATGGTGTTTCTGGTGGTTTGGCGGAAGTAGGGCAGTGTGCCGCCTATTTGGGTGCTGAGACTGCCGTTGGAACTGCTGTCTGAAGCGTCCTGCCGCTGGCCTGAAGGCTGCACGCCCATGTGTCGCTCCCGACTTCGCTTGATGCTGTCCATGCGGTCGATTCCCTTAGTCATCCAGTCGAACATCAATTCTGTTGACAGCTTTTCTCTTATCAATACATCGCGGAAGAGTCTTCGCATGTAGAAGTAATCCGGCTGCTCCTCGAACCGTAGGCCTTTTGTGTAGGAAAGGAAGGAAATCAGCTCCATAGGCAAGTCCTTGCACAGAATTGTAGGGGCTAGGTTTAGCTTCACTTCCATTATCCGCCTGTTCTTCTCACTTGAGGTCTGCGCAGTCACATTCTGCCACGGCAGAGCGCCTTTCACGAAGTTAACCAACATATACGCCACAGACTCCAAGTCATCTCTTCTGCTCTGCTCCATGCCCATATGTGTATTGATGGACACGAACTTGGCCGTGCCCACCAAGCCTTTGTTCTCCCTGCAGGGAATGTGCTGGTGAGTGCTAGAGTCTCGGTACTTCTTGGACAGTCCGAAGTCCAGTACGAAGAGAAGCGCAGGGTTATCCAGGCCGACAGCGAAGTTCTCAGGCTTGATGTCTCTATGCAAGTAACTAAGATTGTGCAGTGCTTCCAGCCTATGCACTATTTGCTCCCCTAACAGTAGCATCGTCCTCAGTGAAAACTTCCCTTTCGATTGCTCCACCAAGGCCTGCAGCGTCGGTCCGAGAAGCTGCATGATCAAGACATTGTGCTGGTCTTCCGAGCCGAACCACACTAAGGTCGGGACTCCAGTCATGCCCTGCAGGTTCTTCAGCACTCGAGCTTCTGCGGACAGCATTTGGTGCAGGGCGGCTGCGGACTCCAGTTTGGCTGCGTATCGCTTGTGGGTCAGAGTGTCTTCTACCTCGTACACTTCCCCGAAAGACCCTTTGCCCAGCAGAGTCTTGAGCTGGTACTTCTTGCAAATCACACGAGAGTTCATTCTTAATATATGTGCAGAGCATTATGGACTGTTCTAAGTCCATTTTCCCCTCTTTACTGTCTTTGTGCAGTACTTGGAAAAGAGATGGGCGGGTTATGTTTCTTGGGGAGCACAGTCCTTGTGCATCTGCGGTGGGGTTAATGCTATCAGGACTATGAAAACTGTCACTTGGGTCTGAACTTGTTGATGCTTTTTGTAGTTTTCCAGCGTTTTTTTGGTAGTTGGGCTGTCTCATCTTGATTTCTGTATATGGGACTGATTTGAAAATGGGAGTGAAAGTCTCTGCTTTCGAATTTCATAGAGCTAGCTTTGGTCTGGACTGAGTTAATGAGTGTTTAAGCTGATACATTTTGTTTTGGGGCTTTCCTGGAATCAGACAATTGTGAGAGAAAGTCAGTTTTGTTCAGTGATTTCTCCATTGTCTGAGTCATTAGGTAGAAAATTTCCTATGCTGTAGAAGCCACTTGCCCTCGCAGCAGTAAAACAGGACTTCCCTGCTCACAGACAAGGCTCCAAATATGTCCATTAGAGCATAAATAACCCTAATTGCGTACATCCGCAGGTCGCAGCGAGACATTTTCTAGGCAGATTAGCTGGGAATGCGAGCGAGCAGCTGACTAATGGTAGGCAGCAGGTCTGAACAGGTCAAGAGTCTGCAGGCCTCGCGGTGCTGCTCAGCACGCTCCGCAGTAGTCAACTCTGTCCTAGCAGTCTCCGGCCGCACCCACAGAAAGGCAGGCCCCTGTCTCACCAGTGTCCACTCGCGGGAGCAGTACCCCACCGCGCCACACACTTGAAAGGGCTCTTCCAGCAGGGCTTCCAGGTCAGAAGTGAGTTGCGGAGTGACTGGCAGCAGTGTCAGTTGCGCCCTTTGCATCTGCTTTTCCCGCTTGATTGCCTCCTTCAGACTACGGATTTCTTCGAAAGTCTCGTCGTATCGGCTGTGTGCAGAGCTTATAGCCTGCAGGGTGGTTCGCATCTCCTCAGACTCGCCCTCGCCTACAGCCGCAATCCTGCTTTCTAGGGTTTGCTCTTCTTCTGATATGGCCATCAACACGTCAATTCGGTCCTGCACCCTCTGTCTGAGCTCTAGTACTGCGTCTGAGTCCAGCAACTCTTCGTCGTCCGAAACAGGCATTGAAGCTGCAGCCTCAGTCTGCGTTTCACTCTCCTCTGTGAGGATTCTCGGACTATTGATGCCTTTTTCCTTGCGAAAAGGTCTGACTTTAGGGGGGATTTTGAGGCTGGGCAGCACACTAATCCCCCACAAGTGTTCACTCTGCACCGCAGCCTCTGAAGTCCTTTTCAGCGTTTCGTCCATCTTGCTTTTCCGCATGCGGGAGCACTCCACCTTCAACTTCACGTTTTCTATCGTCAATTCGTCCAGTTTTGCCCGTAACTGCGCCATTTCCTTCTCACCCGGCTGAGAAAGCGCCTTCAGCTGTTCAATCTGAATCTTCTGATAGGCCAATTCCGCCTCAAACTCACTCTGAGCCTTGATAGACTTGAGGATCGCCTCCTCGTGGCTGTCTCTGAGAGTGATGTAACTGGCCTTCAGCAGGGTAAACTCCCTCGCGACTTCCTGCAAAGAGTCCACAGCGTAGCCCTCTTCCAGCACAGTGCGGAGCAGACTTTCCCGCTCTTGCTTTTCCCCGCCTAAGTGGTCCGTTAGCTTCCGGACGAACTCTTCGTCGTCGATGGCGCGGATGTAAGGCGCGAAGGACTTCAGCAGGGCCAGGCCCTTGGCTGTGTCTGCGCCTTTGCGGGTGATTCTCACTGGCTGGCCTGGGAACAATTGGTCCAGTTTGCCCTTAATGGCCGATATTTCTGACTCCAGCACTTCCTGCTTCTGCTGCAGCGAAGCCTGCGTCATCCCCACCACGTCAATGCCCTGCTTCTGCTCCTTGAGCGCGTCCAGCACAGTGCCCTGCGACTCCTGCACCTGCTTCACCAGGATTTCCTCCACTTCCTCCCTACTGCCCGCTGAAAGTTCGTCGATGTTGTCAAGGCTGGGGTCGTGCTGAAAGCGCCCAGTTTCTTCGTAGCTGCGACAGAGGTTTTCTATGCGCTGGCGGATTAGCAAGGCTTCTTTGCGGGCTCTCCACCCTTCGGCTTCGGAGTGAAGAGCTTGCACTGTGCTCACTACAGAGTCCAGGAGAGACAGGAGGGCGGGGCGGAGCTGGGTGAGGGAGGCGGGCGTACTGTCCGGGACAATGGCTTCTTCGAGAGGCTCCGCTGCCTCTTGCACTGCTTTGTCGATAGTTTCCAGCACCAAACAGAGTCCTTCGCCCAGCGAGTCCAAGTCCTTGCGCACAGTTTCCACGAGGGAGGCCGCCTGCTTCACTATCTGTGCGGCCGGCTTGTCCCAGTTTGTCTGAATCGCCAGCCATATGTGGTTCTCCAAGGCCTCCATGGCCTCACTGACACTCCTCCTGCAGTCTTCTTGGCTGCCTCTCCTGCGGAGACACAGGGACTCCACTTGACTGGAGGCGGAGGCGAGTGCACTGCTCACAGCACTATGCAGTGAGTCCAGACTGCCTACCTCTGCCTTGCCGCGAGACTTCACTTCTTTCCGCTCAGACTTGGTGAAAATGCATAAGTCGCTCCATATGCTTTCCAATCTGTCTTGCAGTCCCTTCAGCGTGTCATTAACAGTTCTGAGTGAGTCGCGAGCCTGAATAAGGAAGCTGGGGGCGGGGGCTGGGGACTGGCTGGAGCGGGGAGGACTGGCGATAAGTTGGTCCGAGTGCACTGCGGGTCTGGAACGTGACACCGCGACTGCCATTTAGAGGGAAGTGTTAGGCAGGAGGTTAAGTAGTCGAGTCAGGGCCTGCACCAGGTCCGCCCCCAACATCAACTGCGCACCTTCCAGGTACTTCTCCACCATCTCCGTACTGTACAGTGAGGCAACCGCCACTCCACACCGCACCCAAATGCACACTCCCTCGAGTCTCACCAACGTCCACTCCCACGCTTCGAACCTCACTCTGCCACACACCTGACCAGGTGCAGTCCAGAGGACTGGCACAGGGAGCAGACTGAGGCTGGTCTGGCAGGCCTGTATTTCCGCATTCAGACTTTGGATCTCGCCGAATACTTGTTCGAACCTGCGGTGCACCCTGCACAAGTCCTGCGACCAGCGACCCAGACGGAAGAGATCAGGAAAAGCCGCCCACTCCACTAGCTTGGCTTCGATATACTGCTCTTCCAGCGCTGCGAAGGAGGTAGTGGCGCGCTCCGCCTCCAGCGCTGCTTCTTCCTCGGCAATGCGCTGCAACTCCTCCACTTTCGCTGATACTAGTTGGTGCAAGTCGGATATTTCAGTTGGGTTTGATACTGGACTAATGGCGGCATTTACTGTACTGTTAGAAGGAACGGTGGCTTCCAGAGGAATTGATAGAGATCGCCCTAAAAGTGCACTGTTCTCTGCAGAGGGGATTTCTTCCTGTTCCTGCGCAGACTGCTTGGGAGCGGATTTCCTACTGGCTCGGCTCTCGTTTCGTCTCAAAACAGGCTCTCTTATGACAACTTTCTTACCTTTTAGCTCAGAAACGGACCAGGCAGTGAGGCTTTTCTCCCTGGGACTGGCTGTTTGGGTCTTTTTCCTGGGAGGAGTGACGGACTTTGACGCTGCAGACTTATCAGAAAGCGCAGAAGCAAGCAAAATACCTTTATTCAAGCGCTCATTGGAGGGTAAAACCAGCGCTTTTCTCCTAAGTTCCGTTCCAACCGATTCTGCAACTTGCGATTTCGCAGGAATCGTTCTTTTCTCAACCAAATCCGGCTTCGACGGGAGTTTCCCAGCACTGAGCGTGCCTGAATCCTTACTCATAGCCTTGAAGTAGGACATTGGTAGCCGTAGCAGTGTTTTCCCCCCAGTTGTCTGTAGTTGGGGCGTAATGGGCGTTTTCGGGCTTTCTATGAGAGGACTAGTTGGGTCTGTGTGCGGAAGTTCGGACCTGGCGCTCCTGGGCTCCTCCTCGTGTTCCATGCATTCCACTACTTCTTGCACAGTGGTCAGTTTGCGGGGAATCAGTGGCCGACTAGTTGTTTTCACTGGGGAAGGGCGCTCCTTATCAGCGGATTTACTGCGCTTGAGAGTTGCGCTTCCTGGGATATCGGAGATTTCAGGTGTTTCTTTGGTGCTTAGGCAGCTTGCTGTTATCACGGTTTCTACACACAATGCAATTGGCCCTGTTTGCGTAGCCGCAGAAACCACATATTCCCTCCTATCTCTCAGCTGTTTCAACTCCTTTTCCAGCTGCTCTAGCAGTGCTTTGTCCCTTTCGCTTCCCTTCAAATACTCAGTTGTCTTGCCCCTGTAGTCAGCATACTCTGCACGCAGACAGTGCAGACTTTCCTTCAGTCGCACAAACTCTTCCCCAGCCGCTTTCACAGAAAGCACCTGCAAATCAGCGTCTCTCAGAGTAGCTAGAAAGTTCGCTTCTTCCTGTCGTTCTGTCCTGACTTGCTGTGCAAACAGCTCTATGAACTCATGGTCCCCACAAGCTGCAAGTTGCGGTGCAAGCGTCTTGAGCAAGGCAAGTGCAGGCAGTGTAGAGGCGTGGAGACGAGAGGCAGGGAACAAATTGCTCAATTTACCGCGTATTTCCTCAATATCCACATTCATGGACTCCTGTCGGGCGTGCACCTGGGTCACTGCACACCGCACACGTTCACTGCGGGATCGAGTAGTGCGGGGCTGTTGGGTAGGTAGGTAGCTGGGTTCGGTGGAAGGACAGCGACTGTGGATGTTGCGGTCTGGGGAGTCGAAGCTGAGAGTGCTCCTTCCTGCCTCGAAACTAGACGTGTCTCTGCCTAGGTGGCAGGTAGGCACACTTTCCATGGAGTTCTCCCACAGAGCAGCGGCCTGTCTTTCCGCCAGGTCCTTGCACAGACTTGCGATTCGGGTCTTTATGCGCACAGCTTGTTTCTTCATTTTCCAGGTTTCTACGTCTGCTTGCGGTCCACAGCCAGCACAGTGCAGCTGCACAGTGGCCACCATATCCTTGAGGATCCGGTTCATTTCCCTGCGGACCGCTGTCACACTCGTGCTTCTTCCGCCTCGCACACTCGCGTATTGCTCGAAAGAAGCCAACATGCGGAGTCCCTCTTCCTGCAGTTCTGCCGCTAGTTCCTCCTTGCCACTATGCAGAACCCCCACTTCACCCTGACTTGAACCACTCCACACAGGATCAAAGCAGTCCGTTAGTACTCCTCCCTTCAAATATCCAAATAGCACTTCCTCAATTGACTCCAGTGAGGCTGTCAGGCCCTTTGCCAGGGCGTCTGCGCGGATCCTAAGAGTGCTGATAGTCTGTCTGGTTTCTGCGAGTTGTGCCTTTGGAGACTTGTTGTGCACTGCAGCTATTAAGGCCGCCCATATGTCATTGGCCATCTTCTCGAGTGCGGATGTAACCGCCTTTTTCCTTTCTTTCTCGGAATAGGCGCTTTTGTGCTTGAAACAGAAACTCTCGATCTGTGCATCCACCACGAAAACTGCCTTTTTCACCTGAGTAAACAGCCCATCGATATCTGCAGTTGCGCTCAAAAGGCTCATTTCCGCTCCAATTTCGCTATCTTCCTTTCTGACTAGCAGTTGCAGGTCGTTTCCGACTGAATGGAGGCTTTCATGCAGCCCCGCAGCTTCGTTTCTCAGCTTCTCTAGGGACTGTTTCGCTTGATCGAGCAGGCGATAGGCCGCTGGCAACGGCTCAGAGGCGAACCGCGGGGAGATATAGTCACAAGAGCCAGGGCGTTTGGGCAAGTCTTGGGTTTGAGGGGCAGTTAGACATGCGGGGCGAGGTAGTTCAGGGGCCACTTCCATTTTCGAGTTGATTTTCTGCATGTGAGGTCTGCTAGAGTCTACCAAGAGAAGCACTTCTTCCTTGTCAACAGGGTTGCAGGTCTTTTCTTATCCCAACAGTACTTAGCGGCCGCTTCACTGCGAGCAGATTCTATCAGGTGGCAAAACGTTTAGACTTCCTCATTCCCATCTATGGCGTATAATGGGGTTCCTCGAGGTTGGCGCTCCCCCACTGTCCTGGAACGAATGCAAGCGTCTCAGCGCCTACATCAAAGCCCACGGCATCACTCAGTTCCTCAACCTCTACAATCTCAACAAGGACCATCGCAACCACATCCTCTACTGGGGGGATGAGATGGAATACCACATGGTGTACCTGGACCCCACAGCCCGCAAGCCCAAAATATATCTGGAGGCCACAGATGTGCTCAGGGACCTCTGTGCTGCTGAGGAAGCGGTAGGGGGCGGGTCGCAGGACTGGCATCCGGAGTACGGGGCGTGGATGGTGGAAAGCACACCTAACGAGCCATATGGCGAAAACACGAGGGACTTGCTGATAGTGGAAGCTGCACTGGCAATCAGACGCAGGAAGCTGGCTGTGTTCCTGCAGATGGTGGACCCGAACCTGGCTGCCGTGTCTTTACCCGTCTTTCCTCTCCTCGGAGTTGGCTCTGACTACATGTACCCACAGGTGCCGCTCCCCATGCTCAACGAAGCCTCTCAGTCTCTCTATTTGGATGACCGAGTGATCAACCCGCATCCTCGCTTCCCCACACTCACGAAGCATATTGTCCAGCGCAGGGAGCGTCCTGTCAACATCACGATTCCCATCTACCAGGACACAGCCACTACTGCGGCGGACGAGCCTTACCCTGGGAAGATCCACATGGACGCCTGTGGATTCGGCATGGGGAATTGCTGTCTGCAACTGACTCTGAACACTTGCTGTCTGCTGGAAGCCAGGTTCCTGTATGACCAACTGACCCCTTTGACGCCTATTCTGCTCGCACTCTCAGCCACTGCGCCTATTTTCAAAGGCAAGTTAGCGGCAATAGACTGCAGGTGGACTGTTATATCGCAAGCAATGGATGATCGGACTGAGGAAGAAACAGCGACTGGGTCCATTCCCAAGTCGCGGTACTCCGGCGTGGCCTGCTACATCTCCACTGGGAGCCTAAACAAGCCCGCCTACACTCCTGACATCCCCTACGACCTCACCACCTTCAACACACTCATAGCCGCTGGAGTGGATGAGACGCTGGCCAGACACTTGGGCTACCTGTTCCTCAGAGACCCACTCGTCATCTATTCTGACAAAGTGGAGGTGGACGACAGCACGACAACTATTCACTTCGAGAACATTCAAAGCACTAATTGGCAGTCTATGCGCTTCAAGCCTCCGCCTTCCATCAACTCTAAAATCGGCTGGCGGATTGAATTTCGTCCCATGGACATTCAAATAACAGACGTGGAAAACGCGGCTTTGGTCATATTCATGGTACTTCTAGCTCGGGCCACTATCGCCTTCAAACTCAACTTCCAGACTCCACTCCCTATGGTGGACACGAACATGGACCGAGCCCATGCAGTGGATGCAGTGCTGACGCAGCGCTTTCACTGGAAACTGAATGTGGTGAGGCAGGAAATGAAGGAGAGACATGCCTTTACTGCACCTGCAGCTGAGGGGGAGGATGTCATTGAAGAGTTGACTGCAGCGGAAATCTTCTTTGGAAAGGGCACTTACGATGGGCTTTTTAAGTATGTGGATGTGTACTTGAAGGAGGCAATTGCCTGTCCCGCAGACCAATACAGTCAGCTCAATACCCGCTACTTCGAGCTGCTGAGAAGACGCTTGAAAGGAGAAATACCCACAGGTGCACGGTTCTTGCGGAACTTCGTCCTGAACCACCCTCAGTACCAGCATGATTCCATAGTGTCGGGGGAGATAGCCTTCGACTTGGTGAAGCTCTGCACGCAGACAAGCTGGAATGAGCAACTGCTCGGTCCATCCTTCACTCATGCTTCTAGTGCTAGCAGGTAATGTTAGGCTAGAAGGGAAACATCCTGGCATTTAATGGAGGACATGTGGCCTTGCTGGTGGTAGCGGTAGTTAAGTGGCTACACTGCTGTATCTAAGTCGCAAACAGCCAACCAGCCTGCAGCATCAGATCCCTGGCTTGCCACCCTCGGACTCTGGACAGTCTCTTCCATATCTTGAGCATCTCACCAGCTTAGTTAACGTCCATCTTCTACCTGCGAATACACAACTGGCATTTGCCAGTTCCTTCTCTTTTTCTACGAAGTCAGGCACTATGCTCACATTGGTGATGTTTCGAGGAGTTCCCACTACACTTGCTTTGCCACAGTTTCGAGAGGTTTCTCGGCGCTCTTACATACTAGTCAATAGATATCAGCCTTATTAGCCTCATAA
>Ga0247837_1004900_pt1 | contig 20897 bp, 19 predicted proteins | sample LaCtaG_2_FD_187115 | JGI IMG/M metagenome (GOLD analysis project Ga0247837, IMG submission 187115) | Freshwater microbial communities from meromictic Lake La Cruz, Castile-La Mancha, Spain - LaCruzMarch2015_14.5m | ecosystem: Environmental > Aquatic > Freshwater > Lake | place: Spain: Castile-La...
TGTAGTCGGTAATTGAATATGCACCAAAAATGGTAATTAGGAATGCACCAAAAATGGCAACAGGAGTGCTCCACTTTGTAAATATAAGTAGGTTATTTGTGATGATCAAAAAAAGTTTTTCTGTTTTCCATTCTATAACTTTTTCCGGATAGATTTATAATATCACAGTGATAAAGCAGCCTGTCCAAAAGCGCGGTTGCAAGCACTTCATCATCGAGCATTTTGGCCCATTCCGCGGGGCTTTTATTGGTAGTAATGATAAAACAGGTACGTTCATAGATCTGGTTCACAAAGTTGAATAGTGCATTGGCCACACTTTTTTCTACAGGAAAGAGCATGATGTCATCCAGAATGATCAGGTCTGCTTTCATTAGCCTTTTGTATTCGGCCATTGCTGTGCGGGTCATATCCTTGAGCTTAAGGATGTTGGTAAGATCTTCCATAGATTTAAAATAGGTTTTGTAGCCCTTTTCTACTGCATCGGCCCCCAGTCCGGCAGCAAGAAAAGTTTTGCCTGTTCCGGAAGGGCCCATTAACATGAGGTTGAAGCCCTGATCCAGCCAATTCAACTCCCTCAACTGGTTTATCCTTGCCATATTCAACCCATTTTCTGCGCCGGAATCGTAGGTGCCAAGGTCATTTTTAAGCGGTAGATTTGCAGCTTTTCTTCGTCTGATAACCTCGTTTTTAGACCTCTGTGTGGCTTCATGCCGGAGCAGTTCGAGGAAAAATTCCATGAAGCCAGAGCTCTGTTTTTCTGATTTGGCCACCACCTCGGGAAGCCCTGTTGCCATTCCGGTGATTTTAAACTGCCTGCAAAAGGCGTTGATCTGTTCTTTCTTTTCCATTTTTTGATAGTTTTGGCCATGGATTTCCCATCATTGAGAACGTCCATGGCGCTGGTTGTTCAGTTGATTTTTTTGTTGTTTTTATGGTTTACAATAGCTTCATATTCTCCTATGTTGCTTTTTTCGGGCTGTATCAGAGCATTTTCCGGTAATTTTCCATTCAGGGGATTGAGTACCTTGATATTTGGTTCCGCTTTTTTGTCGGACTGCTGAAGCTCAAGGATGGCCTTAAAATCAGATGCGCTGCAGATGGATTTTTCAACACAGTATTTTAATGTAAACTCCACTTTTTGGGGGTCTACTCCATCAATGGCCTTTTGGATTATGTCAAGCTGATCCCTGATATAACGAGGCTTTTTCTCTCTGAGCAGTTCCATCCATTCCTGGGCCAATGCCTCCTGGGTAAACTGACGTGCCGCTTTAGCAATCCTTTCGTCGATGGAGCCGGTTTTATCCCTACTATGATCGGTTTTCTTTATTTTTTGACCGGTGCCCACGGCAAGGAAATGACGACAGATTTCGGTATTGTTTACCGGTTGACTCACGATGAGTTCATCTGCCTCTACGTGTAGGGCGACGCGGCTTCCCTTTCCTTTATAGGTTCCAAGTGGCAGGGAGTAGAAGTTGCCTTTGTAAGGAACGGAATTATCCTTGCGTACGGCATATAGGTCAGGGGAGGCCTGCTTTGGAAGATAGGGCCTGTAAGGGGTAAGATAAGACTGTTCAATGTTGTGTTCGGAGTATGGCTCTTTTTTGGTTACTCCGTGGGGCAGGAGGTTTGCTGTACGGCCAAGCCAGCCCAGGACCTCGTCGTTAAGGGTTTCGATATTGTGGAAGGTACGGTTGTAAAGGAAGTTCATTTTGACGTATTTGACCACATTCTCGACCTTTCCTTTGCTTTCCGGATCGGATTTCCTGCAGAAGTACAGGCTGAAGGACTGTTCGCGCGTATAAGCCCTGAACGTATCGGTGAGGATAATGTCCCCGCCGTTTTCGCTGACCATGAACACCTTATCCTGGTCATAGACAATTTCTAATGGGATACCCCTGATAAAGGCAAAGGCTTTCTCGTGGGCCTCTACAGCCAGCAGGGAGGTAAAGTACTTGTTGGTGAACCATACGTATTTAAACCGGGAGCGGGAAAGTGTGAGTATAAAGAAAAACACTTTTACCCTATTGCCAGACGTGTTACGCATGTTGTATTCGCCAAAATCTACCTGAGCCTGTTTTCCATAAGGGAGCTCTTCCACCATCTCGTATTCACGGGGAGTTTTGATGAAGGGCAGGTTATGCTTGCGCCTTACCCAGGAAACAAAATTAAAAACGGTCTTTTGGGATACTTTTGGCAGATCCTTGAAATGCTCCTTTAGCCAGTCATGCATCTGGGCGGCTGTGGTGTCCCGGAATTTATCCAGTCGAGACTTGACAAAAGACTCATAAGGGGACAATACTTTGTTCCGCTCGGACTGATCGATCATCATCTGTTCGAACTCTAGTTCGGACATCGAAAGATATTTACTCACTGTCCGGCGGTTGAGGACTAACTCTTCGCTTATCTGCCTGATAGAAAATCCCTCTCTGTAGAGGCGGTGAATCTCGAAATAAACCATAAATTTGTTCAAATACACGTTCATAAAATGCTAGTTTTGGTACACTAGCAAAATAGTTCAAAACCCCTTAGGGGCATGCCCCTAAGGGATCATTAGTGGTGCATTCTTGTTGCCAAATATGGTGTATTCTTATTTACCGAAATTGGTGCATTTGTATTTACCGATTACAACTAACCTTATGTTTTACTTAGAAGTAGAAAAGAAACCATTGATAATCCAATATTTGTGACAGAATCATCTATCTTTATCTTATATACTATTGCATTTCTTTTGAAAGTTTGAGTACAAAAACTGCATTATCATAACACAAATAGCTTTGTATCAGGTTAAAATACCAGTTCCACCGTTTGAACACAAAAACAAATCGTATCTCATATTTAAAAACCGAAACCACCACCATAGATACAGCCATTGCCATAGCCGGAAATTTAATTTATTAAGGATATTTAATGGGCTAAGCTAGCCAAGGTAGTAATGGGGAAAAGAAAACTTAACTTTGCACATCAAATGATTGACTAATGCAAGACGAGAATAACAATATTGGGTATGAGCCCGATGTAGAATTTGAAGACCTTAGCGGGGCTTTAATGGAAAAACCATTTGACCCAAATAAGATTGACATAACCACGAAAACACCTTCATTAGATATTTTAATTAAACGATTAAAAGCAGATCCAGCTGAAATTGACTTGTCACCAGCTTTTCAGAGACATAGTGATTTGTGGGATGATGAAAAGCAAAGCCGATTGATAGAATCCATATTGATTAAATTCCCATTACCTGCTTTTTATTTTGATGGTTCAGATAACAATAAATGGTTGGTCGTGGATGGATTGCAGCGTTTAAGTTCTTTGAGAAATTTTATTATCCTGAAGAAACTAAAATTAAAAGGTCTTGAATTTTTAAGCCAATTGAACGGAATGAAGTTTGACGACCTGCCACGTAGTTTGCAACGTCAAATTGAAGAAACGCAAATCACCGCTTACATTATCAATGATGGAACACCCCCAGAAGTAAAATTCAACATATTTCAACGTATCAACACAGGTGGTTTAACGCTTAACTCGCAAGAAATCAGGCACGCTTTAAATCAAGGGATCCCTGCACAGTTTGTTGCAGAACTTGCCGAATTGGACGAACTCAAGTATGCTACAGACCAAGCATTGAAACCAAAGCGGATGTTAGACCGAGAGTTCGTCACTCGTTTTCTGGCTTTCTATCTACATCCATATCCTGAATATATTCCAGACCTTGATACCTATTTAAATTCGGCTATGGGAGAATTGAAAAAGATAGATAATTCACAAAGACAAAAAATCAAGTCAGATTTTATTCAATCTGTCCTATTGGCAAAATCCATTTTTGGCGAATGGGCTTTTAGAAAAACAGATAAATATCCCGACAAAAGAAATCCGATTAACAAAGCTCTTTTTGAGGTTTGGAGTGTGTCGCTGGCAAAACTTGATGACAGCGAGAAAAAAACATTAGAAGAAAGGAAAGAAATGTTGTTCGATAAATCTATAGAACTGGTGAAAAAGGATACAATGTTTTTTGACAGCATTACTACTTCAACAAGTAACAAGTCTAGTGTGGCTTATCGATTTTCAAGCGTTGAAAAAATAATTCAAGAAACATTAAAGGCATGATCAAACAAATTGAAATAAAGAATTTCAAATCCATTAAACAAGCAGATATAAGTGCTTCAAACTTGAATCTGTTAATGGGTTTAAATGGAATGGGCAAAAGTTCATTCATACAAACTTTGCTTCTGTTGATGCAAAGCGATAAACTGGAAGAAGGCGTGATTGACTTAAATGGTATTTTAGTTCAAATTGGTCAAGGTAGAGACGCACTTTACCAGTATGCCGAAGAAGAAAAAATTGTTTTTGAATTGACTTTTGGAGGACAAATCCAATATTCTTGGATATTTAATTATCAAAAAGACAAAGAAAAACTAATTTCTGAAAATGGCTATGATAAAGACCAAATGAGTTTTTTCAGAAAAAATACAAGTCCATTTCAATATATTCCAGCGAACAGAATTGGGCCAATGGATATTTACGAAGCTTCCAGTGTTGTTGTATCTGATAAAAGGCAGTTGGGTTTATTGGGAGAATTTGCTGCTTACTACATTAATGTTTTTGGACAAGAACAAGTTATCAGCGAGAAACTCAGACATTCAAATGCTACTTCCACAAATTTGCTTTCTCAAATAAACGCTTGGATGAAAGAAATCTCGCCAGGCGTTTCATTAAATACAAAGTATGTTCCTGAAGTAAACAAGGTGATTTTAGACTATCAGTTTGACTTAATGAAAGATAAAACAAACTCCTTTCGACCAAAAAATGTTGGCTTTGGAATTTCCTACGTGTTACCCGTTGTTTTAGCATTGCTTACCGCGGAAGAAGGTAAAATAATTGTTATTGAAAACCCTGAATCACACATTCATCCGAGAGGCCAAGCCGAATTAGGCAAACTCATCTCATTGGCTGCAAATATTGGTGCACAATTATTCGTAGAAACACATAGCGACCATATATTAAATGGTATTAGAGTTGCCGTAAAAGATAATTTGGTGGATAAGGCAAAAGTGAATGTGATGTATTTTGAAAAGACCACCACAGAAGAAGAGCAGTTTACGAAAATTACTCAAATAAGAGTTGATAAAAACGGGACTTTAAGCGAATACCCAAAGGGTTTTTTAGATGAATGGAGTAATCAAATATCAAAATTGATTTAAGCTATGGAGCTGGCATTTAATGAAATAAGTCGAACTCCATTATTGGATGACAAATATCAGGCAAACGAAAGAATGCTTCTATTTTCGAGAGCTGTTGCTGAAGCAAGAAAAAATGGTTTTAGAAACATAAGAACGCATTATTCTGCTAATGAAATAAAACTAACTCAAGATTATTCTTTCCACAATTGGTTGTTTGACAAAGAATTTCCAGCAGAAAGCAGGTCTTTATTCTATGATATGCTTGTGCAACCTTTTTTGATAGAAGGTGATGAAAAAATTGAAGAAAAATTTATTGACGCAACTTACTTCTTTGAGGATTTAGAAAATCAAATTCCCAAGCAGGAATGTTTGGGTTTAACTTCTGCTTATTTGAGTGAAATTCCTGCTATTAGTTTTCAAAGTAATCCTGCATGGCTAAAAAACAAAGTGGGAATTATTATTGAAAAAGGAGCAGATATTTCAACGGAAGAAGTTCATCATATTTTTTCAATAGAATGCTTTAGTCAAAATTCCTTAGCTGATTTTGTTGAAAGTATATCTATGCTTGATTTATTCGAAACGAATGTTAATCCAGACGACAAACACTTTCATTTTACTATCCATCATGGTCAACAAGAATTAACTGAGTTATGGAATAGAATTAAAAAATCTCCTTTTGTAATTGAAGGAATGTCTATTGAGTGGGGAGGCAACTCATTTTTTAAAAAACCGCAAAGAGATGGAAAAATTGATATAGTTCATCTTAAATCTGACAGAAGATATGCAATGCAAGTTCAAACAACAGGTAGAAACTTGAGAGAAACCATTGAGATTGCTAACCGATTATCAGAACAATACGGATAATTAATGAAAACAGACACCTCAGGAAATGGAGGTAATGAAATGGTAAATCATCCACGGGTGCATAAAGAAAGGGATTACTGACAATAACATTAAACTCAAACTGTTTTTAATAAACCCGGTTCCAAGCTAAACGAAAGATTTAGGCCTATATAACCAAAACCATTTTCAGAAACAATTCAAGTCCATTACAGCAGTATCCTACTGTCTAGTTACATCTTTTATAATTGCTGGAAATTCCCAGAGATTAATTCGAAAAGTCTATAATTGGCACGTTTTTCATAATAATAACAAAAAAGTTCATTTTGTTTCCTGGAATAGGAACTGAAAAGAAAAGTTAAAGATAGAAACCCTATTCAACAGCAGCTTACCTTAATCTTTAGTAGCATTTTCATATTAACCTCATATTCATTTTATTTGTCGTATATTGAAGGAATAGTTTTGAATATTTGATTTGAAATAAACTTTTCGAATTAATTCAATAAACATCAACCAATTTAATTATGAAAGCTGAACAGATTAAAGAATTATTTGCTCAATTTGAAGCCACGGCTTCTGAATATGAGGGAATTGAGTGCTGGAGTGCCAGGGAATTGCAAGCCTTGTTAGGTTACAGCAAATGGGAAAATTTTGAAAAGGTAATCCTAAAGGCTAAAGAATCCTGCAATCAGGTAGAAGAGGAAATCTCGGATCACTTTCCTGACGTCAGGAAGGTGATCACAAAAGGTAAAGGAGCTAAAGAAGAAATTAGTGACATCCTTCTGACCAGATATGCCTGTTACCTGATAGCTCAGAATGGCGATAGCCGTAAGGAGGAAATCGCTTTTGCACAGAACTATTTTGCCGTGCAAACCCGACGGGCTGAATTGGTAGAGCAGCGATTATTAGAATATGAGCGTGTTAAAGCTCGTGAAAAACTAAGCCAAACGGAAAAGCAGTTATCCGGTGTTTTATTTGAACGAGGTGTTGATGAAAAAGGATTTGGAATTATTCGCTCCAAAGGTGACCAGGCGTTGTTTCGGTTGACTACACAACAATTAAAGAAAAAAATGCAAGTTCCTGATGGCAGGCCGGTGGCAGACTTTCTGCCTACCATTAGTATTAAAGCTAAAGACCTTGCTGCGGAAATGACCAGTCTCAATGTTCAAAACAAGAATTTAAAAGGTCATAATCCGATTGAAATGGAGCATGTTGATAACAATATAGCTGTCAGAGATGTGCTAACTAAAAGAGGTATTGTGCCAGAAAATCTTCCCCCTGCGGAAGATGTAAAAAAAGTTCAACGTAAATTAGCCAGTGATGGGAAGCAAGTGTTGAAAGACACCAGGAAGAAAAAATAACTCCGGAACTAATAGCAAATAAATATACTGCATGTCATGGTAAATACTCTTTTTACTCTGACACTGGATATTCCGGCTCAAAGTGAGCCACTTGATTCCATTGATATAATAGTCTTATCTTTTGGTCAGATAAGATTCCGTATTAAATTTTAACAGTAATTGACATTTGTGGCTATTGTTCATGGTTTTCGCGGGAATTTACATCAATAACCATGGTAAAGAAATAAATCCGTGGTATATTTTATACACTAAAATGATAACGTTCATTATTAGTATTAGGTGAGGTTGCATAAAAATTTAGCCTTTTTTTTTAATGAATTTAAATCTGCCTGAAAAGTTCTCCACCGTTTCTACTTAATCTGTTACATTTCGAGTAAATTTGATAACCTTATTCTAATTGGAAAGGAAATTTGCCCTTTGTGCTCGATGCGTGAATTGACCATTCAAAAACAGTTAAAGACTATGAAGTTTTCTTTACTAAACGAAATAATTTCATAATCATGAGGATAGATAAAATTAGAATAAAAAATTTTAAAGGTTTTGAGGAGGAAATCTTTCAGCTAAATCCTCTTTTTACTGTATTTATTGGAGATAATGCAAAAGGGAAGACATCTGTTCTTGACGCTTTGGCCGTTGCAGTAAGTAGTTTTTTACGAGGCATAGACGTTGCAAAACATGAATCACGGAATATAGAAAAAAATGAAATTAGGATAGTTACTAAAGATGGTCAACCACTTCCTCAGTTGCCTGTCGAAATACATGCATTTGGCACTGTGAATGACATAAGTATCAATGAAGGCTGGTTGAGAACGGTAGAAAAGATTTCGCCTAAGAAAACGAATACCTTATTTGTAAAAGCAAAAAATATTGAGAGAGTAGCAGAAGACATGTTGAAACTAAGTCGATCAGGTCATAATGTGGTTTTCCCCGTAATTGCTTATCATGGTACTGGAAGATTATGGGCAGAACATGAGGCCAAGAAAACAGAATACAAAAAAACTGGCGAAGGGGTTTCCCAGGCATATCTTAATTGCCTTTCTCCAAAATCCTCAAGTAAGGAGTTTCTTTCATGGTACAAAACTTATGAAGACGAAATTCGAAAGTTTGATCAGGAAAAAGATAAATTATTACTTAAAACATTTAATAGTACCGTTATATCGATGATTCCTGATAATCATTGGCAAAATATGGCTTACAGTTTTGCAGCAGAAGATCTCACTGGTATTTTTGTTACTCCTAATGGTGAAAAGGAAAAACTTCAATTCAGGCAATTAAGTGATGGTTACAGAAACATCATTGGAATGGTTGCTGATATTGCTTACAGGTGTATAAAACTTAATCCACATTTAGGTGAAAATGCTGTAAAAGAAACGCCTGGAATTGTCCTTATTGATGAGCTTGACTTGCATCTTCATCCTAATTGGCAACGCAGAATTGTAGAGGATTTAAAAAATACTTTTCCAGGCATTCAATTTGTAGCTACCACACATTCTCCTTTTATCATCCAAAGCCTGAAAGAAGATGAGCTCAGAAACTTAGACAGGAAGATTGTTTCTCAAAAGGATCCTAAAGATATCCCCATAAACAAAATTATAACCGATATTATGGAGGTCGAAAGTATAAAGAGTGATGATTTCGAAAAAAGATATAGTGTGGCAAAGTTGGAATTGGAGAAAATCGAAGCAGCTCGCCCCGATAATAACCTAACTATGGATGACTATGTGGCTGTAAGTAAGTTACTTGGTAGTTTATTAGAGGAAGAAACAGATGACGCTGTCTATAAGGCATTTTTAGAAAAGCAAAATGATTCAAACGATGAGACCAATTGATAAAGGTAGCTGGCCCACGAAAGATTCACATACTAACCGAAAGAGAGTATTCAATGATTGGACAAGAGCTATCCCTTATTTGAAAGGCCGTACCGGAAGATATTGTCATTTATGTGAATTGAAAGTTTCCAATGCGATGGCGATAGAACACATTAAATCGAAAAAATATTTCCCAAGGCTTCAAGCTCATTGGGATAACTTTTTATTGATATGTAATCATTGCAATTCTCATAAATTAGCAACTATAACAATTTCTCCATACAAAAAAACTTATTATTGGCCGCATCTGAATAATACCATAATGGCTTTTAACTTCAGAATAACTGGTGAAATTATACCAAACAGAACATACCTAACTACTAAGCCACAAATTGATAGGGCAAATGCTACCATTGATTTGTATGGCCTTGATAAAGTGGTTACCGCACAAGGCAACTCTGACGATCGTTTAAAAGACCGTCTTGAAGCATATAAACAAGCTATTGACCGTTTTATCGAATTTTCTAATGGTAAGGCTTCTATTCATGCAATTGTTGATAATGCCAAAAATACCGGCTTCTTCTCTGTATGGTTAAAAGTTTTTAATTCTGTTCCGAACGTCAAGGCTGCATTAATTGATTGTCTTGATTTTCATTTGGCAACTACTTATTGCTTTAATTCTACCTATCAACCCATACCCCGTAACCCTACATTTACCGCTGACCCTATCTAAATATGTTTAATTAAACATGACATTAAATACTGGGGATTTATTCCACAAGACCCCATGTTTTCTCCAAAACAAATTTCCTATACCGTGCAGTAGGCTTAGGTGTATTACACAAAACTGTATAGAATATATTCTTTGATGGAATCCATACATAATCGGCAATAAATCCTCCCTGATCTCCTGTGTGATAAATCACTTTTTCTCCGTTGAAATTTCCAACAAACCAACTATAACCAATAAATGAAGGGATAGAACTGTTCCAATTTTCTGGTTGATAAATGGTCCTTGTTTTCTTTATAATGTCCTCAGATAAAAAGACTTCTTTTTGTAATGCCTGTTCATATCTGTATAAATCACGAACCGAACTCCAGACGCCACCATTACCCGCAGCAGGAAAAGTTGGTTCTTCCCCATAATCATCTTCCTTAAAAAGTCCGTTGTCCAGAACATAAGCATGGGCAACCCCGGTTTGCGGATATGGTCCATCTGTAATTTTACTATCCTTTAAACCTGATGTTTGAAAAATTCGCTGAATAATAAAATCTTGCCACCTACTTCCCGTAACTTGCTCAATGATGAGTGCCAAAGCATTAAACGCAGGATTTGAATACTCAAAACGGGAACCAGCGTCGAAAGCCGTTGAATCATTAGCCAAAATTGGGGCAAAATTTTCAACATCCTTTGCTGTCAAATAAAATACCGAATCCAATCGCACCTTTCGACTATCAAACAATCCGGAGGAATGGTTCAATAAATGAACAATCTTTACTTTTCGACCTATTTCCGGATTTTTAAAATTTGGAAAATACTTTTCCAGCGGATCCTCCAAAGAAAGTTTTCCCTCTTCTTCCAATATCATAATCCCATTCATAACAAAGGTTTTTGAAATGGACCCTGTGTTGAAAGACGTATTTGCGGTAATTTGCTCTTTTGTATTTAGATCTGCGAGGCCATAACCCTTTTCAAATAAAACCTTCCCATTTTTCATCACCAAAATAGCTCCGCCAGGTTGGTCCGCCGGGAATTCCTTTTGAAAATAGGTATCTAACTGATTGCTTATTTGTTGCCATTCTGATGAAGGTTCACATGATAAAAGGGATATCAGAAGTAAATAAAGGGGCAAAGAACAGGTGGAAAATTTCATATTGGCACTGGTTTGTAACCAATATAACGAAATTTAAAGTAATTACAAAGCCAATTTGTAACTAAACCAAAAGGCTGATTAACCTTTCATAAATCCTCTGATGAGCTGATTTACCTCTGTTGATTTTTCAAACATTATAAAATGTCCTCCTTTTTTTATTAGATGGAGAGAACAATCAGGCATCCTTTCTGCTCCTTCCCTGGCAAATTTTTCTGTTTTACCCCCATTTAAATATCTATTAGGAATAAGATTATCGTTTGCTCCAAAAATACATAGAGATGGTTGTTTTACCTGCGGCAAAAAGTCAAAAACCGGACTGTCAACCATGGCATTTACTCCGAGAGTGACATGATTACAGTAATCGGCAAAATCTGTTGCTGTCCTTATTTTTATGCGATCGTCCACCATAAACTGTGCGTCATCGGGCATGTTATAAAAATTAAACGCATAATTCACTCTTATTCTTTCTACGGTAGTTAGCCTTACGCCATCGGCCGTTGACACATCGCGAAACCATTGTCGTTCGCCCTTATTGAAGGTTTCAAATCCTGCCGGAGCTATAAGAATCAACTTAGAGACAAGGTCAGGAAATTTAAGTGCCGTTGTAATTGCTATTTGACCACCCATGGAATGACCGGCAATCACTACTTTTTCAAGACCAAGTTTAGTACAAAACTGCTGAATGGTTTCCGCGAAAAAATCCATGGAGACAGGATAATTCCCTTTAGAAGATTTACCATATCCGGGTAAATCCAGGGCAATACAACGGTATGATGTCTTTAGATCTGCCATGTTCTTTTTCCAAGCGGGGATATAAGAAGCAAGACCATGAATAAAAAGAATGGTTTCATTGCCAGCACCTTCTTCAACATAAGCTATATGAATATCATGGTCTAAAGAAACCCATTTTTCAGTTTGGCCGTAATTCAGCTCCTTCATTGTAAAGGGAACTTTCTGTGCCTCTAAAAAAAAGGCATAAAAAGCAAGAAAGGTTAAAATGAAATATCGCATTCTGTAAAGTTTTAAAATATCAACCATTTAAGACAAACAAAACCCAGCCAAGGATTTACAGGACGTATGTTTACGTTACCATTTGTTATTTTACTGTCATAAAAATCTCCCAAAACCATGTAAGCGCCATGCGCTTCAACCGTAAGAAAAGCGCCAAAATCATAACCCAGCTTGGCATTTGCTTCCCAGCCCATAAAGTACCCTCCTCCTCTTGGTGCTACTGTTGAAAACCCGGCAACACCGCCTATTTTAGAGTGAAATTTGTTGGGAATCAAATCTTTGGAAAAATTTACCGTACCTCCAGCGATACCATAACCCATGTTTGAAATATCAGTTACTGCGGCAACAAAACGATTAACTACATTTCCATGAGGAAACAACAAATACCCTCCATGTCCTATAAATATGCCGCCTGGGCTACCCCAGGTATTGGAAGTAATGACGCCATTATATTTATTGTCACTGATACCGTTGCGATCCCCACTGGTAAAAATCAAATCAGCAACCATTATGTCTCCTGTCGTTTGTCCATACCGATACCCTGCCCTAAGATTTCCTGCAACCCCATTGATAGACACAGATGTAACAAATTCATCTCCACCAACAGCCTTTTGTCTGATGGAACCAACATTATAATTAACAAATCCTGACATAAACCACCTGTCCAGCATCATTTCCTCATTCCTTGAAAAGTAACTACCTAACCAAATCACATCTGATTTATAAGGATTTGAACCTAAAGGAAACCGAAATGCGCCATTAAAGGTAGTCAAAGGACTGGCGAAGCCCTGCCCAAGAATACTGATACCTCCGCTACCACCTGAATTATCTTTCACATAATAAACGGAAGCACCAACATTCCATTTAGGGGCAATATTCAATTGATGATTCATCTCAAACAAGGATACATCATCATTAAGTTCCACATTATTCTCATAAAGCTTATAAAAACCAGCCTTACTGCTCAATCTGTCAGACTGTCGCCTGACACTTATGCCTACACCGTCAGTCCCAAAATAAGCCAGTCGGTACCCGGTGCTGGTAAATTTATCAAAAAAGGTACGGTATAAGTCATGAGGAGAATCATACATCCTTTGCAACCCAACATTAATGGTCCAATTTTTTGCCGGGATAAATTCTACCTCAAGATTTTGAGTTTGCAGGTTTACCTGATCCGCTGAAATAGCCGAACCGAAATTACCTCCAGTACCATAAGCAACATCACCCCAGGTCCAATCGATTTCAAAAGAAGCACGTAAAGTGGCTTTACCATCAAAAATGGCGGGAGAATATATAAAAAAGGGAAGTGCCCTTTGTTCCGCATACAAAGCAGTGAAATCATTGGAGGTAGTGGTTGTATTACTTCCAAAAAGGCGTCCAATAATCTGCCCTTTCAGAAAGTCATTTTCTGGTGCCATATTCATGGCTACGTGCTGTTGGTAGAAATAAACGAAAGCCTGAAACGGTTTATTCGCTTTTGTTGGCAATACTTTATCAAATCCTTTGAACCCATCTTGCTCAGATGCCTGGGAAAGGAGAAAAATCGGAAACCAAAGGATTGCAATAAGGATGTATAACTTTCTCATATCTGATAGGTTGGAAAATTGGTATGAAAATCTCCTTTTACTTTACCCGGGTGTAATTTTGAACATTAAATTGTTGGAAAGCGCCGCTTGATGTACTTCCAAAGCCGCCGGTTGGGGTTGGCGGCGTTACACCTGCAACAGAAGGTTCTGTTTGAGCAACTTCGTATTTCATGCTGTTGTTATCGGCAGAAACCTCAAATATGCCTTCGGCAGTTAGTGTAGAAGGGGTTGTTTGGTTCAATTTAATAGTATAAATATTACCAACAGCCGACTTAGTCTGTATATAAGTACCTGTAAGAACAACTTTGCTACCTCCTTTCCATTGATTAACCGTGTAAGTACTGTTTACTTTAAATTCCGCTGTAATGGAATCAGCAAAAGTAGATAGAATTGGAGCTACAGGAAATGATTTCCAGTTACCTTGTAATCCTTCAAGGCAAGCAGTACAAACACCTCCACAATCAACACTTGTCTCATCCTGATTTTTAATGCCATCGGTGCAATTTCCCAAATCTTCCTCCTTTTGGCAACCTAACATCATGGCTGAAGCAATCCATAACATCCATCCAAATAATTTTAAAGTTTTCATGTTTTTGTTTTTAAAATGTTAAATACTACAATAATTTTAAAGCCTTTCTATCTATCTTACCACTATCCGATTTGGGTAGTTGGTCCATAAATACATAATATTTGGGCACTTTGAATTTTGCCATTTGACTGACACAATAAGCTTTAACCTGTGATTCAGTTAAAGAAGGAGCAGAAATAAATGCTTTTCCAACCTCCCCCCATTTTTCATCCTTTACACCAATAACCGCACATTCTCTTATTTCAGGCCATTTTCTAAGCACACGCTCTATTTCAGCAGGATAGACATTTTCTCCGCCACTGATAAACATATTTTTAAGCCGATCTACAATGTAGAGGTATCTTTCTTCATCCTCAATGACAATATCTCCCGTTTTCAACCATTCCCCATCAGTTGAAAAAGCCTCCACTGTGGCTACATCATTATGCCAGTAACCAGGTGTAACCATCGGGCCTCTTAACCACAATTCTCCCGATTCATTGGAAGAGGCATCTTTGCCATGTTCGTTGATTATTCGGTGACTGACATAGAAATTAGGCCGGCCAATACTTCCAATTTTCCGAATCGCATCATCTTGATGTAAAGAGGTAAGATTAGGTCCTACTTCCGTCATGCCATAGCCCTGTCTAATGGCTACCCCTTTGGTTGCATACGTTTCGATGAGCGGTATTGGCATGGATTCACCTCCAACAATGATGTAATCCAAACAACTTAAATCTACCTGTTTAAATAGTTCCTCCTGAGCCATCATAGACAACATAGTGGGTACCCCCATGAAAATATTGCATTTTTGACTGGCTAATTCCTGTAGGACAATATCTGGTTCAAATTTTTTGCTTAAGACAATAAAAGCGCCATGGTGTAAAAAAGGTAACAATAATACATTCCAACCGCCTGTGTGAAAAGGTGGCATAACGTTTATGGTGCGACTTTCAGCAGAAAGATGGAGTGAAATAGCTGTATTGATGCTATTCCAAAAAGCCATTTTATGCGTATATTTTACCCCTTTGGGCTTTCCCGTAGTTCCCGATGTGTAAATGATGAAGAGAAGAGTATCTTCCATGACCTCTGGAATGAAAACGTAGTCCATTTCTTTCATTTCCCCAAGGATGGAAAAATCATGGGAAATGTTTGAAAACTCATCTGCTACCAGATGCCTGAACTTATTTTCTACGAATATGAGCACAGGTGCTGAATCATGAAGTATTTCTGTAATTTCAGGCAATGCTAAACGATAATTCAACGGGACTATGGCAAATCCAAGTTTCTGTGCAGCAGAAAAAAGGGCAATGTAATCTATGCTGTATTCGGCAAAAACAGCAATCCTGTCGCCAGAAGTAATATGATACATCTCCTGAAGTTGATTTAATATGCCATTTGCCTTTTTATTTAAGGAGGCATACGTTATCTCCAAATCGCTATCTTGTTCCTTTATAGCTAATTTTTCCGGACTATACAGTGCCCATCGAGAAATCCAGTCATGTTGCCACATCTTCATTTAAAAACCATTTTTACATTTTAAATAAGGAAGCTCCAAAAGCCAATCCACCTCCTGAACCCACAAAACAGACAATATCACCAGCTTGAACCCGCCCTTTTTGCATCCATTCATCAAATGCCATTGGAATACAAGCCGAGCCCGTGTAGCCATAATAATGCATTATAGTTGCTGCTTTACTTCTTTCCACTCCAAGAATATCCATGGTTTGAAAAATGGAATTTATGTTGATTTGAGTTAAAAAGAAGTGATTAATGTCATGAACAGAAATTCCTTCCTTTTCACATAAATCGAGGATCATCTTACTCCAAACCGCAGGATTTATAGCCGTTGGTATTTTTTTGACAAATTTTAACTGATGATCATGGTTTTGGATGACTTCTACATTCATAGGTAAATGACTGGCACCACCGTATATGCCCATCCAACTATTATATTCTCCTTTGGTTGAAAGCTTGCTCGATATAAACCCACGGGCTTCCATAGTGCTTCCGACGACAACGGCCCCTGCTCCGTCAGCAAAAAGTGTTGCCGTTTTTTTATCCATCTTATTTAAATATTTGCTCATCGTATAAGCCCCAACAACCAGTATGTATTTATATTGAGTGTCCGACTGAATATATTTCACCGCAATATCAAGAGCGGTTACAAACCCTGCACAAGCAGAATTAACATCGAATGTTCCTGCATTAATAAGTCCTAACCTATCTTGTATAACCGATGCTGTTGAAGGAGATATATATTCAGGTGTATCCGTAGCAATAATCAACAAGTCAATATCCTCGGGTGTTATGTTTGCATTTTCCATAGCCTTAACACAAGCCTTTTCAACTAAGTCAGCTGTACTCTCATTTTCTGAACACCATCTTCTTTCATATATCTGTACATTTTCCCTAAGCCAGGTATCGACATCTTCCCCTAATAAATTATTAAAAAAAATATTCGACACAACATTATCCGGCACATAAGCGCCTGAAGAGAGAATTATTGCATTCCTTTTTTCCAGTTTTTCGTTCTTAGGTGAATCATTCATTGATTTCGGTAAGTTTTTTAGGTTGTTCATAAATTTTATATAATACGCCCCCTACAAATAATGCAGACAAAATAGCAATGGTAGCCGCGACAGCAGGATTTCTAATTTCTCCTGACGTGTATGGTGTTAAGGAGCCATAATAAACAGAAAAATGTACTACAAAGGCTGTAAAAGCTGCACCAATAGCAGCTTGCTTAGGGGTGTTCTTAAAGAAAATACCAAATAAGACGGGTACAAATGCCGCTGAGAAATAGGCATAAACCCCATTTTGAGCAAGAATGCCAACGCTTAAATTAGGATATTTTAATTGTTGGTAACTTAATAAAATCGATACGATAGCCAATATGACAATAACCCATTTGTTAATATGTGTTATTTTTTCCGTTTCATTTTTCCATCCTAACATGGGGGCCATTATATCATTTGAAATGGTAATGGAAAGAGACTGAACAATGCCTTCCAAGGTGGACAATCCCGCTGAAATCAATCCCATAACGACGATGATGCCCACGCCAATAGAAAAATTCCTCACAACGTAAGCGGATAATATACCATCCATTTTAATTGGCAATCCATCATTCATCAAATCAGGAAACATCAATCGTGCGTAAAACCCGACAAAAAGTACCGCAAAAAAAAGAGTCTCCACAATGATGGCTACCGCAAGATATTTGTTGACATCCTTGTCAGATTTAAGCATTAGGGACTTGGTAATGATGTGGGGCTGACATACAATGGCAATGCCAACAATAAAATTGCAGAATATAACTTCAAACCAATCTCTGAAAAGGGGACTGCTCTCATTGAATATACTTGTCATATCTGGATCAATCCTTTCTATCTTTGTCCAGAAACCAGACACTCCCTGACTGAAATGATCGTAACCGGAGGTAAGTAGTATGATAGCTACTATACCCATGAGGATGGCTTGTATGGCGTTAGTATAAACCATTGAATTGGCACCTCCAAACATAGTATAACCAAATACAAAAACGACTAGTATAACCAATACAAGAAGCTCATCAGCTCCTAATGCACTTGCAATGACCTTTGTTAATCCTACACATATCAATACGATAAAAGTGATTAATAATAGGGAAATGACGGCCATGAAATATGAAAAAAATGGACTTTCATACCGGCTACCAGCCCATTGCGCCATTGTGAGTGCCTTTACACTCGTACCATATTTTCTAAAACTTTTACTAAGTACAATGAGTGATATAAACAGGCCAATAGGTAAAACAACTGACATTGCAAAAAAGGCGCTCCATCCATAAAGCGCGACAAATCCAGGATTAATGATAAAGGTGGCTGCACTGGTAATTCCCGCTGCCAGAGACAGGCCGACAACCACCGGAGAAAAACCAGCTCCCAATGCAAAATCTTTTATATCCTTTGTCTTTGAAGATCCCCGATATACGAGGTACACCGTTAGACAGGCATATAAAATGAGAATTAACATGGTGGCTTGTGCAAAACTCATACTGGTTTCCGATTACGTTTTAAAATATGGTTAGCTAATATCTACATTAAATTATTAGCCATAATAACCCTTTGAGTTAAAATACGATATGACATTTTTAATATTAATTATATAATTAATTGATTTACATAATTTTATTATTATATTTTTGCCTAAGACTTTAATTGTTTATATCTTTAATATTGTTCTGTTTATCCTGATTGAATAGCATTTATACCTATTTTTGCTTAAACAAATGATTATTTACCATAAAAAATTGGGTATTATGAATATATTAAAAGGAAAAGTAGCTATTGTCACAGGTGGTTCTTCCGGACTTGGAAAAGCAACAATACTAAAATTTGCATCAGAGGGTGCTATTATAATCAATTGGGATTTGAATGTGGAAAGAGGAAAAGCTCTTTTAGATGAATTAAAAAAAATGGGGACTTCCTCTGAGTTCTATAGGGTGAATACCGCCGATATTTCAACTATCCAACTGGCCGTGACAGATATAATTACTAAATATGGAAAGATTGATATTCTCATTAATAATGCGGGTATTACCAGAGATGCCACATTACTCAAAATGAGCACTGATCAATGGCAGCAGGTCATTGATGTAAATCTTACAGGCGTTTTTAATGCGACGAAGGTGGTCGCACCTTATATGGTGGAAAAAGGATATGGAAAGATTATTAGTATATCCTCCGTTGTTGGTTTATATGGTAACTTCGGACAAACAAATTATGCCGCAGCAAAAGCTGGCGTAATTGCCATGACTCAGACATGGGCCAAAGAACTGGGTAGAAAAGGCGTAACAGCCAATGCGGTAGCTCCTGGCTTTATTCATACAGAAATACTTCAAGCAATGCCAGAGGATGTATTGAATAAAATGAAAGCTAAAGTACCTTTACAACGGTTAGGAAAACCTGAGGACATTGCCAATGTAAATTTATTCCTTGCATCTGACCAATCTGATTATATCAATGGTGCTACCATCAGTGTCGATGGAGGTATTACTCTTTAATTTTTTATGCATTGAAGCGAAAACTGACAAAATTTGAAGATTTTACTTCCTGGGTACTACCTCTCGAAGCGGACTTTCTGACCTTCCATCAAAAAATGGAGGACGTCGAAAAAATTGACGTCCTTCAAAAAATTGTTTCTCAGGCTAAAAACAGAGATACATTTGAAGTCTTTGACCCTGCTATCGATAAACGAAAATATAGTTATGTTAAAGGTTGGTGTCAGCAACTTCTTCATGGATTAGATGTCGATCATATTCTTGAAAAACTCCTTTTCCTTGAAAATCAAATTATGACAGACAATTTATCTACTAAAGATGACAAAGAACTATTAAAATTATTTACTAAAACCGAACCTTCCAATTTCAATTTTTTAAAAATATATGAAATAGGCAGGTTCTACAGACATTATTTGCAAATAAGACTTAGATATAAAGATTATCAGATTGTCCATCTTTTCCTCACTAAATTTAGGACAGATTATGAATTTTCCAGATTGGTTAACGATAAATTACATGAAACCACAAATGAAATCATTACAGATTACAGTCAAAAAAGCAGTATAACCAGTAGTGAATCCATCCCTTGGTTATCATCCCTTTTTTATAATGAAAGCCTGGATGGATATAATAGATTATTGGCCTGGATAAGATTAGTATTCATTGCACACAATCAAAGAAATTATAATCTCCTTAAAGAGATGTTTCCCTATTTTGAAACTTTAGTTGCTTCCGGAAAATTATATTCCAGAAGAATTATTACTAATTTTTATAGTCAATACCTGCTTTATTTCGCTTCATTCAGAGATTTCAGTAAAGCTGCCTATTACGGTTATCTATCTATCAAGGAAAAAAATAATGATTACATCTATTATGTCAACAATCTTTCTGCCGTTCTTTTAAGGGATGGAAGGCCAGAAGAGGCGCTTGCCATCATTAAGGAATCATCTCAATTTGCTAAAGAATCACCCAATTTTCACAATAGAATAGGTCATGTTGCTTACCATATTTTTGCTTTAATCGATGTAAGCAAATCCAAACAAGCAGAAAACCATGCCTTTGTATTTTTAAATGCCTTCCGAAAGGAAATTTTGGAACATCGCTGGCATTTGTTCTTTACCGCTTACATTAAGGCTATGCTTCTGAATAAAAATTTTAGTGATATACTGAAGGTTTACAGCCATTATAAACTCAGAGAACGCGATGTAAAATATCAGGAAAGTGCAAACTATTCAGCGTCCTTGCCCTGGATGCACCATATTGCCTTGTACAAACAGGGAGAAATTTCGCGCATAGAGCTGAAAGATTTTATTAAGAACTTAATGGCTACCAAACCTAAGTTCATTTATACTAACATTACACAGGAAGACTTAATGTGGTTAACAAAAACAGTCCTTAAAACAGATTTCATAAAGCTGGAACTTGATTAAAAATATTAAGGTTAAACAGCCAGAATTTTAAGTTAAATTTACATGAGCTTTTATTTCCCTCATTTTCCTATAATCTATCTGTTTGAGCCAAAATAAAACGAATCAGTACAAAATAACGACCTTAACCGGACTAGCCATTGTTCTGGCCAATATGATCGGAACCGGGGCTTTCACCAGTCTTGGTTTTCAAGTAAAAAG